>Ga0265339_10001550_pt1 | contig 16996 bp, 16 predicted proteins | sample 4CB219metaG_FD_202085 | JGI IMG/M metagenome (GOLD analysis project Ga0265339, IMG submission 202085) | Rhizosphere microbial communities from Carex aquatilis grown in University of Washington, Seatle, WA, United States - 4-CB2-19 metaG | ecosystem: Host-associated > Plants > Roots >... | reverse complement strand
GCAGCCGTTCTTCGTGGGCGAGGTGTTCACCGGCCTGCCCGGCATCTACGTGCCGGTTGCGGAGACGGTGGAGGCCTTCGAGGCGCTCAACAGCGGCGAGCTCGACCACGTGCCGGAGCAGGCGTTCTTCAACGTCGGCGGCGTCGAGTCGGTGCTCGAGAAGTCCAAGCAGCTGCAGGAAAGCTGAGCTCGTCGTGGAAGTGCAGCTCGTTTCACCGGAGCAGGTGCTCTATGTCGGCGAGGCCGACATGGTGATCGCGCGCACGCTCGGCGGGGGCGAGATCGCGTTCTTGCGCGGCCACGCCCCGTTCCTCGGTGCGCTCGCCGACTCGTCGGTGCGTCTGGTGCTCGCCGACGGCGGTCAGGAACGGTTCGCGGTGCACGGCGGCTTCGTGGAGGTCTCGCACGACCGCGTGATCGTCCTCTCCGACGTCGCCGAGCTCGCGAGCGACATCGACACCGACCGGGCCCGCGAGGCCAAGGTCCGGGCCGAGGACGCGTTGCGGACCAACGCCGACGACGAAGACGCCCAGGCCGCGCTCACCCGCGCCGACGTGCGCCTCGAGGTCGCCGGCGCGGTGTAAGCGCCTCGTGCCGCTCGTCAGTGGTACGCCCCGAACCCGTGCCAGCCGTCGGCGTAGTGCGCGAGCACGACTTGCGCCTTCGGGACGCTCGCGCCGCCCGACGGGACGGCCCCGGTGGCATCATCTGTTGCGCGTCACGTCGGCCCAGGTGTACCCGCCGTCAGACGTTCTGAGCATCTTTCCCTGCGCGGTGATGATCCAGCCGACGTCGACCGTCGGAAAGGAGATCGGGAACTCCAGGTTCTCGTTCTTCGCCAGCGGCAGGTCGGGCCGGGTCTGCCAGGTGCGGCCGCCGTCGGCGGTGACGCGAAGCTCGGGCCCGGACACGAGCTGCCAGTGCGTCGCGTCGGTGGCGCTGAAGTAGTTCTCGGCGCCGGTGGGGAGCTCGAAGCCGGCGGGACCGTTGCGGAGCGCCCACGTACGGCCACCGTCGTCGCTGACGTCGAAGAACGTTCGGTACTGCGACCCGGTGATGTGCGTGCCGCTCCACACCACCACGAAGTCGCCGTGCGCGACGACCTGGAAGCGCGCGACGTCGCCGGCGGGCACAGGAGTGACCACCTGTTTCCACGATGTCCCGCCATCGGTCGTCGCGAGCAACGTCCGTTTCCGGCCGTGCGTTGCCCACCCGTCGTCTGCATTCGCGAACGCCATCGGTCCGAGGGGCTGCCCGCTCGAGGCGCGCTCCCATGTCGCGCCGCCGTCGAGCGTGCGGTACAGGGTGGTCGCGCCACCGGCGGCGCGCACGGTGAACCAGCCGTGGTCGCGGTCGATGAACGTCGGCGAACCAAACACCATTTCGCGGGGAACGGCCGGCAGCGAAAAGACGCTCATGTCGTCGAGACCGCGAATCCGGAGCAGGTGCCAATCGCCGGCGTTGCCGTTGGGCCAGCTCATCCACGCGTTGCCGCCGGGCACGGCCGAGCATTCACCTCCGGCGACCGGTACGGCGGCCGGCAGCACGACATCACGCCATCGCTTCCCGCCGTCGCTCGTGTAGCGGAGCGGGTTGCCGCACTTCCATGCCTCGAGACTCGAGGGGAACACGCTGCTGCGGCCGACTGCCGGGCCCGTCGCCGGCGCAGTGATCGGTGTGGTCGCCGCCGGTGTGTGCGACCCGATGGTCGTGGTGTGACTCGCACGCGCGAGCGTCCCGACCGCCGCGACGGCGGCGACGAGCACGCCGGCGACGCCGACCAGCGCGACTCTCCGCTGTAGCCGCCGGCGCCGCCCGCGCGCGACGACGTCGTTGCGGTCGCGCCTCGGTGCGGGAACCTCCGACGCGAGCGCGTCGAGCGCGTCCTTCACGTCGTCACGGCGCATCGAGCTCGACCTCCGGAGTCTCGTCGTCGTCGAGCTCGACTTGTAGGCGCGCGTGCGCGGCGTGCAACGTCGACTTCACCGAGCCCAGCGCGCAACCCATCGCGGTCGCGATCTCGTCGAGCGGGAGGTCGCCGTAGTGGCGCAGCACGAGCGCGAGCCGCTGGCGCTCGGGGAGCTCGCCGATCGCCCGCCGCATCGTGACCCGGTCGACAACCTGATCTTCCATGCTCTGCGCTCCCGACTTCGGTGCCGGCGTCTCGTCTCGAGGCGGGCGGCGCTTGCGCAGCGCCACCCGTGCGGCGACCACGTACACCCAGCCCGCCGGCCGTTCCATCGCGTGCACGTGGTCCCACCGCACGTAGGCGCGGGTGAATGCCTCCTGCGCGGCCTCTTCGGCGAGGAGGGGGTCACGAAACGCCACCGACAAGCCCCGGAACACCGACTCGTACTGCTCGGCGAAGAACGCCTCGAACGACTCCGAACGATCGCCCACCTGCCTATCTAAGCCTGGGGTCAGCCGGAAGGTTCAGTGGCCATCAGGCCCGAGACGATGTCTTCGAGATCGAGCGGGTCGCCGTACCAGCGCGGGATGCACGTGGTCGGGTTGATGGAGACGCCCCGCACGCGGTTGTCGCGCTCGATCTCGTGACCGTCGTGATGCTCCATCGGCCGCGGTCGGGGAAGCACGTTGCCGTTCGGGCGGATCGCCGCGAGCTCATCGGCGGTGTCGAAGCGCAGGTTCCAGCCGCCCTCGTGCACGAGCCAGTGGTGGAACCAGCACAGCGTCGAGCTCGCACGTGCCTTCGCCGCCCTCGACAAGCACGTCGGCGTCGGCGTTGATCACGATCTGGAATCGATCGCCCCTGGAGCCCGTGACGGCGATGCCGGAGAGCAGCGCCTCGGCCATCACGAACAACCCGTCACAGTTCGTGGTCGCAACCTCACGCGGGGGTTCCGCGGAACCGTTTTCGGGTGCCGGTTCCGGCGGGACGCGCTCCCGAGCAATCGCAACGGCCTTCGCGAACAAGGCGCCCATCTCCGGCGGGAGACGGAACTGGCCTTCGAGCGAACCGTCATCCATCCAGTCGTACCGCAGGTACCGCGCCATGTGCCGTGCGTTGGCTTCGTCGGTCTCCTGCTCGGCGGAGAGCGCACCCCGGTAGGTGCGTACGACCCGCTCCAGGTGAGCCGCGGTCGCCGTCGTCGCGAGCTCCACAAGTTCGGCTTCGTTCGCCGGGGTGGCGACACGCGTGATCGCCCGCACCTTCGAGTAACTCAACCGGCCGGCCGCGAACTCGGCGGTGATAGCGGGCAACTCCTCGAGTGCCCGCGCGACGCGAACGCGGCCGGCGCGTACGTCCATCCCGCAATGCCAGCTCAGCCACTGCGCGCAAGTGCGGCAGCCCCACTCCGCGTATCCCTCGCGGCGGTCGTACTCGGCTATCAGCAACAGCCAGCGACATTCGGCGGCCGCGAGGTTGCCCGCCAACTTTGTGATCTCGGCTTCCAGCACTTCGAGCGGCATCGTGCCCGCGCCGACCGCGTCCTGCGGTCTGCATGCTCCGAGCGTACGAATCGGATGAGACGGTCAGCGGCAGTAGGCGAGCGCGGTCAGGTCGCCGGTTCGGCTGCCCACGTTGAACGCGGTCACGACCCACTGTGTGCGCGACGGCGCGGTCCAGCTGAACGCCTCGACCTGCGCGGTGTGCGGGGCCTGATACGGATATCCGGTCTTCTGCGCGACGAGCCCGCCGAATACGAGCGAAGTGTGCGCGGGGCAGTTCGCGCGCGCAGTTCCGCCGGTGTGACCCGCGACCTTCACGGTCGTGGAGTACACCTTGGGCGTGACACCGGGAGCGCAGTAGGCGATAGCAGTGAGCGTGGACTGCTCGGCAGTAAGTGTGGTGATTGTCGCACGCCATTGCCGCGACGAAACGCGCTCGAGACTGTCGATGAGGTCGTGGTGCCGTGGCGCGGGATGGCCGTCGAAGCCGCCGCCGACGAGCACCGTTCCCACCGGACAGCTCACGATGACGCTCGCGGCCCCTTCGCCGCTCGTCGTGGTGCGTTCGACGGCGGCCGGCACGTTCCCGTGGTCGCAGTACGCGACGGCCGTGAGGTGTCCTTCCGCATCACGGGAGTTGTTGAACCCGTACACGGTGAGCTGGTCGTCGGCGGTGCGGCGCACACCGGCGGGGAGTATGTATTTCGCGCCGCGGGGCGGCTCGAACTGGGCCACGATGCCGCCGAAGGAGACGTGCTCACCGGTGGGACACCGCGCCGTGACCGAACCCTTCGCGAACCGGTGGACCTTGACGTCTTTCGTGTACGCCGCGACGGCGGCGAACGCCGGCGCGGCGATCGCCGGCGCGGCGATCGCAATGCACGAGCACCCGACGATGAGCCCGGCAATCCGTCGCCGCACGGAGCACTCCGATCGATCAGCTACCCCAACGCACTGCTGAGTACGAGACCAGCTTCGTCCACGTGTGGGTCGCGCCGATGATGCGGATCGTGCCCGACTTCGAGCGCATCACCAGGCTCTGCGTGCTCGCGCCGTCGCCCCAGTACCGAACACCCTGGACCAACTCGCCGTCGGAGATGCCCGTCAGTGAGAAGTGGATGTCGTCGCCGCTCACGAGATCGTCGATCATGAGCACGCGGTCGAGGTCGTATCCCATGTCGAGGGCGGTGCGCCGCTCGTCCTCGTTGCGCGGCCAGAGCCGGCCCTGGATCGTGCCGCCGAGGCACTTGAGCGCGCAGGCCGCGATCACGCCCTCGGGCGTGCCGCCGATACCGAACAGCACGTCGGTACCCGAGTTGCGCCACGCAACCGAGATCGCCCCGGCGACATCACCGTCCCCAATGAGTCGAATGCGAGCGCCGGCCTCGCGGCACTCACGGATGAGGTCGGCGTGACGTTCGCGGTCAAGGATCACCGCAGTGACATCGCTCACCCGCTCACCCAAGGCCTTGGCGACCGCTTCGAGGTTGGCCTTCACCGGCGCGTTGAGGTCGATCGCGCCGGCAGCCGCCGGCCCCGCGGCGATCTTCTCCATGTACACGCACGGCCCGGGGTTGAACATCGTGCCCCGTTCGCTGAGCGCGATCACCGAGATGGCGCCGGGTTGACCAAGCGACGTGAGCGTCGTGCCGTCGATGGGGTCGACCGCGATGTCCATCGCCGGTGCGGAACCGTCGCCGATCTGCTCCCCGTTGAAGAGCATGGGCGCTTCGTCTTTTTCGCCCTCGCCGATCACCACGACGCCGTCCATCGCCACGCTGTTGAGGACGACGCGCATCGCCTCGACGGCCGCGCCGTCGGCGGCGATCTTGTCGCCCCGACCCATCCAGCGGCCGCCCGCGAGTGCGGCGGCCTCGGTGGCGCGCATGAGTTCCATCGCGAGGTTGCGATCCGGGCTCTGTTGTGTCTCCATCGAGCGACCCTAGCCGGGCCCCACGCGCGAGTGAAGCGCGTGTAGAACGGCGAGCGGAACGGTGATGGAGGAGCCATGGGAACGCTGGAAGGCAAGGTCGCGCTCGTCACGGGGGCGGCGTCGGGGATCGGGCTCGCGTGCGTCGCGCGCTTCGTGCGCGAGGGCGCGCGGGTGGTCGGCCTCGACGTCTCGGAGCCCCAGCAGCCGCTCGACGTGCCGGCCGGCTCGCCCGAAGTCTCCTTCGCGGTCGCCGACGTGCGCGACGAGGCTGCGGTCGCGGCTGCGGTCGACGCGGCGATCGCCGAGCACGGGCGCCTCGACGCGGTGGTGACGGCCGCGGGTGTCGCGGGTGGCGGTCCCGCCCATCTCCTCGACCGCGACGAGTGGCAACGCGTGCTCGACGTGAACCTCACGGGGACCTTTCTCGTGTGCAAGCACGCAATCGCGCGCATGCTCGAACAACAACCGGTCAACGGCGAGCGCGGCAGCGTCGTGACCATCGCGAGCGTGGAGGGGCTCGAGGGCACCGCGGGCGGGAGCTCGTACAACGCCTCGAAAGGCGCGGTGGTGATCTTCACGAAGAACCTGGCGATCGACTACGGCCGGGCCGGCATTCGCTCGAACGTGCTCTGTCCGGGTTTCATCGAGACGCCGATGCTCGAGGGCGTGTTCGGGATGCCCGGGCTCGAAGCCGTCCGCGACCACATCCGCGAGGAGCACAAGCTGCGCCGGTTGGGCCGTCCCGACGAGATCGCGGCGGTGGCCGCGTTCCTCGTCTCGTCCGACGCATCCTTCGTGACCGGGCAGGCCATCGCGGTCGACGGGGGTTACACGGCCGGCCGCGACCACGGCGTCACGAGCATGCTCGGCTTGTAGCCTGGAGTGGTGACCCGGCGAGACGAGTGGCGTTCGGCCTTCGAGGCCTCGGTCGCGCGCGAAGCCGACTTCGCCACGATGTCGGGCGTGCCGGTCGAGCCGGTGTACGGCCCGGACGGCGGCGAGTTCCCGGGCCAGTACCCGTACACCCGCGGGCCCCATGCTTCGATGTACCGGTCGAAGTTGTGGACGATGCGCATGTTCGCCGGGTTCGGCACCGCCCTCGACACCAATCGCCGGTTCCACGACCTGCTCGCCGCCGGAGGCGACGGTCTGTCGACCGCGTTCGACCTCCCGACGCTCATGGGTCGCGACTCCGACGACGAGCTCGCGCTCGGCGAGGTCGGGCGGTGCGGCGTCGCGGTCGACACGCTCGCCGACATGGAAGACCTCTACCGGGGTGTCGACCTCGGCGCGGTCACGACGTCGATGACCATCAACGGTCCCGCGGCCGTGATCTTCGCGATGTTCGTCGCCAACGCGGAGTCGGCCGGCGTCGAGCGCGGACGCATCGGGGGCACGCTCCAGAACGACATCCTGAAGGAGTACCAGGCGCAGAAGGAGTTCATCTTCCCGCCGCGCCCGTCGTTGCGGCTCGTCGCCGACACGATGCGGTTCTGCACTGCGGAGATGCCGCGCTGGCACCCGCTCTCGATCTCCGGCTACCACATCCGCGAGGCGGGCTCGACCGCGGCGCAGGAGCTCGCGTTCACCGTCGCCAACGGTTTCGCGTACGTGGAGCTCGGGTTACAGGCCGGCCTCGACGTCGACGCGTTCGCGCCGCGTCTGTCGTTCTTCTTCAACGCGCACATCGACTTCTTCGAGGAGATCGCCAAGTACCGCGCCGCGCGCCGGATCTGGGCCCGCTGGCTGCGAGATCGCTACGGCGCGGTGCGCGAGCGTTCGCTGCAGATGCGCTTCCACACGCAGACCGCGGGGGTGTCGCTCACCGCGCAGCAGCCCGAGGTCAACATCGTGCGCACCGCGGTCGAGGCGCTCGCCGGCGTGCTCGGTGGCACGCAGAGCCTGCACACCAACTCGATGGACGAGACGCTCGCGCTCCCGACCGAGCGCGCGGCGCGTATCGCGCTGCGCACGCAGCAGGTGCTCGCGAACGAAGCGCGGGTCGCGAACGTCGCCGATCCGCTGGGCGGCTCGTGGTACGTCGAAGCGCTCACCGACGAGCTCGAGGCGCGCGCGGAGGCGATCTTCGCGCGCATCGAGGCGATGGGCGCGGGCTCGATGCTCGACGGCGCGGTGCGCGGCGTCGAGGAAGGCTGGTACCAGTCGGAGATCGCCGACTCCGCGTACGAGCTCGAGCGCAAGCTGAACGCGGGCCGCCACGTGGTGGTGGGCGTGAACGCCTTCCTCGAGGGGAACGACGACGCGCCGCCCGAGACGCTGCGAATCGGGCCCGAGGTCGAGGAGGAGCAGCGGCGCCGTCTCGAAAAGGTGCGGGGCGAGCGTGACAACGGTGCCGTCGAGCGCGCGCTCGGCCGCGTGCGCGCCGATGCGGCCGAGCCCACCGTCAACCTCATGCCGGCGTTGCTCGACGCGGCTCGCGCGTACGCGAGTCTCGGTGAGATCGTCGAGTCGCTCGCCTCCGTGTTCGGGCGCTGGGTGGAACAACCCCGCATCTGACCGGCGCCCCGGTCCGGCTCGCTCGCTCGAATACGCGCCTGGCTAGCCTGCGCGTCGATGCCGATCGACGCACAACTCCTCGAGGTCGCACGCGCGGCCAAGGGTTTCATGCCCGACGCCGAAGGCCTGGCGCTGCACGATGCCGCGGTGGCCGGTGGCGCCGTCGGCCCGCTGCTCGAGATCGGCACCTACTGCGGCAAGTCCGCGGTGTATCTCGGCGCCGCCGCCCGAGAGTCCGGCACCGTGTGCTTCACCGTCGACCACCACCGAGGGTCGGAGGAGAACCAGGCCGGCTGGGACCATCACGATCCCGACGTCGTGGATCCGGACTCCGGCCGGATGGACACGCTGCCGTTCTTCCGGCGCACCATCCAGGCCGCCGGGCTCGAAGACGTCGTGGTGGCGGTCGTCGGACCATCGGTGCCGGTGGCGCGCGCGTGGCGAACGCCGCTGGGATTCCTCTTCATCGACGGCGGCCACGCCGAAGACGTCGCGATGGCCGACTACGAGGAGTGGACGCCGCGGGTCGCGCCCGGTGGGGTGCTCGCGATCCACGACGTGTTCGAAGACCCCGCCGACGGCGGCCAGGCGCCGTTCCACGTGTGGCGGCGGGCGGTCGCCGACGGCTTTTCACCGGTCTCGACGACCGGTTCGCTACGCGTGCTGCGCCGCTGACACCGGCCCTCGGGATCCGGGTCGCTTTGCCCGGTCCCCGCTATCGTCGCGATTTCGTGGTCGATTTCCGGTACGAACCCGCTCCGAGCGCGACCGTGATCGTCATCGGGTTGCGCGACGCGCCGATGCTGGCGGCCTGCCTGGAGTCGATCGGCGACACGGTGTCCGGCGTCACCTACGAGGTGATCGTCGTGCTCAACGACCCGACGCCGCGGCTCGCCGGTGAGATCGAGAACGGGGTCTCCGGAGCCCGGGTCTTCCCGTTCCGGTCGAATCTCGGATTCGGCGGCGCCGTGAACTATGCCGCCGAGCGGGCGCGCGGCGCCTATCTTGTCCTGCTCAACGACGACTGCGTGGTGCAGCGGGGATGGCTCGAGTCGTTGGTTCAGACGGCGCAGCGTCGTCCGCGCGCCGCGGTCGTCGGAAGCACGTATCTCAATCCCGACGGGAGTCTGCAGGAGGCCGGTGCGCTCCTGTGGTCGGACGGCACGACCGACGCGGTCGGCGCCGGCGCGCCGGCCGGCCTGCATGCGTTCGAGCGCAAGGTCGACTACTCGTCCGGTGGTTCGCTCCTCATCCGCAAGGACGTGTGGGACGAGCTCGGCGGGCTCGACGAGGCGTACTACCCGGCGTACTTCGAAGACGTCGACTTCTGCCTGCGCGTCGTCGAAGCCGGCTGGGAGGTGTGGTACCAGCCTCTCTCGGCGGTGCGGCACGCCCGATCCGCGAGCACCGCGATCGACTTTCGCCAGTTCCTGTTCCGGCGCGCGCGCGAGACGTTCGTGAGCCGGTGGTCACGCGTGCTCGAGACGCGCGAGCCGAAAGGCGCCGAGGAACGCGCGTTGTGGAAGGCGATGGGCGCTCCGATACGGGTGCTCGTGATCGACGACCAGCTGCCCGACCCGAGTCTCGGCTCCGGATTCGGCCGCATGTACGACACGCTCTCGATGCTCGAGCGCGAGCCCGACATCCACGTCGCGTTCTATCCGAGCACGCAGCCGCGGCCGCTCCCGAGTTTCTTCGCGCTGCGTGCGGTTCGCGTGATCAGCGACCTCGAGCAGCACCTGTCGACCGCCGGGGTCGATTACGACGTCGTTGTCATCTCGCGTCCGCACAACGGGGAGTTGACCCGAGATCTGCTCGCTCGTTACCTCCCCGACGCGCACGTGATCTACGACGCCGAGTCGCTGTTCCACCGTCGGCTCTCGCTGCAGGCCGAGGTCGAACCCGACCCCGCGCGCCGCGACGCGCTGCTCGCGGAAGCCGCCGAGGTGAAGTCGCGCGAGTACCTGGTCGTGAAGGCAGCCGACTCCGTCGTGTGCATCTCGGAGCTCGAGGCGGCCGAGCTGCGCGAGGTCACCGACGTACCGGTGCGCGTGATCGCCCCGTTCTTCGAGGCGCCCGAACCCACACCCGCCGGCTTCGAGCAGCGCGCCGACCTCGGCTTCGTCGCCGGGTGGGCGGCCGGGCCGGGCTCGCCCAACTGTGACGCGTTGCGTTGGTTCGTGCGGGAGGTCATGCCCCGGGTGCGCGCGTCGGTTCCGGGTTGCCGGCTCCTCGTCACCGGAGCCAATCCGCCGCCCGACGTCGCGTGGCTCGACGGCAGCGGAGTGCGTTTCGTCGGCGGCGTGCGCGATCTCCGTGCGTTCTACAACCAGGTGCGCGTGATCATCTCGTCGACCCGGTTCGGAGCCGGGGTGAAGCTCAAGACGGTCGAGGCCGTGCAGTACGGCGTGCCGGTCGTGTCCACGGAGGAGGCCGCGACCGGCCTCGACGAAGGGTTGCGGTCGGCGGTCTGGGTGGCGAACGAAGCCGCAGCCTTCGCCGACGCGGTGATCGCGCTCCTCACGGACCAACCGACATGGGAGCGACAGCGGCAGTTAACCTTCGCTCAGCACGATGCTTCGGGCATTCAGCAGTCGGGCGTCGGATTGTGGCCGGCCATCGTCCGGTCGGCGTGCTCGTCCGCGAAGGAAGCTGAGGTGGCTCGGTGACAGACAGCTGGGAACGCGTCGTTCACACTTCGGAGACGGTCGGTTCGGATCTCACGCGTCGCGACTGGGAGTTGCGCGAACGGGTCGGCGAGCTCGAAGCGGAGCTCTCGGAGCGAATCGAACGGGAGCGCATCCGCGAGCTGGAGCTCAGCTCGCAGCGGCACGAGCTCGAAGTCAGGTTCGCCTACAACGCCACCCTCGAACAGCGTGTGCTCGAGCACCAGCGCCAAATCGAGTGGTTGCAGGGGCATCTCGAGAGCGAGGAGCATCGCTTCGCCGCCGAGCACCAGCAGTTGACCGAGGAGATCGAGCGGAGCGCCGAAGCGCTCGCGGTCGAGCGCGAGCGGGTCGCGGAGCATCAGCGGGCCGTCGACTGGTTCCAGCGCGAGCGTGATCTCGCGCGGGCCGAGCTCGACGCCGAGCGGCAACGAGTCTCCTATCGCGCGGTGCAACGCGTCACCTCGTGGGCGAGAAGGCATCGCATCCTGTCTGCGTTGTTCCGACGAGCCGCCCGCGTCGTCAGCGGGTAGATCGCGGTGTCGGCCTGAGGTGATCTCGTACGCGCAGAATGCCGAAGATGTCGTGCTGGCCCGCGCGCTTCCCGCGGCGTCCGGCTTCTATGTCGACGTAGGCGCCGGCCACCCCGACATCTCCTCGGTCACCAAGCACTTCTACGATCTCGGTTGGCACGGGATCAACATCGAGCCCCGCGCCGACGCGATTGCGCTCCTCGAGCAAGCGCGGCCGCGTGACGTCAACCTCCAGCTGGCCGTCGGAGCGTTCGATGGGTCGACCGACCTGTACGTCGTCGAAGGCGACGCCGACCTCTCGACCATCGATGCCGACGACATCGAGTTCCTTCGCAAACGCGGATACGAGTTCACGGTGGAGACCGTGCCCGTGAGGACGCTCGACAGCCTTCTCGACGAGCACGGCGTGACGACGATCGACTTCCTCAAGATCGACGTGGAGGGGAGCGAAGGCGACGTGCTCGCAGGCGTCGACCTCGTTCGTTGGCGTCCGCGGGTGATCGTGATCGAGAGCATCCGACCGTGGAGCCGCGAGCGCAGCGACGCGAGCTGGCGCTCCATTCTCGAGTCGCAGCACTATCGCGAACGTTGCTTCGACGGCATCAATCTCTTCTTCGCTCACGAAGACGACGAAGCGATCGCGACGACGCTCGTGCCCGCGTCGGTGCTCGACGAGTACGAGCCGGCGGCGATGACCGCGATGCGAGACGGCATCGAGGGGCTCCGCGTCTACGTGGCGAAGCTCGAGGACGAGGTCGAACGCCACCGCGAGCTCGAGGAAGAGGTGAGCACCTACGTCGCGACGCTGGAGGCCGAGCTCCAGCCGGGCGAGGTCGCGCCGGTGATCGGGCTCGACCGCACGATGCGCGAGCGCCTGCCGTCGACCATCCGCCCGCCCGCACCGGCGCGACTCGCGCTGGTCGGTACCCCGCGGGCGGGGAGCGGCTGGGTCCGGAAGGTGGTCGCGGAGGTGCTCCGCGCCGAGGAGCTCCCGGCGATGCATCCGGCCGACCTCGACTGGAACGAGCTGCCCGAACGCTTCGTCATCCAGCTCTCGTGGTCGCGCACGCGGGTTCTCGAGCGCGCATTGCGGGAGCAGGGGATCACGGTCGTGAGCGTCGCGCGCCACCCCCTCGACGTGTTGCTCTCGATCCTCGACTTCTCCCAGGACGACCACGCAGGAGTTACCTGGCTCGACGGTCACGAAGGCGACGAAGAGTCGCTGCGCGGCGCGCACGGAGCTGATCCCGCGTTCCTGGAGTGGGCGGTCGGCCCGCGTGCTCGCCTCTTGCTGTCGTTGACTCCACAGTGGTGGCAGTCACCGATCACGCACCGGCTCCACTACGAAGATCTGCTCGCGGCGCCCGACGCCGGATTCGCCGCCTTGTTCGGCGAATGTGAGCTCGAGCCGCTCGGCGACACGCAGCAGGCCGTGGCCAACAACGCTTCGGCCCGGCTCCGGCCGGCGACCAGCACCGAGCAGTCGCGGCGCGTGTCCCGAGGTGATTGGCGCACGGCGTTGTCGGCCGCGCAGGTCGAGCTGCTCGTCGGCGCCCACCGAGACGTGATGGTCAGCCTCGGATACGACCCGGATGACCGAACGCTCGGGTAGCCGGCGCCGGGGTGCTATTACCCCCGCCGGGGGTGAGCGTGCTCCCTTGCCTTCGCTGTGAGTTCCCGATCGAATGCGATGAGTGATCGCGGCAGAGCGGACCTGAGGTGCGGGCAGTCCGCGTGCTGGCGTGGAGCGAGATCAAGCGCCGCTGGCGCGGTGGAGTCGCGCTCGCGCTGTTGGTCGGCGCGATCGGCGCGATCGTGCTCGCGACCGCGGCCGGTGCGCGCCGAAGCGGGACGGCCCTGCCCCGGTTCACCGCGTTCAGCCGGTCGGCCGACGTATCGTTCCTGCCCGGCGGCCTGAGCTACACACCCACACCCGCGCAGCTCCGCGCGGTGCGCCACCTCCCCGGCGTGGCCGCGGTCGGCGAGGTCCGGTTCTTCGCGGTGAACGCGAAGGGGCTGCCCGAGGGCTCGGGAATCGCGGCCGCGGTCGACGGCGCAGAGGGCAACGAGGTCGAGCGGCCACGCGTCGTCTCCGGGCGGGCGGCGAATCCGTTGGCCGCCGACGAGCTCGCGGTCGACGAGCCCTTGGCCGCGAAGTACCACCTGCGGATCGGCGGACACCTTGATCTCGCGTCGTACACGCCCGCGGAGTTCCGGGTCGCGGCCACCGGGCGCGGTGGTCCGCCTCCGCGTCCAACCGGCCCGGCCGTGCGACTGCGCATCGTCGGGATCCTGCGGCGCCCGCTCGACCTCGGCGACGACGCCGTGCAGGGCGGGCTCCTCTTGCTCACGCCCGCGTTCAACCGGACCTATCTCGACCGCATCGGTAACTTCGGCGTGCTCCTCGACGTGCGGACCGTGCACGGAGCGCCCGACGTCAAGCGCGTGACCGCGGGGGTACAGCAGATCTTCCGGAGCAACGGTGGCGTAAGCCCGCAGGGAGCGACCAACGCGACGCAGGGCGCGGGCGACGCGATCAACGTGCTCACGCTGGCACTCTGGATCCTCGCCGGCGTCGCCGCGCTCGCCGGGATCGTGGCGCTCGCGATCGTGTTGAGCCGCGAGCTCTCACGGGTCGGCGTCGACCAGGCGACGCTGCGCGCCCTCGGTGTGACCCGCGCGCAGCGTCTCCTGGCGATGGCGCCACTCGCGGGGCTGATCGGCGCCGCGGGCGCGTTGCTCGCGGTGCTCGGCGGCGTCGCGTTGTCGCCGCTGTTTCCCGTGGGGGTCGCGCGCGCGGCCGACCCGAGCGTCGGGTTTCACGCGGACTGGGTCGTGCTCGTTGCCGGCTTCGTCGCGGTGATCGCGGTCGTGCTCGTGATCGCCTCGTTCGCGATGTACCGAACCACCGGACGGGCGGCGCTCGCGGAGCCGACGCGCTCGCGCCGCCGGGCGTCGAAGGTCGTCAGCGCGGCGTCTCGCGCGGGCGCCCCGCCGAGTGTCACGAACGGGCTGGGTATGGCGCTCGAAGCCGGGAGCGGGCGAACGGCGGTGCCGGTGCGGTCCGCGTACCTCGGTGCCGTGCTCGGCGTGCTCGGCGTCACCGCGGTCTTCGTGTTCTCCGCCAGTCTCGACACCGTCGTCGCGACGCCGGCTCGCTACGGCGCCAACTGGAGCTTCAGCGTGGCCGACTCGGGCTTCAGCAACTCGGCGCAGGATTGCGGAAGCAACGATTTGGGCCTGACCAAGGTCGAAGGTGTCGACGCGGTCGCGGCCGTGTGCGAAGACGGCGCGCAGGTGGGCGGAAGGCCCGTCGTGGGTTGGGGCTACACGCCGATTCGGGGCACGATCGATCCGGGCATCACCGAGGGACACGCGCCGCAGACCGCTGACGAGGTGGCACTGGGCGCGTTGACTCTCGACGCGTTGCACAAGCGCGTCGGCGACACGGTCGACGCGCGCGGGCCGCACGGACCGGTCACCTACCGGATCGTCGGCCGCGCCCTGTTCCCGGTGTTCGGCGACGCCCAACCCCTCTCCGACGGTGCGGCGTTCACGGGCGCCGGGCTGTCGCGCATCTTCGACGACAACGCGTCGTCGAACCGCTACCTCGTCGGTCGCTTCGCGCCGGGAAGCGCGCCCGCGGTGGTCGAGCGTCGCATCACCGCGCTGGCGAAGCTCGACGCACCCGGCGCGCCGACCGTCCCGATCGAAGTCCAGCGGATCCACCAGATCAGCTGGCTGCCGGTCACGCTCGCAGTGTTGCTCGGCGGTCTGGCGCTCGTCGCAGTCGGCCACGCACTGGTCACGGCGACGCGCCGGCGCGGCCGCGATCTCGCGCTCCTCAAGACCCTCGGGTTCACGCGTCGCCAAGTGCACGCGACGGTGGCCTGGCAGGCCACGACCCTCGCGGTCGTCGGCTTCGCGGTCGGGATCCCGACCGGGTTGATCGTCGGCCGCGTCCTGTGGCGGCTGGTCGCCGACGGCCTCGGCGTGTCGGCGAGCCCCGATCTCCCCGTGCTGGCGCTGATCGTCAGCGTGCCGTGCGGGCTCGTGCTCGTGAATCTCGTCGCGTCGGTTCCTGCCGTGTTCGCGGCGCGGACCCGGCCCGGTGTCGCGCTGCGGTCGGAGTGATCGCCGCCCTGCAAGACTCGTCCGATGCGCGCGCTTGCCGCGGCCGGTGTCGGCTTCCTCCTCGCGGTGCTGTGGTTCGACCTGATGTTCGACGTCCAGGTGCGCGGGCATCACGATGCCGAGCTCCCCGCCGAGGTCCGCGACTCGATCGCCACCTACTACCGGCGCGTCACGACGACCGCTCGGCCCATGAACCGGCTCGTCGCGACCGCGATGCTCGCGGCGCTGGTAGGTCTCGTCGGCGAGATCGTTCGGAGTGACGTGCGCGCGTGGGTCGCGTGGCCGTCGTTGGCGCTCACCGCGCTCGGTATCGGTCTTGCCGCGGCCCGGACCGTGCGCAACGCGATCCGACTCGGCGCGCAAACCGATTCCGCAGAGCGTCAGAGCGGTCTCGCCCGGATGATCCTCCGCGACCACGTCGTGTGCTTCGTCGCGATCGCGGGCGCGCTGATCCTGCAGGTGGCTGTGGCGCGGTAGGCGGTGGTCCGCGTCGAGCGAACCGGGACCCGACGCGACTCAGCGGGATTCGCGCTCCGAGCGGGCGGCCTCGATCGCAGCCCCCGCGTCGATGAGCTCCTGCGCGGTCAGTCCGGCGGGAAGACCTTCGCCACGGAACAGGCCGGAGGTCGGACCGCTCCCGCCGAGCGCGTTGGCCGCGAGCACCACGGCCGCGCTGTTCCAGGTGGGCTGCTCGGGGGTGTAGTAGTCGCCCGGCTCGTGGAAGCGGTCGTCGGGGAAGTTCATCCCGGTCCAGTAGCTGCCGTCGTCGTGGCGCAGGAACTGGACCGACGCGAACAGGTCGCGCGCTCGGTCGTGCAGCCCGATCGAGTCGAGCGCCATCACGAGCTCGCAGGTCTCGGCCGCGGTGATCCACGGTTGGTCGGAGACGCAACGCACACCGCGGCCGGGCGCGACGAACGTGTCCCAGCGCGACGCGACGCGCGCTTCGGCTGCGTGGCCGCGCAACACACCCGCGAGGATCGGGTAGTACCAGTCCATGGCCCAGCGTTCCTTGTCGAGGAATCGCTCCGGCCGATGGGCGATCGCGATGGCCAGCGAGCCGAGTGACAGCTCCCAGTCGGGGCGCTCGCGCCCGAGGCGCTCGGCGGCCGCGATCGCGCAACGCAACGACGAGTAGATGCTCGACGATCCGGTGAGCAACGCACCCTTGCCGTCGCGGCGTTGCGGATCGGCGTCCCACTCGATCTCGCCGGTGGGGTGCTGGTTGTCGAGCGCGAAGTCGATCGCGCGCTCCACCACGGGAAAGAGGTCTTCGAGGAATCCGGTGTCGCCGGTCGCGAGGTAGTGGTGCCACACGCCGTTGGCGACGTAGCAGGCGACGTTGGTGTCGAGCGTGTGCTCCTTCACCGCGTCGCCCTCGTAGTACGCGTGCCACGACCCGATCGGGTGTTGCAGGGCGCGGAGCCATTCGTAGGCGCGCTCGGCTTCCGCGAAACGGCCACCGATGTCGAGTGCCATCGCGGCTTCCACGAGGTTCCACGGGTCGGTGTGGCCGCCGGGTACCCACGGGATGTTGCCGTCGGGCTGCTGCACCGACGCGATCGCGTCGATGGTCTGTGCGATCTGCGCGCCGGTCAGGATGCCGGCGACCTCGGGGAGGGGACGATCAGCCAAGGCTGCGCTTCCCCCACTTGGCGGCCGACGGCGGAACCTTCTCGCCGTACACGACGAGGCTCTTCCCGAGCACCGGGTTGAGCGCCCGCTCGGTCACCCGGGCCCACGCCGGGTCGTGCTCGATCAGGTGACAGAGGAAGTCGTGGTACCGCTTCACCGGTGGGGCG
>Ga0265339_10001542_pt1 | contig 17027 bp, 11 predicted proteins | sample 4CB219metaG_FD_202085 | JGI IMG/M metagenome (GOLD analysis project Ga0265339, IMG submission 202085) | Rhizosphere microbial communities from Carex aquatilis grown in University of Washington, Seatle, WA, United States - 4-CB2-19 metaG | ecosystem: Host-associated > Plants > Roots >... | reverse complement strand
CCCAGCCGAGTTTCCATGCAATCAACATTCTCCTATGAATGCCGAGGCCGACGGCCCCCAGCATCAGACCATTTACAACAGACAGCATCCCTCCTGGAACGCTATGCGCGATCGTAGCCCTACCCGTCAGGACGGCGCGTCCATCACCATCACCACTAATGAGCGTTTGATCAAATGGCGTCGCAGGATAAAGAACGACGCATCCACCCCCGATAAACAATAGCGCCAGCCATATAGAGACTACTTGCACGCGTCGCATTCTCCGTACCATCAGAAATACAGGGTGCCCCCAAATCCCAAGACCTCCCCCGCGCCCACGCCTGTGGATGGCTCCACGGTCGGCTGTTCAATATTGAAGCCCTCCGGTCCAACGGAGCCTTTTAATGTTGCCGTCAATCCGCTCACCGGGTCGCTATAACTGATCGATCCCTCAGCCTCAGACAAATCGCCGCTACCATTCCATTCGACGTTCTCGCCCAAGCCGACCCCCCCCTTCCCCTTCCATCCCGGGTACAAGCCTGACCCGTGACATCCCGTATCGTTGGGATCAACGTCCGCATACAATCCTGCTCCTTCGCCTCCGTAAGCACCTATATTCCACTGGCCCCCATTGTGCCCAAACGTGAGCAACCCACCCCCGAACAGCCCACCGCCGATTGTTACCTGCCAGAGCCCCAGGGGATCGACGCGATTAGTCGGCGAATTACCAACATAGCTATAAAGATTAGCCAACGCTAGCAGCGACCTCGAATGATCCTCCGACACAAAGCGGGCTAGAGATGGTGCATAATATCTAGCTCTGAAATAATAAAGGCCGGATTCGTCGAACTCGTGCCCGGTAAAGCGGAACGGGTTATCGGACACAACACCCGAGGGCCCAGCTGTACCTTGCGTCTGACCGAACGGCCCATAGGTATACTGATCCTGTATAGTGCCAGTCCGGTCCGTCAGGGCAATAATGCTTCCGAGCCCGTCAGCGAGGTAGAATTCGTTGTCACCGCGAATTAACGGCTCGTCAAGCCCGGGACCTTGCAAAATGTTTATGGAGCTACCTGCGGCGATGGTTTGGATAGTCCGAATCCCGTCGTAAAGGTATTGGGTCGCGCGACCGTTGACGACCTTTTTCGCGCGGCGGCCTAATGCATCGTAGTTGAACGACGCGATTGCACCTGGACCGACAAACTCGCTGAGTCGGTTGCGCGCATCCCAGGAGAGATTTGCCGTGCCGCTAGCGTTCGCCACCGACGTAAGATTACCGTTTCTATCGAACTCCATCGATTTGTCGCCAAACCGATTCTGGCGATTGCCTAAATCATATTCTGTGGATGTCGCTTGGGTGGCATCGGGAAGCACCGTGCGAGCGAACACACCCGTCGCCTGCGCGCGGTTCCCCCCGGCATCATAAGCGTACCTCAGGTCACCAAGCAGATTGATGCCACCGCATGCGCTGCTATTGGCGTTCGGGAGGCCGCAATAGACCATGTGCGTCAGGTGGGAGGCGGAGTCGTAGTCGTATTCCGTATCGATACCGTTCGGAAGGGCCAAGAATGCCCTGCGTCCTAGGCTGTCGTAATAGAGCCGGATCTGTTGACCGCCTTGGCTGATGCTTGCGACGCGTGAGTTAGGATCGTAGCCATAATCAACGCGAAGCTGGCCCTCCGCCGTCATCGTCGTCCGCCGGCCAGCATGGTCGTATGTATAGTCGACTACGCCACCGGGACCTGCCTCCATGAGAAGTTCGTTCGCAACATCGTATCGCCGTTGGATCATCCCACCGATCGAGTCGTCTGCTTTTACTAGCCGGCCCCTAGCGTTGTAAATGAAGTCTGTTTTCGCGTCTGCATAGGCCGCTGTCGCCAAGCGATTCAGCGAGTCGGGGGTATACGTGCTTAGTCGACCATTGCGATCAACACGTGCGACGAGGTTCGAATTCCCGTCATACTGGTATGAACTAGTCGAATCGAGGGGATCGGTTTGCTGGGTGAGTCTGCTTAGTTGGTCGTATTGATAGGTAGTTTGATGCGCGAGTGCGTCCACGACGCTCAAGAGATTGCCATTCATATCGTAGTTGAGCTGCGTGACGCCATTTCCTGCATCTACCAGTTGTTTAATGCGGTTGACGGGATCATATACGATCTGAATACTACGCCCACGCGCGTCTGTCACCGTCGTCGCCCGCGAAATGGAATCGTAGACGAGCGTGTTCGTGTTATTCATCGGATCGGTGATAGAAGAAAGATTGCCGACTCCGTCATAATGAAATTCGCGAAGCCCACCTAGTGCGTCAGTCACGAATCTGAGCAAACCATCGCTTCCGTATTCGAACGTCGTCGTCGCGCCACTAGGGTCGGCGACGTGCGTTAGATTGCTGTGAGCATTATAGTCGAATGTGCTTGTGTTTCCGAGCGGGTCTTTAATTGTGGCTACCTTGCTGGAGATTGGGTCATAGGTATACTGGGTAGTGTTTCCGAGCGCGTCAGTGCTCGTTAGGATGTTCCCTTCATCGTCGCGTGTGAACGTAACGTCTCCACGACCCGTGGCAACGCAGCCGTAGCACGCAGCGACGCCGCGGATCTCCATCACCTGGTTGGTTCCGGGGTCCCGGTCGAGAATTTGAGTTCGCCCCAGGGCGTCCGTCGCGTCGATCAGGAAGCCCTGGGCGTTGAAGTGGTGGATGGTGACGTTGCCATTGGGATCCGTGACGGTCGCCTGCGAGACTGGGCTCAGGGCCGGCGTCCACGGATTGAGGAGCGTGTAGGCGAAAGTTGTCACATATAGCGTGGTGCCGTTGTCCGGCGTCTGCGTTTGCCGATCCACTCGCCCGTTCTCGTCGTAGTGGTTGGTGAGCGTCGGTGTGGTGACACCGTTCGCCACGGCGGCCGGGTCGGTGATCTCGGTAAGCCGATTTTGCTCGTCGTATCCGTATTCAGTGACACCGCCCGCGGGATCGGTGACAGTCGCGAGGGTTCCCTGAGAATTATAGGTGTATGTGACGGTGCGCCCGATCGGATCGACGATCGATGTGACGCGGCTCGAGCTATCATAATTCAGCTTCAAGACCCTTCCGACCGGATCAATCACTTGGCTAACGACCGGGAATGCGGCGCCGAATTGCCCCTCGACAACAATGGTCGTCACATTTCCGTTTGAATCCGTAATCGACGTCAACGGCTCCGACCGCGCGACCGCCTCGAATCCATAAGCGGTCCCGTCCTTCCAGCGAAGCTTGTACGTGCCGTTGGATGGGCTGGTGAGCACGGCGCCGCGCAGCGTCGGAATCGTCGAATTAGTGAAGGAGCCGCCCGGTTGAACGTTGAACGGCAACTGATTGCCGTCGGGTGTGATCAGACTGATCAAGCCCTGACCGGCGTTGGCGACGTTGAGTTGGTACGCGTAATTGTGGCTCGTTCCGATACCGAACGGCCCGGGATTGCTCGAGAGTGTCCGGTAGGTGCGAACGATGCCGATCGAGCCGCGCGAGCCGTTGATGGCGATGTCGGTGTTGGTCACCACCTCCAGACCGGAGGAGAGATCGATGGGATTGCAGGTTTGGCAGGGTTGTTCGCAATCCGCTCCGGGCGGACACATATTGTTCGGGCTCGGATCGGTCTCATTCGGTGGAGGCGCCGTCGGGCCATGCCAGTCGAAGTGGACGAGGCCATAGTTGTGGCCGGAGTGCGTGGGATCGGGACCGGGAAGGATCTGCGTCCCGTCGTTGGAGACTTTTCCGAACCCGTATCGCACCATCTGCCCCTGCATCGGATCGAGCGTGAACAGGACGACGTCCGATCCGGGGGGCGTGTTGAGTGAGTTCGGGAACGTGACGGCTACTGGCTGACTAGCCATCGCGTTCGCCGGTTGGAAAGCGACGATGAAGGCGAGCAGGCTGCCGGACATCTGGGCTGCCGGCGAGAACGCTTCCGGCAGCCGGTCGATCGGGACCTGCACAGCCGTCAAAGGAAACGGATCGGGCTGCGATACGCCGTCCTTCAAGGTCAGCGTCGTGTGCGCGTATACGGTGACCGAGAGAAACGGGATGGTCTTGAACGTGAAGGTCTGATCGGCGGCGAAGTTCTGCCGCACCATCACGGTTTCCTGACCGTGAAGGATGGGCAGGTGGACGAGCACCGGCGACACGACGACTTGGTGCGCGATGATATTGTACAGCAGGTCGACGCCGGCGTGATCGCCCGGCGGTGATGTCGCCGTGCTGCCGTCGTACCGGATCAGCTGCTGGCCGACGCAGGCGTCCGGGAGGTTCAGGAAGGCGAAGTTACCGGCGGCATCCGAGACCGTCTGGCCCGTGCATTGGTTCGCGACGCCATTGATGCTCATGCCTAGAAAGCTGATCGTGACGCCTGCCAGCGGGGTCTCCATCGTGTCGGCTTCGACCGTGCGACCGAGGAACGATGTCGACACCGGTTGCACAAACAGCGTGGCGGGAGCCGATTGCATTTCCGCAACGCCGAGCACGGTCGCCGATGCCGAGACGCTGAATTGCAGGTTGCCGGTCGGCTGGTTGGCAGCGGCGGTAACCTTGAGCAACGCCATCTGCCCCGCGGTCACCTGGGGCGGAGTCAGGGTAGCCGTAACGCCTGCGGGCAGGCCCGATACTTGGAGACTGGCGAGCTGGGTAAACGGATTGTTGCCGTCGCCACTTTCCAACCTGACCGTGTAGCTGGTCGATTGCCCCTGCAGCACCATAGCGGTGCTCGGAGCAAGCTTTAGCGAAAACGTCGCCGGCGTCAGCACCGCGAACGACGTCATCGACGTCAGCGTGCCAGTTGAGACGGTGACACTGAGTGGGCCGCTGGTCGCACCTTGCGGAACGCTCGTGGAGATCTGGGTGCGTGAATCGACCGTAAACGTCGCCGACACGCCGTTGAACTTCACCGCAGTGGCTCCGGTGAAACCGTGCCCGAGCAGTTTCACCGCCGTGCCGGGTGCACCACTCATCGGTTCGAAGCTGTCCAGGGAGGGCGGGCAGGTGCAATCGGCCCGGCATTTGCCGGGACAGGCCGTATCCTGCGACCCATCGCAGTCCTCGCTCGGCTGCTCGACGACGCTATTCCCGCAGAATCCCGCGACCATTGTCGCTGTCGAGCTCGCGGTAGCCGAACGAGTGAGGCTCGCCGTCGGTGTTAGAGACGGGGTCGCCGTAGCGCGCGTCGCCGTCGGCGTTCCTGAAGGCGTCGCCGTAGGCGTCCCTGTAGGCGTTGCCGTAGTGGAAAGAGAGGGCGTGGGCGTTGCTAGAGGCGTTGCCGTATTGGAAGGAAGCGGCGTCGGTGTGGGTGTGGGGGTGATCGTCGCTATGGGGGTCGCCGGACAGCCATCCAGCACGTTGTTCACGCCCTTGATGACTTGTGCGACGTCGACCGTTCCCTGACCGTTCGCGAACACTGGACAGGCCGAGACCGGCGAACTGCCAAGGATGATGTTAACCCCGATGATCAACTCGTTGACCGCCACGGTCCCGTCGCCGTTGCAGTCGCCGACGCATTGCGCGCGCACGGGAGCCGCGGCACTGCAGACCAGCACCGCACCGAGGACAATTGCTTTCAGTGAGATCACGATCCCAGCCACCCCTTCGTAGCGCAGGTGCCCTTAAGCGGCCCGTCTGCTGCCAAGAGACGTCCAGCAGCCAACAGATGTGCGGCAATCGGCGCGCCACTAGACAGCGACCCCCCGGTTCCAAAACGCGATCGCGCCTGACGGCGCACCGTTGTCCCTTGAAGGCGTGACGTAGATTATCCAGCCGCGGATCGTCAAGCTAGGGAATACCCTTTTGCTGTTGCAGGTGTGCTACAGCGCGCGCGGCGAGACGCTGCTGATGGAGTAGCTCGACTGACAACCTGCTGTTCCGCGCTGGTTCGTCGGCTCCAAGATCGACGAGCGATATGGAATGCCACGACGTTCACCAAGAGCCGCGATCGGTTGTCTCGACAGCGTTAGGGTCCAGCGAATTCCGACGTCGGTAGGTTTAACGCGCGTAACAGAAGCGGCTGTGTCGCACTTGACACGGGAAAGGCCCTGTTCATCGTCGGGCTGGGCAGCAAGCACACCGGCTGCATTGCGCACGGTCGCTGGGCTCCATTGCGTCAGCTCGGATCGCTTCGACGATGCCAGCAGCAATCGAACGGATGCTCCGTCCGCGGGTTTCCCACCTTGACGCTGGCGACTGAACACATAAGTACTTCGGTCTACCAAGTTCCCTGCCGCACGCGGGGCACAACGGCTCCCGCCTCCGGCGGGCAGTCCTCCGATGGAAGTCAAAAGGGCTCCCAGCACATCGCGCCCAGGCACGAAAGGATACATGCTAGTGAAGACGCACTCCCCCCGTCTCAGCACGGCGGTTACGTCCCGGGACGGTCGTATCGTCGCGACCGTCTGGAGACCAATCGTCTTCGTCCTGGCCCTTCGCAGTTGCGTAGCCCTCGGTCAGCCATGTCCATCGCTCGAGCTGCCGAGCGCAGCCCAGGTGACACAGACTGGCTCCACAGCGGGAAGCACCGTGCTCAGCTTTCACTTTGTTGCCCCGTCGACCGGGATCTATTCGATCTTCGTAGAGCCGGATACCAGCAGCAGCTGTGAGCTTTCGATGTCTGTGCGGGCCGATTCCTGCGACGGCCCGGAAATCGAGGAGCGGAACTTCGGAGGCTACTCGGGAAATGTGTGGGTGCCCCTGGAGGCCGGTAGTGGTGTCGTAATGCTGTTGACTGACGGGTGCCCGCAGCCGAACCCCAGCCGTAAATTCACCTTATTCATCAATCTCGTGTTCGAAGGGCGATCAGTCACCTCGGATTTCGCGCTCCCATTCCACACGTTTGATTTCCTGCAATTCTCTCCGGACGGGGGCATGGCCGAGGTGGGCTACCGGGGCGACTTCACCGGACGGCAGGCGATTCTGAAGCTCGTGTATCGGACTCGCCACGGGACGGAGTCGTGGACAGAGCAGGTCGTCGCCGAAAAAACCGTCACTGCGACATGGGCTAAGCCGTCCAGCGAGGTCTATGACGGGTGGGCAAACTGGGGTGGCGGCATCGCGCTCCTGTTGTACGATCCAAGCGGCGCACCTCATGTCCTCTTGCCAGGCGGCAGTTTGTTGGGCTCGCTCTCCCACTGGACGTCCGACGGCACCAACTGGCGTTGCGTTGACAGTAACTGTTTCATCTTCACCCCTGATGGCGAACCTGACCTCGATACCTCCGGCCTGGCAGCCGCCTTCGATCAGAGCGGAACGCTTCAGGTAGTGACGAGGGAATATGACCTGCAACATGGCACCTTGGGTCTCGATGGCTGGCAATGGGAGGTCATCGATGACGAACTGAAACACTATGGTGTGTTCGACCCTGGCCCCCTGGATCTCTACATCGAAGTTCCTCCCCGGACCCTCTCGCTGGCGATCGCTCCCAATGGCACTGCCCATGTGACGTACACTCGGGAAGGATACGACCTCACGTGTCCCAGCGAGGATGTCTGCAGCCCGTTCAGCGAGCTGCGCTACGCAACGAACGAGAGTGGATCGTGGGTATCCGAAGTGGTCGTCAGTCCGCCCGACCGCTCAGGCGACGGGGCGTTGGGCGCCTCAATTGCAATCGATTCGGGCGGCAATCCAGCCATTGCTTCAATTTACGTCGAGCGTGCCGCAACGGGATCGGCGCAGTATTCCAACTTGCGGTACTATCAACGTCAACTGGACGGAACCTGGATCTACCAAATCGTGGCGGACCGTGCGGATGGATACGTCGGATCGGACGGGTCCAAGTTCACGGGCATCACGCCTTATCTCCGCTTCGATGGCTACGGCCAGCCGCATATCCTCTTCTCGGATCTTGCATCGTCGCACTTCCCCGGTATTGGCGCGGTAGAGTTCCGCGGTCAGATTCGCCATGCCTACCTCGACGGTAAGCGCTGGAAGCTGCAAACGTTCTACCCGCAGCGCAACCCGCTTCAACTAGAAATGCTCGATATCGGCTTCGCGCTCTCTCCGATTGAAATCGCCTTTACAGGGACTGAGGTACAGAACACCCTCGACCACGGCGCAATTGTCGGCAGCACCTTCAAGGTCGTGGACGGCGTCGTACCATGTCCGGGGGGTGCCTGCGGCCCGACCTACACTCCGAGTCCGGTTGCTGCGGTCAGCGACACTCCAGCACCCACACCCACGCTGGGACCGTGCGTCGGCGACTGCAGCCACAACGGATCAGTGACTGTCGACGAGCTCATCCGCGGCGTGGACATTGCGTTAGGGAACCTCACCCTTGATCAGTGCCCTAGCTTCGACTGCAGTGAAAAGGGAAACGTGACTATCGATTGCCTCGTCAAGGCGGTGAACGCCGCCCTCATCGGCTGCTCCGGCTAGTGTCCTGGTCTCAAAACCGTTTCCCCAATCTGAGGATCTCCTCAGCCGCTCGTCCATATGAACGGTGTGGGCTCTTGTGAGCCTGTCTCGGTTTGGTGGATATCCCAACACAGCGTTAGAACGCTGGGGGAGACTGGCGGTCCAAACCAGAACGACGGGGACGCCGCGTTTACCGACGAGTTTAAAGCCGAGGCGGTGGCCGTGGTTGCCTCGCAGTGCGTGCGCGTTTCATCGGTGGCACGCCCCTGACCAGAATTCCCCTTCAGGCGCTAACTTTGGACAATGGAGTATCCTGACGGCGAGTCCGGTATAGGGCCTTCCTCAGGTGCAACAGTACGACTAGGTAAAGTATTGCCCCCGACGACCTAGGTGCTGCCGGCGCCGAAACCGCACAGCGGACGTCGCAGGCCTGTGCGGTTTCGCGACGGTGCTGTCGGCGGGTGGCGGCTGCGCACAGCCTCCGGTAGTCGTCGCCGGCCGAGCCGTGGCTTTGTGCGACCACGGTCCACGCGCATCGGCGAACGCGTCATCGAGGGAAGAGGTGTCACCACCAAGGCGAGGCTGGCGGACGACCGCCCCCTGATGACGAATCGTGCTGGTCGCCACCGCCCGTCACGGATCAGGATTCCAGCTCGACCATGTGATCGCCGATACGCAACGGGTGTCTATCGAAGCGAAACTCGATCTTGTCTGCGTTCCCCAGGATGGGCTCTTCCCACCAAACGCCATTCACGAAAAGAGCGATCCCTGGTAGGGGGCGACCTGGAATCAGTCGGCCCCAAAGCATCACATGATTGCTGACCGGGAAGATTCCGAGATCAGAACCGGTGAGGTCTTCATCGATTTGGAGATCTGCGCCACTGGAGAGCCCACCAATGGACCAGCCCCTCACCAGATCGTTCCAGCCTTCCTTCTGAGGCGATCCGACCCAGACCTCTTTCGCCACTCCGGTGCTCAAGATGGTGACACGGAAGATCTTGATCATGTATCGCTCTCAGGGCTTTGCGGCGCCAGGCACGTCCCGCCCCGTGCGGTTGCGCCCCTTCCGGCTTGGTTTTACTCGGCACGGTATTCAATCAGCTAGCATCTTGAGTGTATCGTACAATTGACGCAGTTTGGGACGGACGCCGATCCGACGGCGGCATACCCCTTAACCGCGGCGACACTCCCGTCACCCTTTCCCAATAACACCCACGCGTAGTCATGTTGCCCAGGCAGAAGGGAAGATCTGGCTTTCTGCACGTCGAGCGCGATGTTGACTCCCGTGATGACCTCATCGATCGAGACAATACCGTTGCCGTTGCAGTCGCCGACGCATGTCTGCGCTAAAACAGACCAGTCGTCCAACGCAACTGCGATCAACGCAACCGCGAGGAGTCTGCGCCAGTTATTCTGCCAGTCGGCCCGAGTCGGACTAAGTTCCCTTAGCCAACACGCCATTGCGCCGAAAGGTGCGCGATAGAGCGTCATGGACGCGCGATCAGCACCGAAAGGTCAGACGAAAGACCGTTAGCAACAACGAGGTCTGGACGCCCATCCCCGTTCAGATCCGCTACCGATACGGAAACCGGCGTGATGCCCACTGCGAACATCTGCGGATCAGCGAAGGTCCCATCTCCCTTCCCTAGGAGCACGGATACGTCATTGGAGCGTGCGTTAGCCGTTACAAGATCGGGTCGACCGTCCCCGTTGAGGTCGCCGACTGCCACTGCATTGGGGCGCGTTCGTTCGCCCACCGAAAATGCTTGGGCGGCTGCAAAAGCACCGTCACCAAGGTCTAGGAGCACAGACACCCCATCCGAAACAAAATTAGCTACCACAAGATCCTGATGCCCGTCTCCGTTCAGGTCCGCCGCTGCGATGGAGCGAGGGTCGTTCCCCGCCTCTATATTCTGGGCTGCGGTGACGGTGCCGTCGCCGTTTCCCAGCAGCATGGACACGTCATTTGAACCGGCATTAGCGGTTGCAAGATCGGGATGACCGTCGCCATTGAAGTCTGCTGCTGCAACGCTGGCCGGTGAGATCCCGACGCTAAACGTCCGAGTGAAGTCGAAGGTTCCGTCACCTTCGCCCAAAAGTATCGACACGTCATTCGACCCGTCGTTTGCAGTCACCACGTCCGGGTGGCCGTCACCGTTCAGATCGATCGCTATCGCAAACGTAAATCCGTTGCCCACCGGATAGTCCTGCCGGTCAGAGAATGACGCGTCGCCGTGACCCAGTAAGACCGATACGTGGTTCGAAGAGCTGTCACTGCCTCCGATCACAAGATCGAGATGGCCATCGGTGTTCAGATCGGCCACAGCGATTGTGGCCGGCCCGTTGCCAGCGGAAAACGTTTGCGCGGCGGCGAAGTCCCCGTGGCCGTCCCCGAGCAATACCGACACGCCATTCGATACATCGGCGGCTGCATTGACCGTCAATAGATCCGGGTGCCCGTCTCCGTTTACGTCAGCCACCACGACAGATAGGGGCGAAGTTTGCGACGCGCCCAGACCGAAGCGCCGCTCTGGATCAAACGACACGGGCGTCAGAGCCATATTGACGGGCGTATCGGTAGCCGTCGGGGTAATCGTCGCCTCGCTCGTAGTTGTCGCAGTCGGACTGATCGTCAAAGTCGGACTCGCGGTAGGCACAACTGTCGCGGTGGCAATCGGGCTGACTGTCGGAATGACGACCGTGTCAGTGGGCGTGGACGTCGGAGTGTCACGAGGAGGTCCCCAACACCCGTTGAGTAGATTCGCAACCCCTTTTAAAAGCTGAGCTATGTTCACGTCGCCCATTGGATTTTTAAAGGCATCGCAAGAACCGACCCCCTCAATGCCGAGGGCAACATTTACACCAATGATAATTTCATTTATCGATACGATGTTGTCGCCATTGCAGTCGCCAACGCATAGATCGGTTATCTGTTGAGCGGCATATTGTCCCCTCCCGGAGTCGTCGTCATTTGTGCCGACGGGCAATGCCTCCGATAGACCGCCTAACGCCAAACCTACATTCATTGGAACCGCTGTAAAAATACCGGTCGGGGTTGCGTTGTCGCAGGATACCTGCACCCGATAGTAATCGGCGCTGCCGACGAACGCCGCTTGGGCCTCTATCGTCAACCCACTTAGAAGAAATAAGGTTACCGCGACATACCGCCGGACGAAACTATGCATTCGCCTTGCCCCCATGATGGTTCAAGCAGTTGGGAAAAATCATTTTGCTGAAAGCCAAATCTAAATTAACACGACGCCCCTGCTGAACGGGTGCATAGCAGGCGCCGATTAGAGCGACCGCCCACAGTCGATTTCATTCTTCCAACGATGCAGCGCACATTGTGTGCCTCGATTACGCTTCAGTAGCACGTAAACGTGAATCTAGACTGGCTCCAGCACGTCTCGATAACCGACGTGGGAATGGAGGCGGGACAGCTGTCGTACTGATCGGGCAGACCGAGATTCAGCAGCCCATCGCTGTTGGCTGCCTCGCCGCCGGAGATGTGGATGGCAGTCGCGGTCGGGCACGCGTCGCCAATCGCGCTGCCGCCGAGCAAGGAGTTGGCGGCGTACGGACTGCCGCTTTCATCGAGTTCGACGCAGACGATCTGGCCGGAGGTGAATCCCGCGGGGAAACCGGGCACGCCACCCGTCCCGAGACGCGGGTCCCAGAAGACGTCCGCCTGGGCGAGAAGGAACACGGAAAAGCCGGCTCCGGCGACGTTGCAGCCATCGACGCACGTCCCCGTCGGCACGCACTCGCTGTCGCCGGAGCACGCTGAGGCGGTGTCTGAGCAGCGCTTGCCGGTACTGGCGAAGAAGCACTGCGCCAAAAGCGAGTTGTAGCTGCTGTTCCGGATATAGAACTTCTCGTTCGACAGCGCAGCGGCGTCCGGCACGTCGAAGATGAGGAGCGTCCCGGCGGGCCCGGTCATGGGTGCCGTCAGGCGGCACGCCAGGTCGTTCACCTGACCTCCGAACTGCGTCCCAATCGGTGTCGGCGGGTTGCCGCGAGCGCACTCGGCGCCATAGCTGCTGTCGGCCTTGTCGTAGGCCGATTGGAGCTTGGGATCGCACTTCGTGATATCCACCGGTGCGTTGCTCTTCGTCGCCTTCTCCACGGCTTTGAGGCGACAGGCGGCATACGTCGCGCTCGCCTTGAGCTTAGCCAGCGCGCACCGCTGCGTGTCTGTCAGCTCCGCCAACGCCGCAGCGGGCGCGAACAGAACGAGCGCGACAATCGATCTCAACTTACCTGGATTCATTTCTCCCCTCCGTCGCCGACGCTCTCCGCACCGTTGCATCGTTGTCGTGACCTCACCGAAGATGTCCGGGGCGTCGACGGTCAGATGCGTACGTGGGCGCGCCTGCCGCCCCCTGGCGAGCCGCCCATCTATCGCCGCGTGGCGGTCCAGCTGCCGCTGTCGGCTGGCGAAGTATAGGTACCGCTCATCGATCCCGTGCCACCGAGAGTTGCGGTGAACCCGACAGAAAAACCCGGAGCGAGCGCGACTCCGACGCTAGAATTCGAACCGCTAACCGTCCCGGAAATCACACCCGAGATGGATAGCAGATTGCTGTTGTCGACGATGACGCCAGTTCCATTGATTGTGTCGCCGGATTGCGCGAGACGGAATGTTATATAGCCGCCATACCCCGGCGACAGCGCGCTTGTGAACGTTCCGGACCATGAGCCAGCGAAGGATCCTGCGGTTCCTGACGGCAGCGGAATCACGACGTTGTAGTAAACGCCCGCACAACTTCCAGTTGGCGCGTAGCAGGCGGGGAGGACTACCGACACGTTCGGTGTCGAATCATTCGTGTGAATTATCAAGCCAGGTTGAGCAGGGGAAACCTGGTCTGCAAAACAGCCTTCGAGAGCGTATTCGCCATCAGGTGCGTCTACTTCCCTACAACCCCCTATCCCATTGACGGCCAGGAAGCCGATCGCTCCGGCGACCGGACAGGGGCCGCCTTGGGCGCAGATCGCGCCATGGTAGGAACATTCGTTGAAACACGGCCGGGAGAGGACCAAGCCGATACCCGGAGGAGAGCCGAATCGCTCCGTAGGGATGCGCAGCGTCAGTTGGCCACCCGAGCGCTCCACCTCTCCCATTGAGTGCAAAGCCGGGGATCTGCCGTCAGTAAAACCGGCAATGGACGTAGGTTCCGCCAGATCATAATCGATGAGCGCGTCGCTCGGAATCCCAGGGGGCTCCGGCAAGCTAACATACACTGGCGCTAGGGGTATAGGGTCGTTCACACCAATCCCCAACTGCACGGCAGCGATCAGCGTCGCCCCGGGCGGCAGTTGCAATCCCGCGGCAGCAACTTGTGCGAGCGCGTCGTTGACCGCGACGGCCTTCACGCTGAAACCGGCCGACTGCCCGGGCACAAAAGCCAGAGGCGGCACGTAGACGCTCGTGCCATCATTGCCATTCGCCACGGTCCCGCCCTGCATGCCAACTACCGTAGGCGCTGGTAGCCGCACTACGGGTGATAGTCTTGCTATCAATTGGGCATCAAACTGATCGATTGCCGTGGCAATCGTCTCCCCCTCTACATTATTGACACAGTCGCCTGAGACTTCCGCTCTGAAGAACTTGGCCACCAGCTGGGCTCTGCCATTCAAGGCTGCTTTAGTTATGCGTCGGGTGTCGCCGGTACTCCCATACTTCACCCAAGCGCGTGGAGCGTCACTGATGCGCTCGCCTACCGCCGCAAGGTCGCGCGCGGCACAACGTGAGAGTCCATTGCTGGGGTGCAATATGCTGACCATGTTGTCAACGAAACCGCCGATCAACGCCCGTGTGTCAGGCTCCTGACCGGTGACATCGCAGAACCCAGTAGATTCAATGCTTAGGAACTTCTTGGTAAACTGATCCGTCGCCGCCTCTAGGCAACCTGCGTCTATCGGTATTCCCTTCCTCGCGACAGTGGCGTGGCAGCCGATGAGTTTCGCTGCCAGCGTGCCTGCCACTCTGATCTCGCTGTTGCCGCAGTTGATTGGAACCGGCACTGCGTCAACCCGACTGCATACGCCGAAGACAGTCAATGCGCTTAGAATAGCGAGGCCAGGGACGGCGGACGAGAAGGGTTTGCACATACGCGTCATGGGCATTGCTCCTTCCGCGCGCAGCGCGCGGTGTGAGGGTCTCGATAAATCCGGGGTGGGCGTCGGCGGTGATGCAGATCTTCACTAGCGACGGACCCGAAGCGGTGGTGATGGCTGCGGTCGCTCTTGGCGAGCCGCTGTTTGAGCGCGGGCCAACGTCCGCCGTTTCAAAGTTCCCCCACAGTAATGTTGCGCACAGAGCGGTGCCCGACTAGTTCGGCCTGACCGCCTCCGCCGCAGACACGCCCGACAAACGCCTTTGGCATTCACCCCTCCCCAGATCCAGCGACGGCGCAACGACGCAGGAGCCAGCCCAACCGGCGCCTACGGGCAACCCAATCCGTTTAGATTCACGGTGGTTCAGCACTCGAATCACGCGGATCTTATCGAAAACAACCACGGGAAAACCCGCGGGTCGGGCGATTCGCCTGGCAGATCAGTTGCCGATCGGCGAGATGGCTGATCGAGCTCAGCTCCGCTGTCGCCCGACTGTACGAGCCACAATCGCGCACGAGATCGCCTGCCGGGTCGCGACTGTGGCGCTGCCGCAGCACGACTTGACCACACCTGCGAGCCCGCATAGTTGCTCTCGCCGAATGAGTTGCGCCTACCGCCGCCCTTCAACTTCGAGCCTCGTAGAGAACTTGTCGGACATCGAGGGGAACAGTTTTGCCGCTGGTGCTCTCGCCCGCATGACTCGCCTGACACGGTGCCGATCATCGCGGCTTGCGGCGAGACCGGCATGACCCATTTGAGTCATGACCGGCAGAATTCGACTCTCGATACTCAATTCCCGATGTCGGAGAGGTCGAGTGCTGCCGGTCAGGGGTGATGGGCGAAGCCGAGTTCTGGAATGAATCAACGCAGTGCTGCCAGACTCGCTTGAGAATTCACTGTCATGCTGAGTGAGCAGCAACGCCTGAAACTCGTCGAGCAGATCTACGAAGCGGTGCTGCGTCCGGAGACGTGGGCAACGTTCGTAGCCGACCTTTCGGTCGCGCTCCATGGGCCGGCGATCAACTTCATGATCGATGTGCCGGGACCCGGGCGGGTCGGCTACGTCGCGCACATCGGACTGAATCCGGAAGCCTTAGCTACGTACGCCAGCTATTTCGTGACCATCGATCCGTTTGCGCCGTTACTCTCGACGCTGCCGGAAGGCTACTGCGGTGCCGGAGATGAGATCCTTGGCCGCCAGGAGATGGAACGGAGCGAGTTCTACAACGATTGGATGGCGCCGCAGGGGCTCGTCTTTCCCTCCATCGCTACGTTCCTCTTGCGCGATGACGACACCGGGCCGACCTTAGCGGCATTTTCCTCCCGCAACGGCCATGCACTCAATCGCGACGATGTTGATCTTCTGTGCCTGCTGACACCGCATCTCCAACGGGCCGTGCAAATGCGGCGTCGCATGCAATCGCTCGAGGCGCACGCCCGCACAGCCGACGACGTATTGGATCGGTTGCCGACCGGGGTGATCCTCCTCGACCGCCGCTGCCGCCTTCAGCGCGTCAACCATCGAGCCGCGGAGATTCTGCGGCAAAACGACGGGCTGCGCCTGCATCGAGGTGAGTTGCAGCCGGCAGACTCGAACGATGCGATCACGCTGCGGCAACTGATTGGCGCCGCGAGCAAAACGCCTTCCGCCGTTGGTAGCCCGCCTGGCGGAGGGTCGATCGCCGTGCGTCGCGCCTCCGGACGTAGGGCGTTCGCCCTCCTCGTGGTGCCGCTGGCGCGCAGCACCAGCGAATTGTGGCGCGTCGACGCTGCCGTGGCCATCTTTCTCACCGACCCCGAAAGTCAGCCGCGCACCGACCAAGAGGTGTTGCGCCACCTCTACGATCTCACCAACGCGGAAGCGCGACTGGCCGCGTTGCTTGCCCGCGGCGAGAGCTTGCAGGCAGCCGCGGAGCAGATCGGCGTCTCGACCGAGACTGTTCGCAACCAGCTCAAGAGCATCTTCGCCAAGACCGATACCCGACGCCAGGGTCAGCTAATCCATCTCCTGGTTGCCGGCCCCGCGGCGATCAGGACAACGCCTGTCGGCGCTGCCGCCCCCGTCAGTCCGACCGCCCCGGAAGCGTCTGGCGCAGCCATCCCGCGGAGAAGCGGACGATCCGGCGAGAAGCGCAAGGAAGTCTAGATCCGCACCCCTGTGTGTACGGTTGGTCATATTCATTGCGTCCCTTGCTTGCTCGGACTGTGCCGCCTTGTCTCAGGCCTGAATGTCGCTCCGGGCAATCCACAACCAATGCATGGCCTTCGGTTGCAGATCGAATTCGCCGTGCGCCGAATGGTGCGAAGAGTTTCCCACCAGCCCCAAGGTCGAGGCGACTTATAAGGAGCCGTGCCTCAAGGTCATGCAGGACAGTGGCTGGTTGGGTCGGAACTGATGTGGAGGACCCCGTTTTGGATGTCAAAGTAGTGCTTTATGAGCTGGCCTCGATTTGGTGGACACCGTCGTTATGTGGAAGTGGCGGCGTGCTTGTACAGCCGTTCGTGGTCGCGAGGGCTGCGATAGGCGATCGCCGAATGGCGGCGGCGCAGGTTGTAGTAGCCCTCGATG
>Ga0265339_10001541_pt1 | contig 17027 bp, 14 predicted proteins | sample 4CB219metaG_FD_202085 | JGI IMG/M metagenome (GOLD analysis project Ga0265339, IMG submission 202085) | Rhizosphere microbial communities from Carex aquatilis grown in University of Washington, Seatle, WA, United States - 4-CB2-19 metaG | ecosystem: Host-associated > Plants > Roots >... | reverse complement strand
TGACGCCGAGACCTGGGACGGCTCGTGGAACATCAAGTACAGCTGGCAAGGCGAGGTCGTGCACTCCTATCAAACCATGGCGCGCATCAATCAGCAGGCCGAGGATGGCGAGTTGATGCCCGCCAGCACCCAGGTGTGGGCCTGCGCCGAGAATTTCAAGATGAATCGCGCCACGCTGGGCGGCATGCGCGCCGGCCCCAAGGCGCCCTTCGTGCGGCGCATGCCGATCGACTCGAACCTGTTCGATGCGCAGGCGCTGGCGCGCTACGGAAAATGACGACAACTGCGTGACCGGTTGTGACCGGTAGGCACTCGACCCGGTCACCGGTCACTGGTCACGCCTTCACGAATTGGTGCCCCATGGATGCAGTCCGCACACTCGGCAAGCAACTGTCGAACTGGGGCCGCTGGGGCGCCGATGACGAGCGCGGCACCCTCAACTTCATCACCCCCGACGTGGTGAAGCGTGCCGCCGGCTTGGTGCGGCGCGGGCAGGTGTTCAGCCTCGGACTGACGTTCGGCGCTGAGGGTCCGCAGATCGGCCAAGGCGGCCGCGTCAATCCGCTGCATTTCATGACCGCGGTCGATCAGAAGCTGCCGGGCGACTATCCGGACGGCTTCCGCTACGCCGACGACGTCATGGTGCTGCCGCTGCAGTGCGCCACGCAGTGGGACAGCTTGGCGCACGTGCACTACGACGGTCAGCTCTACAACGGCTTCCCGGCGACGACGACGACCTCGGCCGGCGCATCGAAGGCCGGCATCGACAAGGTCGGCGCCGGCGTGGTGTCGCGCGGCGTGCTGCTCGACGTGGCGCGCTTGAAGGGTGAGGCGCGGCTCAAGCCCGGCACCGTGATTACCCCGGCCGACCTCGAAGCGGCGGAGCGTGCCCAGGGCGTGCGCGTCGAGCGCGGCGACGTCCTGCTGGTGCGCACCGGCCACATCGCCGTGTTCAAGACCGACGGCGATCGCGTCGGCTACATGCGCATGATGCCGGGCTTGGGCATGGCGTGCGCCGCTTGGCTGCACGGGCGCGAAGTCGCCGCCGTGGCCGCCGACACCAATGCGGTCGAGGTGATCCCTTTCGAGGATGCCAGGACGCCGCTGCCGCTGCATCTCATTTGTCTACGCGACCTCGGCCTGACGCTGGGCGAAATGTTCGATCTCGACGCCCTGGCCGACGACTGCGCCGCCGACGGCGTCTGGGAGTGTTTCTTCACCGCCCCCTCCCTGCGCGTCAGCGGCGGCATCGGCTCGCCGCTCAATCCGCTGGCGATCAAGTAGCAGCGTGTGGCGCGGCCGGGTCGACCGATACTCACAGCGGCGCGCGGGCAAGCGACGTCACGAAGCCGATGCCCGGCACGATCTTGCGGCTCAGTCGGTCGTCGTTGGTCACGAACAGATCCGTCCTGGCCGCCGCCGCGCAAGCGAGCTGAATTGCATCCGGCGCGCGGATGCTGCGGTCACAACGAATGCGCGCGTAGCCGGCCGCGACCGTCGCATCGAACGCGATCAGAACCGCGACCGCCTGAATGGCCTGCGCATAGTCGCGGCAAAGATCTTCCCGCCCCGCCTCGCTCGGCTTCACCAACAGCTCGCCGAGGGTGAACGCCGAGGTCACCAACTCGTCGCCGCGTCTGAGCATCTGCTCGCGCAGCGCGACGACTCGGCGCCCCGACGCGCCGCGATCCTCGAGCAGATAGATGAAGAGGTTGGTGTCCCAGAAGACACGGCTCATTTCCAACCACGCCGCAGCCGCTCGACGTAGTCGTCCGCTGGCTCCTCGCGCCATAACTGCCGCCCGCTGCCGCGCAACCGCAGGAGTGGATCGGCGCCGCCGTCGCGGCGCACCCCGTGCTCGGCGGCGTACTCCGCCGCATACCATGCCAACAACGGCCGGTAGCGCGGCGGCAAATCCCCGGCGTCCGGCAGGCTGCGCGCCGTGGTGCGTTGCGGATGCGACGGGTCGCCGGGCCGAAATAGGCGGCGCTGCGAGCGACTGGTGGCGAACAACATGCGCAGGCGGGATGGATTCGGCGGCCGATTGGCGACGCAATGTTGGATCGCGTGCACGTAGACGCCCGGCCGCAAACGCGGCGTGATCGCTTCACGCCGCGCCCGTTCGCTGATCTCGCGCGCACTGAAAGCCTCGCGATCGGGATGCTCTCGATGCAGCAATGCCGCCGCGATCCACACCTCGTCGGCCACCGAGATCGCGAAAGACGGCCCTGACTCGGCGACAATGGGCTCGTCAGTTTTCATGTGAAGATGGTAAAATACATTGTTTACATGGTCAAACAGTGCACTCGGGCGCGCTGCTCGCGCGGCGCCCGACTGCGGCGCAGCTACCCTGAGTGGCAAACGGGCGACCCGGCTGGTAGCCAACAGCGACCAATACTGAGGCTGCCAACGATCAGTCACTGAGGACACGACGATGCGGCCGTGGACGGTTGACGCCGACGACATCAAGATTGCCGAGGATTTCGACGACGGGTTGCTGCACAAGCCGCCATGGGTCGACGGCTTTCTCAACGCCGGCGACGACAAGTTCATCGTCGTCGGCACCAAGGGCTTCGGCAAAACCCTGCTGTTGAAGGCCAAGCGCATCCGCCTGCAGCGCGCCGACAGCGTGTTGTGCATTCCGGAGAATGCGCTTCTCGATAAGCCGATCGGCGACAAGATCTTCAGCAAGGATCAGCTGGCGTTGTATGCGCAGTCGACCGAGTGGTGGACCAAGGTCTGGTTGATCTCGATTGCCGCGGCGGTGCTGAAGCGGCTCGACGCTCTGGACGGCGTACGGGTCGACCCGCGCCTCGCCGCGCTGCTCGAGGACCGCGGCCTGCGCGGCGTCATCGATCACTTCGTCAATCTGTTGGATCTGCCGCGCACCGAGCTGCATCGCTGTGCCACCGATGTCGACAACGTCCTGGTGCCGCGCCTGCGCGCCATCAACTCCCCCGTCGCGGTGTTCATCGACAACGTCGACGAGTACTTCAACAAGCACGTGCGCGCCGTCGGGCGCGCCAGTCACACCGGCGAAATCTCGCCCAACGTCTGGTACTTCGCGCAGATGGGGCTGGTCGAAGTGGCGTACCAGCTGCGCCGCGTCAACCATCACCTCAAGGTGTTCGCGGCGGTGCGCAAAGAGGCGTTTCTGCGCTTCGACGAGATGACGTCGATGGTCCAGCAGTATCGCGGCAGCGCCGTCGACACGCACTACACCGTCGACAGCTTGCGCGAGATCTTCGTCAACAACATTCGGCGCGAGAAGGATCGCAACCTGGCGTTGCCCGAGCTCGGGCGGGCGCGGCCGATCGAGGCGTTCGTCGGCCAGTCGACGGTGGTCAACGCCTTCACGCACGAGGCCGAGGACCTGTTCGACTACATCGCGCGCCACACGCTGCAGCGGCCGCGCGACTTCATGACCATCGGACAGAAGTTGTCGGATCTGAGCCCGGCCGAGCGCAGCACGCCCGAGCGTTTCAAGGAAGTCGTCAACCAGGCGGCCAATGAGATCGCCGCCGAGTATCTGAACGAGATTGCGCCCTATCTCGGCGCGGTCGATCTGACGCGCGTGCTCGGCGCGCTGTCCTCAAACGTACTGCGCCGCGAGGACGTCGAGGAGATCTTCTACACCCACAATGCCACGGCGGGCGTCGCCGACGAGCTGGAGCACATCTTCTGCATGCTGTTTCGCGCCGGCTTGCTCGGCCATCTCGACCTCGATCACGTCTCGGGCAAGCGCGTGCAGCGCTTCCTGCGGCCGGGGGAGCAGATCTTCCAGCCCGACGGCATCCTGCCCGACTCGTCACACTATTTGGTGCATCCGGTGCTGACGGGGCTGATCGCACGCCTCAATCCGGAGTACGTGCAGCGCATCGACAAGGTGAACCTCATCGGCCACCGGCGGCCGTGGAAAGACGCGACCGATCGGCAGCTCAAGTCGCTGATGGTGCTGCGCGCCGACCTGACCGGCTTCGGCGCGCTCATGCAGCGCGGGCTCGACCATGCCGCGCGCGAAGCCCTCAGCGACGCGGTCGAGCGCTACGCCAGCGAATGTTTGCACGCATCGCTCGGCGAGGGCGACTCGCTGTTGCTGGTCGACGATCGCATCCTGACGCTGATCAAGGCGGCGCGCCGCATCATGGAAGAAGTGTCGGAGGTGCCCGGCAGCCCGCGGCTACGCGTGGCGATCGCCGCCGGGCCGGTGGCGGTGCGCGAGCGCGGCGAAGAGCCGCCGGCAATCGAGGGCGGATCCGCCGTCCTGATCGCGTCGCGCATCGAGCCGCACGTCCAACCCGGCGAGATCTGGGTGACGGACGAGATTCGTGCGATCCTCGCCGGCGCCAACACGATTTTCCGCGCTGAGCCTATCGCCCCACCGCCCACCACCACGCACCGCCCAGATGGCAGCGTCAACGTCTGCAAGCCCGGCGAACAGGATATCTGGGTGACGCTGCATCGCATCGTATCGTGAAACGTTTGCGCCTGGCATGCCCGACAACATCGCCCTCAGCCGACAGCCATCACCTGCCGCGTCGCAATGCCAGTCATGCAAGGAACAGAGCTCCAGCGGACTGTGTCACCACGCCTGACTCATCGGATCCGCACCACGGACAGGACACAGGAGCGACGATCGGCAAGCAGGCGTGCTGGCACACATGGTCCTCGTTGATGTCGGATTGTGTCGTCGTTCAGGACGCGGGTGGCGCCGCGCGGGCGGAGGGTCTTTGGGCGCGGGGTGAGAGTTCCCGCGCTGTCGCGTTCGACATCGAGTTGGACGCGCAGCTTGGGCCGCGCGATACGCGCGGGTGGCGATTGCTCGGCTCAGTAGCCACCGCCGAGCTTCGAGTGATCCCAACTCGATATGCGGCGCGGCGTGATCCGGAGCGCGACGCGTTTGGTCGCTTGCCAGCGCATGACCTCTTCAGCACCAGCCGCGTCGGGGAAGGCGCCGGTCATCTTCTGGTGCACGCGGCCGAGCAGCTGAAAGATGACTTCCTCGTCGCGCACTAGCTCGACGTCGCCGCGAATCAACACGCCTTTCAGCGTGTCGTAGGTGTCGCCCGATTCGATGTGCAAGGCGACCTTCTTGTTGCGCGCCGCGTTCACCGCCTTCTGCGACTTGCGGTAGGTGCTCATCCAGATCGTGCCGTCGTCATCGGTGACGAACCACATCGCGACGGCGTGCGGATAGCCATCGCCGCCGTTGGTGCATAGCGTCAGGGTGCGCGCGGTCTTGATGTAGTCGGTCTGCTCCTCCGGACTGAGGGCAATCGCGTTGCGCTTTTTCACTACCGTTCTCCTTGTCGCCGGCGGGCAACGCCGGGGCTCGACCCTTCGCGTCGAGCATCGGCAGCGGGCGGGGTGTCCGGCGGTGCCCCAGCTCGCGCCAACTGCTGCGGCACTCAGCGACCGCTGCCGAGACCGCGCGACAGCGTCGCGGCGGGCGTGTCGCCGCCGAGCAGGCGCGCGACGGCGGTCTTGAGAAACTGCACCTGGCGCGACAGCGCCGCCGGACTGCGCGGATCTTCGGCCAACATCGTCTCGAGCAGCGCGGCGTTGGCGAAGTAGCCAAAGATCAGATGGTACAGGCCAACGGCGAGATGCGGCATCTCGGCCGCATCCCATCCGCCGCTGGCGCCCAGCACGCGCAGGCCGTGGGCGTAAAGCGGGCTGAGCAGCTTGGTCACCGTGCTGCGCAGGGTCTTGGTATCGTCGAGGCCGGCGCGCTGAATCAGCCGCGGCAGATGCGGGTGGCTGCCGAGATAGTCGACCACTTGCTCGAGCACCGGATCGGCGGCGTCGCCGGCAATCTCGCTGCGGCTGACGATCTCGACCAGCGGCTCGACGCCGCGCAGCAGCACCGCCTCGTACAGCGCCTTCTTGTTCTTGAAGTGGTGATACAGACTGGCCTGGTTCTTCAACCCGGCATCGCCGGCGATCTCGCGCACCGACACCCCGGCAAAGCCGCGCTCGGCGAAACGCCGCTCGGCGGCATCGAGAATGACGTCGCGCGTCGGACGCGCCACGCGCGCACGTCGTGCCGCCGGCCGAGTCTTCATTGGGCGCCCCTACTGGTGCACTGGAATGATTGTCAAGGAAATGCGCGTGGGCCGGTACGGGCAGCCGCAATGCGCACATCCGCGCACGCGCTAACGTCCTTTAAAGTTCGGCCTGCGCTTTTCTTTGAACGCCTTCGGTCCCTCGCGCGCGTCTTCCGACATCGAGACGGGAATCCCGATCTCCATCTCGAGCTCGAGCGCACGCTCGGTCGGCACGCCGAGGCCGGCGAGCGCCGAGCGCTTGACGGCTTGCACGGCGAGCGGGCCGTTGGCGGCGAGGACGTCGGCGTAGCGCTGCGCTTCGCCCATCACCTGGGCCGCCGGCACCACTTTGTTGATCAGGCAAACGCGGTACGCCTCCTGCGCGCTGATGCGCTCACCGGTGAGCATGATCTCCATGGCGATCGGCCATGGAATCTGGCGTGGGATGCGCACCGTCGAGCCGCCCATCGGGAACAGGCTCCACTTCACCTCGGCGAGGCCAAACTGCGCGTCATCCGCCGCCACACGGATGTCGCAGCAGTTGAGAATCTCCAGGCCGCCGGCGACGCAGAAGCCTTTCACCGCCGCGACGATCGGCTTGTAGACGTCGAGGTTGCGCATGAGGCCCTTATAAATGATGCCGACGTCGTCCTTGATGCGTTGGTCGTAGTCGTTCTCGGGCGGGATGGCGCCCTGCATCATGCGCACCAGCTTGTCGAGGTCGGCGCCGGCACAGAACGCCTGCTCGCCGGCGCCGGTCAGAATGGCGACGCGGATGTTCGGATCGTCGTTGACGTCCTGCCACGCGTCGGCCAACCGACACAGCATCTCCGGATTGATCGCGTTGCGCGCCTCCGGCCGATTCATCGTCAGCGTCGCGACGTGGCCGGACTTTTCGTAGAGGAGAGCGGCGTCAGCCATGCGTACGTGAATGGTCGAAAGGCGTGACCGGTGACCAGTGATCAGTGACCTGTGAGAACCGTAGACTGTCTGAGTGGGGATTGTCGGACTGGTCACCGGTCACCGGTCACGGGTGACGCCTTTTCCTCACAACTCAGACGAGACGACCCACATCGAAAAATACTGCGCGCCGCCGCCGTAGGCGTGGCCGAGCGCAGTTTTCGCGCCTTCGACTTGATGGGCGCCGGCGCGGCCCATGACCTGCAACGCCGCTTCGCCGAGGCGCAGCATGCCGGAGGCACCGATGGGGTTGGTGCAGAGCACGCCACCGGACGGATTGATCGGCAGATGCGCGCCCATTTTCTGCTCGCCCTTCTCGACTGCCTTCCAGCCCTCGCCGATCGGTCGGAAGCCGAGGTTCTCCAGCCACATCGCTTCGAACCAGGCGAACGGCACGTAGATCTCGGCCGTGTCGATCTGATTCCACGGATCGGTGATGCCGGCCTGGTCGTAAACGTGCTTGGCACAGGCGCGGCCGGCGTGCGGGTTGACCTGATCGCGACCCGGAATCCACATCGCTTCGGCATAGGACGCGCCGCCCTTCACCCACGCGGGGTTTCGCGGACCCTGCTTGGCGAGCTCGGCGCTCGACAGCACCATGGCAATGGCGCCATCAGACGAGGGGCAGGTCTCGAGATAGCGGATGGGATCCCACAGGACCGGCGACTCCATCACGTCTTCGACGCTCATCGGTTCCTGCAGATGCGCGTACTCGTTGCGTCCGGCGTTGGCGCGCGCGTTGGCGGCGATCATCGGGCCGATATGCTTCGGGGCACCGGTGCGCGCGATGTAGCCACGCACGTACGGCGCAAAATAGCCGCCGGCGCCGGCGACCAGCGGCGGCATGAACGGCATGTTGGGCGACAGCGCCCACATGGCGTTGCCTTCGGATTGTTTCTCGAACGCGATGACCAGCACGCGGTCGAACAAACCCGACGCAACGTGTGTCACGCCGGCCAACGCGGTGCTGGCGCCCACCGAGCCGGCGGTGTGAATGCGCACTACCGGCTTGAGGTGGCCGCCGACGGCGCCGACCAGAAACTGCTCGGGCTGCATGACGCCTTCGAGCATGTCCGGCGCCTTACCGATGACGACGGCGTCGATATCTTTGTGCTCCAACCCTGCATCCAGCAGGGCGCGGTCGACTGCTTCGCGCACCAGCCCGGCGATGTTGAGCTCCGAGCGACGCGCCGCGTGCTTGGTCTGCCCGACTCCGACGACTGCTACCGGACGCTTCACGACCACCTCCGCTCGCTGCCCAGCACGTAGACCACGTTCTGCTGCAAGCAGTGTCCTTGTGCCGCATGAGCCAGCGCCCGTTTGGCGTTGGGCACCGCGTGCGCGCCGGCCGTACCGCTCAACTGGCGGAACGCTTCGCCGAGGCGGATCAAGCCGGTCATCATCACCGGATGACCGGCGATCGGCCCGCCGGATGGATTGATCACGGGCTTCGCGTCATCGGTCGTCGACAGACCGAGCGCCTCGCGCACGATCAGCTCCTCGACCGGATTGGTCGCCAACAGCTCGGCGACATCGACCTCGGTGGCGCTCTTCAGCCCCGCCATCGCCAGCGCCTTCTCGGCCGCCAGCTTGGCACTGGCGCTGCGCGTCAGATCGCGCGCCCCCAAGCTCTGCAACTCGGCGCGCTGGTCGACGCCGTGAATCCACGCCGGCTGCTTGCACATCTTTTCCGCCTTGCCCTCGACGGCGAGGATCAAGCACACGGCGCTCTCGCCAATCGGCGGCATATAGCCCTGGCGCAGCGGCTCGGCCGCCCACGGCGTCGCCTGCAACGCCGCCGCGCTGGCGGCCTCGCGCAGCTGCGCGTCGGGATTGCGCGCCGCCGCGGTGCGGCGCTTCGCCGCGATCGCCGCGAGGTCGCCGTCGCTGGCGCCGGTGCGCGCCATGAACGCGCTGGCCTGCAGCGCTGCGGTGGTGATCGGGCCGAGCCCAAGCGGCGCCAAGTAATATGGATCGAGCTCGAGATTGAAGACGCGCTCCGGCTGCCCCTCCGACACCTTGCCGTAGCCGACCACCATCGCCGTGTCGGCCTCGCCGGCCTGAATGCGAACCCACGCGTAGTAGGCGGCGAATGCCGCGTCCATTTCGAGATGCGAGTCCTGCCGCGGCGGCCAGGTCCCCATCACATCCAGCGCGGCGACGAAACCGAACGGGCGCCCGTCGATGTAGTCGGCCGAGCCGGCGGTCTGATAGTCGATCGCGTCGCGCTCGACGCCACACTGCGCCAGCGCCTGCTTGACCACCGGGTACAGCATCTCGGGCGCCATGCGGTGCGCATCGTGTGCGACGATCGGCAGCTGCGCGAAGCCGACGACCGCAACGTTGCGAAGATCAGTCATGCGTTCAGGTCCTTTTCACCACAGAGACACGGAGAAGACGCTCAGAGGAACGTGTGGTGAGCTCTTCCGTCCTTCTCCGTGCCTCTGTGTCTCCGTGGTGAATCCGTGCTTCAGAGTCGGTTGATGTAGGTTTCCGGGGCGGCGTCGGGCTCGCCGGTCGGCTTGAAGTACAGCACGTCATCGAACGAGCCGGTGCGCTCGCCATCGGCCTTCCAGACCGCTTCGACGCGCATCCCCATGCGCACGTTCTCGACGGTGCACTCTTGAATGGCGGCGAAGATGGAGATGTCGGCGCCGTCGAGCGCCACCGAGGCGGCGACATACGGCAGCTGCAGGTCGCGGCCGATGACCGGAATGTTGACGATGCAAAAGGTCGTCACCACGCCGCGGCCTTCGAGCGCGACGAACTCGTTGCACGGCGCAAAGCTCTCGGGGGAGCACACGACTGGCGTGACGAAGACCTTGCCGGTCTTGGAATCCTTAGAGCCAATGAACTGCTTGTTCTTCAAGCCACGCATGGCGCGCGCGCGGTAGTCGCCAGCGATGTAGCGATACGGCAGGTAAACGTGCGTCTCGATGTACTTGATGCCCTCGGCAGGCGGCGCGCTCGGTGTCGTCATGCGTTCCTCACTCAGTCGATCGGGGCGAAATAGTCGATGTCGCGCAGCGTGCCGGTGCGCGCGTCGTCGGCCGCCCAGGTCGCGCGCACGCGCGCGCCGACTTTGACGCGCGTCAAATCGCCCTTGGCGACGTGCGCGAAGGCGGTGTCGGCGCCGTCGAGCTTGACCAACACATAGGCGAACGGCTCGCTGAAGGGATGCAAGCGCTCGAGCGGCTCGCGCACGATCGCCGCGGCGGTCACCGTGCCGCTGTCCTCAACCGCCACCCATTCACCGGCCGGCGAGCCGTCGGCTTCCGAGTAATCCATCGGCGGGACGACGACGCCGAGCCCGCTGACGCGCCGGCCCCAGATCGTCTTTTGTTCCTTCAGTCCGGCGAGAAACCGCCCGACCGTCTCGCCCGTGGAGTGCTTGTACGGGAACTCCATGACGAGCTCCTGGTACATCGGCTCGACCGTGCCTGGCGCGCTCATTTCATGCTCCGTCGCTGTGCTGGATTGACGCGCGGCGGCGCCGCACGCGACCGGCAGTTACTGCGCCAAACGAATGTTTGTCAAACCGGAAAGGCGTGCGGAAGTTCGGAGGTGTGGAGGTGGGGTACGCGCAGCGGCTTCAGACCGTTTCACACCTCCGCACGTCAGCACCTCCGCACCTCCGCACGTAGTTTCCTTCATCCCGCCTGCAGCGCCGCCAGTACCTTGGCCGGGTGTTGCTCGGCACTGGCGATACGCGCCCAGTGCTTCTTCACCTTGCCGTCTTTGCCGATCCAGACGGTGGAGCGGATGACGCCGGTGACTTTCTTGCCGTACATCATCTTCTCGCCGTAGGCGCCGTACTTCTCCATCACCTTGCGGTCGGCATCGGAGAGCAGCGGGAACGGCAGCTTGTACTTGGCGGTGAATTTCTGGTGCGACTCGGCGCTGTCGGCGGAGACGCCGAGCACGACGGCGCCGAGCTTCTGCAGCGTCTTCCAATCGTCGCGGAAGCCGCACGCTTCTTTCGTGCAACCCGGCGTGTCGTCCTTCGGATAGAAGTAGAGGATCACGTCCTTGCCGGCGAAGTCCTTCAACGAGACGCGGTTGCCCTGACCATCCGGCAACGTGAATGCCGGCGCCGCTTTGCCTTCTTCGATCGCCATCATCGTCCTCCTGATGCAAATTGAGCCGCCAGCCATATCGGCGCGGAAAAGAATTCACCACAGAGACACGGAGGCACGGAGGAGAATCCATCGAAACGATGCGGAAGACTCGCTGAACCGTCTGCGTGTCTGCGTGGTGAATCCCGCTTCCGTCTTCGTTCTCGTCGCGGTACTGGCGCGGCATGCTGGAGCACTTGCGCGTCATCGATTGTACCGATCTGCGCGGCGCGCTGGCCGGACGGATCTTCGCCGACTTGGGCGCGACGGTGACCAAGATCGAGCCACCGGGCGGCGATCGCGGTCGCTGGCATGCGCCGTTTGCCGGCGATGTGGCGGCGGCGGACCGTTCGCTGGCGTTTTTGTACCGCAACGCCGGCAAGCGCTGCCTCACACTCGATCTGCACGATGCCGGCGCGGCGGCGCAGTTTCGCGCACAGTGTGACGCGGCCGACGTGCTGATCGAAAACTACGGCGCCAATCGCCGCCAGGTGCTCGATCTCGCGCCCGAAGCGGTGCGCGCGCGCCATCCGCGCCTGGTGCATGTCGCGATCGCCGATTTCGGCTTGTCGGGACCGCGCGCGCGCTGGCACGCCGAGCCGTTGGTGGCGTTGGCTGGCTGCGGCGCGCTGTTCGCCAGCGGCTTTCCCGATCGCCCGCCGTGCGGCGTGCCGGGCTTCGTCGCGCACGACTGTGCAGCGGCCGCTTGCGTCGCCGGCGCCTTGATCGCGCTGCTCGATCGCGCCCGGCACGGCAGCGGGCAGACGGTCGAGGTATCGGTGCAGGAAGCGGCCATCGCCGGCCTCAATCCGTGGGCGATTCCGCTCGCCGACTACCAACGCACCTACGCGATGATTCCAAGCGCGCCGCCGCGCGCCGCCGACGGCAATTACCTGGTGCTGCCGGTCGCCGACGGCCACGTGCGCATTCTGCCCGCCGGCCGGCGGCACTGGCGCGGGCTGGTCGATCTGCTCGACCGCGCCGATGCCTTCGCCGGTCCGGAGTGGGATTTCGCGCTCTATAGGATGATCAACCACGACGTCATCCGGCTGATCGCCGCCGAGGCGTTGGCCGGGCGCTCGCGCGCCGACGTCTTCGCCGACGCGCAAAAGCGCAACGTGCCGCTGGCACCGATCCTGACGCCCGAGGAATTCGTCCACTCCGAACAAAGCGTCGCGCGCCGCTTCTTCCAACCGGCCGCGGTCCCGCACCTCGAAGGCGCACCGTTCGCGCGCTTCGCGCTCGACGGCGGCGCGGCGGCCTCGACAACGAGCCCAAGCGCACCACGCAGCGCGTCGGCGGAGCCCGAGCAACTGTTGGCCGGCACCGTCGTCGTCTGTTTCGGCTATGCGGTGGTCGCACCGGAGGCAGCGACGCTGCTCGCCGAGCTCGGCGCCGAGGTCTTGCGCATCGAATCGCACAGCGGCCTCGATCTGTTGCGCCAGATCACCATCGAGCCGGACACGCCGAACCGCGCCTTCACGTTCAACGACGCCTCACGCGGGCACAAAAGCGTCTGCCTCGATCTGCGCCAGCCGCGCGGCCGTGAGCTGGCGCTGCGATTGTGCGCGCGCGCGGACATCGTGTTGGAGAACTATCGCGGCGGCGCGCTGCGCGATCTCGGGCTGAGCTACGAGGCCGTGCGCCAGGTGCGCCCCGACATCATCTATCTATCGTCGCACGGCTACGGTGCCAGCGGCCCGCTGGCTGAGATGCCGGCCTTCGGGCCGCTCAACGCCGCGTTCGCGGGCGTGCATTGGCTGTGGAGCGAAGCCGAAACGCCGTATCCGGCCGGCACGTCGCTCAACCATCCCGACCACGTCGCCGCCAAGCTCGCCGCGGTCGCCGTTTTGGCGGCCATCGAAGAGCGCCGGCGCAGTGGCGTCGGGCGTTTCATCGATATGGCGCAGACCGAAGCGGCCGCGTTTCTCGTCGGTGAGGCCTACCTCGCGACCGCCTGCACACAGCGCGGGCCGGCCCGCGGCAACCAGTCGGACAACGCCGTGCCGCACGGCGTCTATCCGTCCGCCGGCCACGATCGCTGGGTCGCGGTCAGCGCCGCCGGCGACGACGCATGGCAACGCTTGGTGCGGGCCCTCGACTGGAACGACGACGCGGCGTTGACGACGCTGGACGGCCGCCGCGCCGCCCGCGCCGAGATCGACGCGCGGCTGAGCGAGTGGACGCGTACCCGCAGCGCCGAGGACGCCGCGTCGGCGCTGCAGGCCGCCGGCGTTTCGGCAATGCCGGTGCTCGGTCCGGATGAGCTGCGCGGCGACGCGCATCTCCTCGCGCGCGGCGCCATCGTCACCGTGGAGCACGCCGAGATGGGGGCCGAGCGGCACATCGATACGCCGCTGCGCTTCAGCCGCACCGAACGCCGCAGCGCGGCCGCCGCGCCGCTGCTCGGCGCGGACACAGAGGACGTGCTGACGCACCTGCTCGGGCTGTCGGCCAATGACGTCCGCGAGCTTGTCGCCGGCGGCGTCTGCGTCTGACACAAGGTGTGCCGTCGATCCCGCGGCGCGGTCGGATGGCGGCGAAGAAGTGTGCGCCACACGTTGAAATACCTCGCGACGCGGCGCAGCGTCTGGTCTGTGCCGCTCGCTCGCCTCGCCGCCATCGCCCTGCTCGTCTGTGCCGTTCCCGCACGGGCCTGCCCGGTCGATTGCAACGGCGACGCGCAGGTCAGCATCGACGAGCTGGTGCTGGCGGTGCAGCTGGCGCTCGACGGCGGCGACCTGTCGCGCTGTGCCGCGGCGGACGTCGACAGCAGCGGCGCGATCACCGTCGACGAGCTCGTCGCCGGCGTCGAGGCGGCATTGAACGGTTGCGCCGCGGCCACCTGCGGGAACGGCGTCGTCGACGGCAGCGAAGCATGCGATGACGGCAATCGCATCGACGGCGACGGTTGCAGCGCCGCATGTGCGCTGGAGCCGGGCGGCGATCCCTGCGCCGGCGTCGCGTCGTTTCCCGGCGTGGAGCCGTCGACCGTGCTAATCGCCGACGGCCTCATCGACCCACTGCACATCACCGCGCCGCGCTTGGACACGCACCGGGTCTTCGTCGTCGAACAGCCGGGGCGCATCCGCATCATCAAGGACGGCGCGCTGCTCGACACGCCTTTCCTCGCCATCGAAGACCGCGCCTCGTGCTGCCAGGAACGCGGTCTGCTGAGCGTCGCCTTCGATCCGAGCTACGCGGTCAATGGCCGCTTTTTCGTCGACTACACCAACAACGACGGCAACACGGTGATCGCGCGCTATCACGTGAGCGCCGATCCCGACCTCGCCGATCGCGACAGCGAGCAGATCCTGCTGACCATCGAACAGCCGTTCGCCAACCACAACGGCGGCCTGGTCGCGTTCGGGCCCGACGGATTCCTGTACGTCGGCATGGGCGACGGCGGCGGCGGCGGCGATCCGCTGAAGAACGCGCAGAACGACGGCGTGTTGCTCGGCAAGTTGTTGCGCCTCGACGTCAACGTGGACGACGCGCCGTTCTACGCCGTGCCGACTGACAACCCGCGCGCCGCGGACGGGGCTCGGCTCGGGCTCATCTGGGCCAAGGGCGTGCGCAACCCGTGGCGCTACTCGTTCGATCGCGGCAGCGGCGATCTCTACATCGGCGACGTCGGCCAGGATAAGTGGGAAGAGGTCGACGTGCAGCCGGCCGCCAGCCACGGCGGCGAGAACTACGGCTGGGACATCTTCGAGGCCGACACATGCTTCGAGCCGGATCCGGCTCCGACCTGCCCCGACCAGGTGCCGCCGGCGTTTACGCCGCCGGTGCTTCAGTACAGCCATGACGACGGGTCGTGCTCGATCACCGGCGGCAACGTCTATCGCGGCTGCGCGCTGCCCGATCTGCGCGGTTCATACTTCTTCACGGACTACTGCGTTCCCGCCATCAAAACCTTCCGCCTGGTCGACGGCGTCGTCGCCAATCTCAGCGACCGCAGCGCCGAATTGGCACCGCCTGCGGGGCACGCGTTCAAGTCGCTGGTCAGCTTCGGCGAGGATGCGCGCGGCGAGACCTACATCGCCGATCTCACCGGACAGATCTACAAGATCGTCCCGGCGGCTCAGTAACCTGACGCGCCTTCGCGCCGCGGTCTTCGGTTCGGCGTTGAATTCAGCGGGCCAATCCGACCGTTCGGCGCGCCACGCCTTGTCACACCTTTGATCACCCGATAAGCATTGCTTCAGTACGGCTCTTGGGGGAACTGATGCTGAAGACTTGTCGACGTAGTGCGACGAGCGCCCTGATGACGGCGTTCGTCGTGGCTGCCGCTGGGGGGGCTGCCTTCGCGCATGGGCAGCCGGCCGAGCTCGCTTTTTGGGGCGGCTTCCCGGCGGAAGCGGCGCGCTGCCAGCGACAGCTGAGCCGCGCCACCTCGCTGTGCATCAGTCAGGTCGCCGCCACGCGTAGTGCCTGCCTGGGTCGCGCTGTTTCCGGTGGCACCTGCGACGATACCCAGCTGGCCGCCACCGTCAGCGCCGCCAAGCAGCGCGCCCTCGACCGCTTGGAGCGCGCCTGCTCCGTCACCGAGCTGCAGAATCTCGGGTACATCGATTTGTTCGACGCGCAACGCGACGTCAGCGACGCCTGTCGCCAGCTCGACGACGCGACCGCCAGCGCCGCGTTCGGCCCGGTGATGGTCGGCGGACGCGTCGCCAGCCAGGACGACACCACCGCCACCTGCGTGCGCGCCACCGCGTCCGAGTCGACGCGTCTGCTGCGCTTCGCCATGCGCAGCTATCAGCAGTCGCTCGACCGCATCGCCGGCTCGACCAACATGCTGCCGGCGGAAAAGAACCGCCTCGTCCAGTGGACGAACGAGCGCCTGGCGCGCGCCCGCGCCGCCAGCGTCGCGAAGATCGGCGAGGCGTGCTCGAGCAGCGAGTTCGCCGCCAAGTATCGGCGCAGCGCGGATACCTATCTCTCCGACATCGCCGCGCAGGCGCGCTGCATGGCCGGCTTCGTCTACGTCCAGAACGCCGTCGTCTGCCCGGCTCCCGTGTGCGGCAACGGCGTCAAAGAGAAGAACGAAGACTGCGACGACGGCAATGATTTCGACGGCGACGGCTGCCGCAGCGATTGCACCAGCACCGACTGCGACACCTTCCCGACCACCTATGCGTTGATCCAGAAGGCGATCTTCGAGAATCACGGCTGCACCAACGACGCCTGTCACGGCTCCTTGATGAACGGCGGTCTCGACCTGCGGGCCGGCGCCTCATACCAGAACCTGCTCGATGTGCCTTCGAGCTTGAATCCGGCGATGAAACGCATCAATCCCGGCGAGCCGCTGACCAGTCTGCTCTATCTCAAGCTCGCCGCGAAAACGTCACCCGATCAGTATCCTGCCGACGAGCTGGGTCTCGGCACGCCGATGCCGAGCGGTCTTCCAGCGCTCAGCAAAGACGAGCTCGAAGCCGTACGGCTGTGGATCTACAACGCCGCGAGCGACACCGGCTCGGTCAAAGGCGTCGGCGATCTGTTGAAGGCCTGCTTGCCGGAGCCCGAACCGGTCGCCATCAAGCCGCTCGACCCGCTGCCGGCCGGCGAGGGTGTGCAGCTGCACATGCCGCAATGGACCGTCCAGGCCGAGAGCGAGCACGAGGTGTGCTTCGCCAGTTACTACGACCTCACCGACCAAGTGCCGACCGAGATGCGCGGCGCCGACGGCAACTCGTTCTGCTACAACGAAGAGCAGATTCGTCAGGACCCGCTGAGCCATCATCTGATCGTCAACGAGTACATCGGCGCCTACGCGCCGACCGATCCGAGCTGGGGACCGTTCCAATGCGCCGGCGGCCCGAAAGACGGCCAGGCGTGCCCGCCGACCGAGCTGGGCTTCTGCGGCACCGGCTACGAGTGCGCTACGCCGCCGAAGATCCAG
>Ga0265339_10001540_pt1 | contig 17028 bp, 13 predicted proteins | sample 4CB219metaG_FD_202085 | JGI IMG/M metagenome (GOLD analysis project Ga0265339, IMG submission 202085) | Rhizosphere microbial communities from Carex aquatilis grown in University of Washington, Seatle, WA, United States - 4-CB2-19 metaG | ecosystem: Host-associated > Plants > Roots >... | reverse complement strand
CGCCGTCGGGCGCGAGGACGCGGACGGCGCCCCCCTCGCGGGCGACGACGGCCAGCCATCCGCCGGGCCCGGCCGGGCTCTCCTCGACGAGGAAGAGCGCGGGCACGCGCGACGACCAGTCTCCCGTCGCGGCGAGGGCGGCGTGCCGCAGCTGAAACCACTCGGGCGCCGTGGGGCGCGCGAGGCCGACCGCCCCGGCGAGGGCCCGCGCGACGTCGTCGCGGGCGGCGAGCGGCCAGAGCGGCGCGGCGCTCACGATGAGCCCTCGCCTTCGAGGCGGCCGCGCTCCATGCGCAGGCGGCGCCACGGCACGGCGCCGGAGCGCGACCACGCCGCGCGGCGCACGCGCGCCTCGGCCTCGAGCAGCGCCGCGTAGCGCGAGCCGGCGCGGGCCGCGAGCGCCGCGGGGGCGCCGTCCTCGACGACGCGGCCGTCGCCGACCACGAGCACGCGCGGCAGCTCGCGCGTCTCCTCGATGTCGTGGGTCACGCAGAGGAGCGTCGCGCCGGCCCACCGCGCCCGCGCTCGCGCGAGCAGGAGCCGCCGCTGGTCGCGCGAGAGGCCCCGGAAGGGCTCGTCGAGGACGACGAGACGCGGCTCCTCGCGCAGGAGGCCGCGGCCGAAGCGCACGCGCTGGCCCTCGCCGCCCGAGAGCAGCGCCCCCGCCTCGCCGAGGGGCGCCTCCGCGCCGCCCGGCAGCCGCTCGACGACGCCCCCGAGCTCGGCGCCCTCGAGGGCGGCCGCGAGCGTCGGCGGCGCGGCCGCGAGGCCGTACGCGAGGTTCTCGTGCAGCGAACGGTTCCACAGGTACACGGTCGGATCGACCCAGACCGTCTCGCGGCGCAGCCGCTCGAGGGCGGCGCCCGCGAGCTCGGCGCCGTCGACGCGCACCTGCCCCGCGGCGGCGCGGTGCCAGCCGAGCAGCAGGCCCACGAGGCTCGACTTGCCCGCGCCCGACGGGCCGACGACGGCGACGTGCTCGCCGGGCGTGAGGTCGAGCGCCTCGACGGTGAGGATGGTGTGGCCGCCAGCCTGCACGACGACGTCGCGCAGCTCGACGCGCGCCGCGGGGCCGCCCGCGGCGACGGGCGACGGGGCCGAGGCCGAGGCCGTAGGCTCGTCCTCGGGCGCGCCGAGCGGCTCGACGAGGCGAAGAGTGACGTTGCGCTGCGCGGGCAGCTGCTGGGCGAGCGCCGCGAGCTCCTGCCCGAGCGCGGGCAGCGACAGCGACCAGTAGACGACCAGGAGCACGGCGCCGGGATCGCCCGCGCTCGAGCGCACGAAGCGGAGGAGCAACGCCGCGGCGAGCCCGACGCCGACGACGGTCTGGAGCGTCTCGGCGGCCAGCGCCGCGCGCAGCGCCGCCCGCGCCGACGCGCGCCACTCGCCGAGCCGCTCGCCGTGCTCTCGCGCGAGCGCCTCCTCGGCGCGGTGCGTGCGGACGGCCACGAGGCCGAGGAGCGCGTCGAGATAGAAGCGCGCGAGCGCGCCCGCGTGGTTGCGGACGCGGAGATCGCGCTCGGCGAGCGCCGGCTGCGCGAGGAGCGGGATCACCAGCATGGTCGCGGCGAGGGCGAGCGCGAGGGGCGCGCCGCGCGGATCGATCCAGCACAGCGCCCCCGCCGTGACGACGAGCTCGATAGCCGCGCGCGCGAGCTGGCCGCCGAGGCCCGGCAGCGCGCGCAGGCGGTGCGCGAGGTGCGCGCGCTCGGCCATGTCCGAGACGGGGCGGCTGCCGAAGTAGCGTTCGCCGAGGCGCGGGATCTTGCGCAAGAACGCGCGGCGCAGGCGCGCCTCGAGGCGACGGCCCCCACCCCGCAGCGCCGCGGCCACGGGCCACTCGAGCGCGAGGAGGCCGGCCGCGGCGAGGAGGGCGAGGACGAGCACGGCGGGCACGCCGGCGAGCGCGCGCGTCGCGGGCACGAGGCGCGCGGCCACGCGGCCCGCGAGGCCCGCGCCCCGCCCGGCCGCGACGTCGAACAGCCCGCGGAAGAGCACCGCCTCGAGCACCGTGCCGGCGGCGGCGAGCGCGAGGGCGGCGGCGAGCGCCGACCAGCGCGGCCAGCCGTCCTGCCGCAGGAGGGCCAGCAGCGTCGCGCCTGGACGCGAGGGCGGCTCGTCGACGGCGGCGCGCAGCTCGCGCGGCAGCGCGGCGCGAGCCGCGGTGTCGAGCGCCGCCGCGCCGCCGACGCGCACGAGGACCGCGCCGCGCATCGACACCTGCGGCGTCCCGTCCTCGGCGTCGGGCGCGGGCGACGCGGAGGTGAAGCGCGCCCCCGCGCCCTCCTCGGGCGGCGCCGCGGCGAGCGCCGCGCAGAGGCGGGACGCCTCGTCGCCCGGAGCTGCCGCGCGCGCGTCGACGAGCGCGCTCACGGTGCGCGCGGCGGCGTCGAGCGCGGCGAGCCCGCGCCACGTCGGATCCTCCGACGCGGCCGCAACGAGAGCCGCGCCGCCGTCGGCGAGCCCGAGCCGCGCCAGGCGCCTGCGCAGCGGCAGCAAGAACCCGTCCGACCCCGCCCACTCGCGGAAGCTCTCCGCGGGGATGCGCATCGTGTGCTCGTGGACGTCGCGCAGGAAGGTCTCGCGCCGCACCCAGCGGCGTCCGCGCGCCGGATCCATCACCTGGACCCACGCGCCGTGCGCGCGCCACACGACGACGAAGTGCATGAGCCCCGACGGCTGGCGCACCACGACGATCGCGGGCAGCGCCTCCGACTCGGGCAGCAGCAAATGGTCGACGGGCATCATGACCTGCTCGGCGTCGAGGCCGAGCGTCTGCGCGAGCGTCTCGAGCGTGTCGATCGACGTGCCGTCGACGGAGGTCTGGCAGGCCTCGCGCAGGCGCCCGTAGCTCACGGGCACGCGGAAGCCCTCGAGCAGGCACTTGAGCGCCGCGGGCCCACAGTCCATCGCCGAGGTCTGGATCACCTCGGGCGCCAGCCAGCGCCTGGGGGGATCCGCGGACGGCGACGACATGTCCGCTAGAAGCTACAATGACCGGCCCGGAGGCCGCCATAAGACGACATCGCCGTCGCGACCCGCTGACGCTCGCCATCGCCGCGCACGAGAAGGCCATCGCGCTGCGCGCGGCGACGCGGCTGCCCGCCGCCGAGGTGGCCTGCCGCCGCGCCCTGGCCGCCTACGTCGAGGCGGAGGGCGCCCGACACCCCGACGTCGCGAACGCGCTCGTCGAGCTGGGGCAGATCCTCGAGGCGCGCGACCGCCCGCGCGAGGCGCGGCGTTGCCAGGCGCGCGCGCTCGCGATCCTGACGGCGCACGGGCGCGCCACGCCCCGCGAGGCGCCCGACCCGGACGTCACGCGCCTCCGCATTCGCGCGCGCGTCTTCGTCGCGGGCCTCGATCGCGCGCTCGGCGCCTACGCGGCCGCCGACCGCAACTTCGCGGCCGCGCTGCGCGAGGCGACGCGCGCGTTCGGGGCGCGCGATGCGGACGTCGCGAGCATCCTCAACAACCTCGGCGTGCTCCGGAAGGCGCAGGGCCGCTACGCCGAGGCGGCCCGCTTCTACCGGCGCGCGCTGCCGATCCTGCGCGCCGCGCGCGACCGCGCCGCGCTCGCGACGCTGTACCACAACCTGGGCGGCATCGAGCACGCGCGCGGGCGCTACGCCGCGGGCGAGCCGCCCGCGCGCAAGTCGGTCGCGCTGCGCGAGGCGGTCTTCGGACGCGCGCACGTCGCCGTCGCGGCCGACGTCGCGGCGCTCGCGGCCATCGTCGAGGGCCGCGGACGGCTCGCCGAGGCGGCGCGCCTCTACGAGCGCGCGCTCGCCGTCTTCCGGCGCAAGCTCGGCGAGGAGAGCACCGAGGTGGCGCTGAACCTCGCCAGCCTGGCGACGCTCCGGCAGCAGCAGGGGCGCGGCGCCGAGGCCGGCCGCCTCTTCGCGCGCGCGCTGCCGCTGCAGGAGCGGCTCTTCGGACGGGGCCACCCCGAGGTCGCGATGACGGTGCACAACCTCGCCTTCCACGAGCGCGCCGAGGGCCGCCTCGCGCGCGCCGCTTCCTTGTATGCCCGCGCCCTGCGCGCGTTCCGGCGCACGCTCGGCCCCCGGCACCCCCACACGCGGCTCTGCGCGGCGAACCAGCGCGCCGTCGCCGCCGAGCGCCGCGAGCCGATGACGGAGGCCCGATGAGCGCGTCCGACCTCTTCGACCTCGTCGTGCGCGGCGGGACGGTCGTGACGGCCGAGGGACGCGCGCGCGTCGACGTGGGCGTGCGCGGCGGGACGGTCGCCCAGCTGGGCGGCGAGATGAAGGGCACGCGCGAGCTCGACGCGCGCGAGCGGTTCGTGCTCCCGGGCGGCGTCGATCCGCACGTGCACATCAGCACGGAGAAGCTCGACGACGATCCCGGCTTCGTCGACGACTTCACGAGCGGCTCCGAGGCCGCCCTCGCGGGCGGCGTGACGACGCTCGGGAACATGTCCTGGGTCATGCCCTGGGAGACGATCGCCGACCGCGTGCGGCTCGAGTCGGCCGAGATCGCGCGCCGGGCCATCGCCGACGTCTTCCTGCACACCGTCATCGCCGTGCCTACGCCGGCCGTGCTCGGCGAGGTGGGCGGCGCCGTCGCCGGCGGCCAGGGCAGCATGAAGATCTTCATGTCGCTGCCGAGCTTCGAGGCGTCGGCCGCCGAGTACGGGCTGCTCATGGGCGCGACCGGCGCAGCGGGCGGCATCACGCTCATCCACTGCGAGGACCTGGCGACGATCGAGTGCTGCACCGCGATCCTCGCGCGCGACGCGCGCACGCACAGCCGCCACTACGCCGAGGCCCGGCCCGTCGAGGCGGAGCTCGTCGCCATCGAGCGCGCCATCGCGATGTGCCGCGCGACGCGCGCGCCGACGTACATCGTCCACCTCTCCTCGGCGGCCGCGCTCGCCGCCTGCCGCGCGGCGCGCGCCGGGGGCCTGCCGCTCTTCGTCGAGACGCGGCCCCTCTACCTCTACCTCACGGCCGAACGCTACGGCGACGCCGACGGCGCGATCTACGTCGCCCAGCCGCCGCTGCGCGAGACGGGCGACGCCGAGGCGCTCTGGCGCGGCCTCGCCGACGGCTCGATCGACACGATCGGCAGCGATCACGCGCCGTGGACGCGCGCCCTCAAGATGGACGGCGCCGGGGACGTGCGCCGCGCCCGCCCGGGGGTCGCCGAGCTCGACACGATGCTCCCCCTCCTCTATACGGAGGGCGTCGCGACGGGGCGGCTCACGCTCGAGCGCTTCGTCGCGCTGACCGCCACCAACGCGGCCCGCCTCTTCGGCATGTACCCGCGCAAGGGCACGCTCGCCGTGGGGTCGGACGCCGACCTCGTCGTCTGGGAGACCCGCGGCCGGCGGGTGATCCGCGACGAGGACCTCTTCTCACGCGCGCGCCACTCGGTCTACCGGGGACGTGAGCTTCGCGCCTGGCCGGCGGCGACCGTGAGGCGCGGCGAGGTGGTCTTCGAGGACGGCAAGATCGTCGGCGCGCCGGGGTCGGGCCGCGCCGTGGCGCGCGGCCGCAGCGAGCGGCCCCTCCCGCTCGCGTAATCCGTTCCCGGGTTGACGGCACCCGGAATTTCGGGAAACTGTCGCCCGCAGCGCACGTTGTATACCTGGAGGGCTCCGGCTCCGCGCCCCCGAGCACCCGGATGAGCGACGACGTCAAATCCATCAGTCAGACCGTCCGGAGACAGGCGGCCGGCAACCGTGATGCGACGCGGCTCCCCCTCGTGCAGGTGGTCGGCAGCGGCGCGTCGCGCGCCTCGCTGGCCGCCCCGCGCGCCGTCACCTTCGGCGAGAGCCTGACCATCGGCCGCCGCGCCGCCTCGGCCGAGGACCCTCGGGGCACGCTCGTCATCAGCGACGCGACGGTCTCGGGCGCGCACGCGCGCATCTCGCGCGTCCCGCAGGGCGACGCCGAGTTCATCATCGAGGACCTCGGCAGCACGAACGGCACGTTCGTCGACGGCCGGCGCGTCGAGACGCCCACGCAGCTGCGCCAGGGCGCGCTCGTCTTCCTGGGCTCGCAGGTGCTGCTCTTCCGCACGATCACGCCGGTCGAGATGGTGGCGCTGCGCGAGGACGAGGCGCGTCCGTTCGCGCCCGTGCCGACGATGTCGCCGCTGCTCGCGCTCACGGCGACGAAGCTGCGCCTCCTGGCCCGCTCCAGCGCCGAGATCCTGCTCGTCGGCGAGACCGGCGCGGGGAAAGAGGTGTTCGCGAGCGCCGTGCACGCGGCCAGCGGCCGGGCCGGCAAGCTCGTCGCCGTCAACTGCGCGGCCATCCCCAAGGAGCTCGTCGAGAGCGAGCTCTTCGGGTACGAGAAGGGCGCGCACTCGACGGCCCAGCAGCGCAAGACGGGCCTGGTCGAGGCCGCCAACGGCGGCACGCTGTTCCTCGACGAGATCGGCGACATGCCCCTCGAGCTGCAGTCGAAGCTGCTGCGCTTCCTGCAGGACAAGCGCTTCTCGCCGCTCGGCTCGACGCGCGTCATCGAGGCCGACGTGCGCTTCGTCGCGGCCACGAGCCGCCCCGTCGAGAAGGGGCGCCAAGTCCATGTCCAAGAGGCGCTGCTCGGGCGCCTGGGCGCGCAGCCCATCGTGCTGCCGCCGCTGCGCGACCGCATCGAGGACGTCGGCCGCCTCACGGCCCACTTCCTCGCGCAGGCGGGCGACGAGCGCGGCTTCGAGCCCGAGGCCTTCCACGCGCTGCTCCTGCACACGTGGCCGCTCAACGTGCGCGAGCTCGGCAAGGTCGTTGGCGAGGCGTCCGTGCTCTCGCGCGGCGCCGCGGCCATCGGCCTCGAGCACCTGCCCGACGCCGTGACGGCGCAGCTGCAGATCGAGACCGACGAGCTCGAAGACGGCAAGCCCGCGCCGCAACGAGATCTCGACGACACGCACATCGACCTCGCGCCCGCCGCCGCCAGCGCCGACGCCGAGTCGAGCCGCGTGCGCGAGTTCGCGGGCCCGTCGCGCACGTCGCGCGTCGTCGAGAAGCGCACGCGCCGGCCCGCCCCGACGTCGGAGGAGCTCACGACGCTGCTCGCGCGCTTCTCGGGCAGCGTCGCGCAGGTGGCGCGCCACCTCGATCGCCAGTACGCTGTCGTGTGGCGTTGCATCCAGCGCTACGGCATCGACGCCAACGCCTACCGCCCCAGCACCGGGCCGAAAGAGAGCTGACCGTGGCCAAAGGAAGCAAGGAGGCCCAGGCGGCGGCGCCTCCGGCCGTGAGCGGCGGCGAGCCGCGCGACTCGAAGGCCCGCGTGATCCTGCACAAGGGGCGCGCGCGGCCGCTGTGGTTCGGGCACCCGTGGGTGTACGCGAACGCCGTCGATCGCATCGAGGGCGACGCCGCACCGGGCGACGCCGTTTCGCTGTGCGATCACGACGGCCGCTTGATCGGCCGCGGGTTCTACAACCCGCGCTCGCAGATCCCGGTACGCCTGTGCACGCGCGCCGACGAGGCGCTCGACGCGGCGTTTTTGCGGGCCCGCATCGCGCGGGCCCGTGCCTTGCGCGCTCGGCTCGGCTTGCCGTCGGAGCGCACGACGATCTACCGCCTCGTCAACAGCGAGGGCGACGACCTGCCGGGGCTGGTCGTCGACGTCTACGGCGACGCCGCGGTCGTGCAGATCACGACGCTCGGCATGTCCGAGCGCCGCGCCGCGATCTTCGACGCGCTCGAGGCCGAGCTCGGCAGCGCGACGATCTTCGAGGTGTCACCCGCCGCCTACGCCGAGCTCGAGGGCTTCGCCGCGGGGTCGCGCGTCGCGCGCGGCGCCTCGCGGGCCACGGTGGGCGGCCTCGAGGACGGCATCCGCCTCGAGGTCGAGCCGCTCGGCGGCCAGAAGACGGGCATGTTCATCGACCAGCGCGAGACGCGCATGCGCGTGGGCGCGCTCGCCAAGGGCGCGCGCGTGCTCGACTGCTACGCGTACGCGGGCGGCTTCGGGCTGCAGGCGGCCCGCGGCGGCGCCGCGTCGGTCACCGCCGTCGACAGCTCGGCGCGCGCCGTCGCGCGCGTCGAGGCGCACGCCGCCGCGAACGGCGCGAAGATCGAGGCGGTCGAGGCCGACGTCTTCCGCTACCTCGAGACGGCCACGCCGCGCGCGTTCGATCTCGTGGTCATCGACCCCCCGAAGTTCGCGCGTGCGCGCAAGGACCTCGAGGCCGCGCGCAAAGGCTACGAGCGCCTGAACGCCCTCGCCATGCAGGCCTGCGCGCCGGGCGCCGTGCTCGTCACGTGCTCGTGCTCGCAGAACGTCGACGCCGAGACCTTCGAGCGCATCGTCGCCGCCGGCGCGAAGCAGGCCGGCCGCCAGGTGCAGATCTTCGAGCACCGCGGCGCCGCCTCGGACCACCCCCTGCCCCCCGGCTTCCCCGAGGGCCAGTACCTCAAGGTCCTCCTCGGCTACGTCTACTAGACGGCTAGACGACCTCGGGGCGCGACTTATGTTGTCGCGGGGTCGCCATGCCGGACGTCGAAGTACCACCGCCGCGAGACGGCAACCCCCCTCGTCCGCCGTTCATCGAGGTGCCCCCGGCGGCGCCGGACACGAGCCAGGACGAAAAGAAGGCGGCGGCGCGCGAGCGCAAGCGGAAGCGCCTGCGGCTGCTGATCGGGGGAGGCGCCGGCGTCCTGCTCGTCATCCTCTGCTACTGGCTCTACGCGCACCAGTTCGAGTCCACCGACGACGCGCAGGTCGACGGCAACATCAGCAACATCGGCGCCCGCGTGGGCGGCACCGTCGTGCGGGTCAACGTCGTCGAGAACCAGCGCGTCAAGGCGAACGACGACCTGGTCGACATCGATCCGACCGACCTCGGTGTCGCGCTCGCGCAGGCGAAGGCGCAGGTCGCGCAGGCGACGGCCCAGCTCGCCGCCGAGGACCCCGGCGTGGCCATCACCGAGACCTCGAACGCCACGGCGCTGACGAACGCCGCCGCGAACATCTCGTCGGCCTCGGCGGGCCTTGCGGGCGCGCAGCACGACGCCGATCAGGCCGTGGCCCGCCTCGCCGAGGCGCGCGCGAACCAGCGCACGGCCGATCTCGACCTCGCGCGCGGCAAGGAGCTCGTCGCCCACGACGCCATCCCGCGCGCCGACTTCGACAAGCGCGAGAGCGCCGCCAAGGCGGCGGCAGCCGTCGTCGACGGCGCGCAGAAGTCCGTGCTCGCGGCGCGCGCCCGCGTCGCGCAGCAGGAGGCGCTCATGTCGGGCATCAAGAGCCGGCTCACGGAGGTGCGCCAGAACTCGCCGCGGCAGGTCGAATCGAGTCGGGCCACGCTCGCCTATCGGCAGGCCAACCTCGAGCTCGCGAAGGCGCAGCAGAAGCAGGCCGAGCTCAACCTCGGCTACGCGACGGTGCGCACGCCCGTCGCGGGCATCGTCGCGCGCAAGTCGGTCAACGTCGGCGACGCGGTCTCCATCGGCCAGGCGCTCGCGGCCGTCACGCAGACCGACGACGTGTGGGTCACGGCGAACTTCCGCGAGACGCAGCTGCGCCGCATGCACCCCGGCCAGCGCGTGTCCATCCACATCGACGCGCTCGCGCGCGACTTCGGCGGCTGGGTCGAGAGCACGGGCGGCGCGACGGGCTCGCGCACGAGCCTCTTCCCGCCCGAGAACGCCACGGGCAACTACGTGAAGGTGGTCCAGCGCATCCCCGTGCGCATCCGCTTCGACACCGATCAGGAGGGCCTCGACCGCCTGCGCCCCGGGATGTCCGTCGAGCCCAAGGTCCGCGTGATCGAATGAGCGACGCCCCCGCGGGCGCCGCGAGCCCGCCCTCCTACTTCACGACCGGCTGGACGGGCGGCCAAAACCCCTGGGTCATCGCCCTCGTCGTGACGCTCGCGACCTTCATGGAGGTCCTCGACACGAGCATCGCCAACGTCTCGCTGCCGCACATCGCCGGCAACCTCTCGGTCACGCAGGACGAGGGCACCTGGGTGCTGACGTCGTACCTCGTCTCGAACGCCGTCGTGCTGCCCATGTCCGGCTGGTTCGCGAGCCGCATCGGCCGCAAGCGCTTCTACATGATCTGCGTCGCGATCTTCACCATCAGCTCGTTGCTGTGCGGCCTCGCGCCGTCCTTGGGCACGCTCGTGCTCTTCCGCGTGCTGCAGGGCGTGGGCGGCGGCGGCCTCGCGCCCTCCGAGCAGTCGATCCTCGCCGACACGTTTCCGCCCGCCAAGCGCGGCGTCGCCTTCGCCGTCTACGGCATGGCCGTCGTGCTTGCGCCCGCGATCGGCCCCACCCTCGGTGGCTACATCACCGACACCTACTCGTGGCGCTGGGTCTTCCTCATCAACGTGCCCGTCGGGATCGTCTCGCTGTGGCTCACCCATCGCGTCGTCACCGACCCGCCACACCTCCAGCGCGCCAAGGATCGCCCCGCCGAGCCGGTCGACTTCGTGGGCTTCGGGCTCCTCGCCGTCGGGCTCGGGACGCTCGAGGTCGTGCTCGACAAGGGACAGGAGGAGAACTGGTTCGCGTCCTCGATGATCACGGGCTTCTCGCTGGTCGCCGCCGCGACGCTCGTGAGCTTCGTGCTCTGGGAGTGGCGTCAGAAGCACCCGATCGTCGAGATCCAGCTCTTCCGCAACCGCAACTTCGCCTCGGCCAACGTGATGATGATGACCCTGGGCGTCGCGCTCTACGGCTCGACGGTGCTGCTGCCGCAGTTCCTGCAGGTGCTGCTGGGCTGGAGCGCGCAGCAGGCGGGCATGGCCCTCTCGCCCGGCGGGTTCGTCGTCATCGCGTTCCTGCCGCTCGTCGGCACGCTCATCAACCGCGTCGACGCCCGATTCCTCGTCGCCTTCGGCTTCGTCGTGCTGTCCCTCTCGATGTTCTACATGGCCAAGCACCTCCAGACGGGCATCGACTTCCACGAGGCCGTCAAGCTGCGCGCCTTCCAGTCCGTCGGCCTCGCCTTCCTCTTCGTGCCCATCAACACGCTCGTCTTCGCGGGCATGCCGCCGCAGAAGAGCAACGCCATCTCCGGCATCGTCAACCTCTCGCGCAACATGGGCGGCGACATCGGCATCGCCTTCGTGACGACCTTCGTCGCGCGGCGCTCGCAGTTCCACCAGTCGCGCCTCGCGAGCCACACCAGCCTCTACGATCCGGGCTTCGTGGCCGCGGCGCGGAGCGCGGCGCACGTGTTCGAGCGCTTCGGGACGGCCTCGGCCGACGCCGCGCACCGCGGCCTGGCGCTGCTCTACCGCCAGCTCCAGCAGCAGGCCGCGACGCTCGCCTACCTCGACGCCATCAAGGCGCTCGCGATCGCCACCGCGGCGATGCTCCTGCTGCTCCCCTTCACGCGACGTGTTCAGCCGGGCGCCGCGCCCGCGGCCCACTAGGGGCTGTCCCAAATTCCCGTCCTCGTCCTCGTCCGCATGACATCTTGCTGAGCATCTCGACGACTCGGACCAGCAGCGATTTCGCTTGGTCCCACTCGGCTTCGGAGATCGCCGCAAGGAGTCGCGCCACATCCAAGATGGCGCCGCATTCCATGGCTGAACCGCGCGCGATCCCTCGGAATCCCATCCGGTCGGCCGAGGCCTGAGTCCGACCACTGCCTTCGGCGATGTTCAAAGGGATCGACATCGCGGCTCGCCGGAGCTGATCAGCGAGCGGTACCTGTCACCGGGGCAGCTTTTCCGCGGTCTTGAGCGCGCAGGCCAAGAACTCGATTGACCGCTGGTAAACGTCGAGCTTTTCGTGGCTCAGCATAACTGAGCTTCTCGGATCGAACGCTGCGAAGATGCGGGCTTCGCTTAACGAATCGCGGACGGCGACGAGGACGAGGACGAGGACGGAGGCGGCGGAATTAGGGACAGCCCCTAGGGCGCGGGCTTCACGCCGCCGGGCGTGCCGTGCAGCATGGCGATGTAATAGATGAGCATCGCGATGATCGTCGCGAGCGAGACCCACTCGAACGGGATGCGCCCGAACAGCTTCCAGCGGCGCGAGAAGAACCGCCCCCGCGAGCGCTTGTAGATCTGCTGCTGGATCTCGGGCAGGAAGCCGGGCGGCGCTCCGTGCTTGAGCTTGCCCAGCGAGCCCACGGCCCGCCTGAACGACTCGAGGTTCGTGCGGCACTGGATGCACGCCGACAGGTGCTGCTCGAGCGCGGCCTTGTCCCGCGGCGCGATGCTGCCGTCGACGAAATCGGAGAAGAGCTCCGCTGCTTGCTCGTGGTCCACTGGGATCTCTCTACCGCGTGTGCCGGTCCAACCATTCTTTGAGAGCCATCCGGGCCCGGTGCAAGCGCGATTTTATGGTGCCCTCGGGCAGGCCCGTCACCTCGCCGATCTCGTCGTAGGACATCTCCTCGACGTCGCGCAGGATCACGAGCAGGCGCTGCTCCTCGTCGAGCTCGGCGATGCCCCGCTGCAGGAGGCTGTCGAGCTCCGCCGCCTCGGCGAGCACGTCGGGCCCGTCGACCTGCCCCGACAGCGGCATGGAGTGCGGCGCCGCCGCGACGTCCAGCGCGCCGCCGCCCTCGAGGCCCTCCGGATCGGTCGCGCGCCGCGCGAGGTACTTGAGGCGGTTCTTGCTCTGGTTGGCGGCGATGCGCAGCAGCCACGTCGAGAACTTCGCCTCGCCGCGGAAGGTGTCGATCGTCTTGAACACCGTGATGAAGACTTCCTGCGCGATGTCGTCGGCCTCGGCGCGGCTGCCGAGCATCCGGTACACGAGGTTGAAGACCTTGTCGCCGTAGAGGCGCACGATCTCGCCGAAGGCGTCCTCGTCGCGGTCCTTGAGGCGTCCGATGAGCAGCCGCTCGGCGACGCTCATGACGTAGGGCCCTCGGCGTGCGCGCGCCTTGGCCAGTCGACCGAGGCGCAGCGCTCCCTCCACGTCGATCCAGACATCCGCCACGCCCGTAGGTTCCCGCGCATCAGGGCGACTGGCCGGAAGCCGCGGCGGCCGAGGAGACCGCCCCCGGGACGAAGAGGCGCAGGCTGACCCCGACGAAGACGTTGCGGGCGCTGCCCGTTCGGTAGGGGAAAAGGTCACCACGCGCCCCGACGTCGATGGCCCCGATCTCCGAGAGGATCGAGCCGCCGGCCGAGAGGTACCCCACCCCGACGGCCGGGTCGGTGCCGCCCCCCAGCCGGAGCGCTACGCGCTGCGCCAGAGCCACCTCGGCGCCGGCGCGCACGCCGGTGCCGCGGGCGTTCGTGTAGTCGTCGCGCGTGAGGTTCGTGACCCCGTCGAGGGCGATGACCACGTCGTGGAACGGCACGAGCGCCGCGCCGTAGGTCAGCGCGCGGGGCGCCTGCCCGTGGTGGCGATCGACGAGGTTCGCGCCGACGAAGGCGAAGGACAGGTTCTCGGTCGGCCGGATCGTCGTACCCAGGTCGAAGGTGAGCCCGCTCGACGTCGTCGACGGGGTGCCCGCGGGCGCGTGCGGGGCGTCGTCGGCGCCCTCGAAGCGAAACCACTTCAGCGTCCCGCCGAAGGCCACGAACTGGCTGAACGGCAGCGACAACGCCGCGCCCGCCTCGTGCGCGGTGCCCGACACGCCCTGCGGCTGGTCGAGCCGATACGTGTAGTAGACGCCGCCCGCGAGCGTCGAGGCGGACGTCGAGTCGACGATGGACGCGTGGAAGAGGTTCTCCGAAAGCCGGCTGCCGTACCCGTAAGACGCCTCGAGGTTGTAGATCTTGGCGAGCGACATCCCCGAGGGGTTGAGCAGCAGCGCCGAGTCGCCGAGCGCCCAGGCGCGCGTCGCGCCGCCCATCCCGAGCGCGCGCGTGCCCTCGAACCCCTCGAACGCCCGCGCGGGACGCGCCGCGACCGTCGCCAAGGAGACGACGAGCAGGACGAAGGCCGCCGCGCGCATGGGGCGGATTGTAGGAACATGCGCGGGAAACCGCCACAGTGCCGCTCGCTGCGCTCGCTTCGCGAAAGGGGCTTCGCCCCTCTCGCGGGCTCTCCCCTTGCTTCGTAGGGCGAGCCGGCGCGGCGGAGCCGCGCCTCCTCTTGCTTGGACCCGGGCGCAGCTGCGCCCTCTGGCGCCTCCAGCCCACTGACCGCCGTCAGGCGTCGGGCGAGGTCGAGGCGTCGGGGGACGAGGAGCCAGGCGCGGACTGCAGCGGCTCGGCCGTCGTGAGGCTGAATTTGAAGTTGTGCGTGTGGCCGTCGACGATCGAGGTCGCCTTGTTGAGCGTCGCGCCCGCCTGGATGCGCGCGAGGTCGTCCTGCGTGAGGCGGACGATGTGCTTGTGGCTGAGCGAGATCGTCGTCGGACCCTGGACCCCGCCTTCGGTCGGCGCCGTGAGGTTGTCCATCGCGATCACGAAGTCGTGCGTGTGGATGCCCGCGACGTCGGAGGTGAAGCGAAGGCCGTCCAGCGGAGGGTCGGGCGGCGGCGCGTTGTCCTTCGAGTCGCTGCAGGCGGCGAGCGAGACCGCGGGCACGATCACGAGCGCCGACCCCGCGCGCGCCGCGGTCTTCAAGAAACGACGCCTATCCATGTTTCACCGCCCTGCTTCAAGGTGAAGCTAAGGTCGCCCCCCGCGCCCCAAAAGGCCCGGCGCACCCGCAATCGCCCCCGCTAGCGCCAGCAGCGCTCGGCGAGGCTGGCGTAGCCGTCCCACCCCACGACGACGTGGTCGAGCACGGGGATGCCGACGAGCTCGCCCACCTCGCGCAGGCGGGTCGTGAGCTCGAGGTCCTGCCGCGAGGGCATGGGATCGCCCGACGGATGGTTGTGGCAGAAGATGACGGCGGCGGCCGCGCACCGGATGAGGGGACGGAACACGTCGCGCGGGTGCACCTCGACGCCGGTCAGCGAGCCGCGCGCCAGGCAGAACTCGCCCTCGACGCGGTGGCGGACGTCGAGCGCGACGGCCCAGAACTCCTCGACGCGCAGGGGCGCGAGGCGGGCGCGGAAGTACGTCCAGACCTCGGACGCGCCGGCCAGCCGCTGGCCGCGCGGCGGGCGCGCGGCGACCGCGCGGCGGCCGAGCTCGAGCGCGGCGCGCACGGCGGCCGCGCGCACGGGTCCGACGCCGGCGTGGCCGCGCAGGTCGAGCTCGGCCGCGAGCGACAGCCCCGCGAGGCCGCCGCAGGCGCGCAGCACGGCCTCGGCGACCTCGAGGACGCCCGCGCCGCGCGTGCCCGAGCCGAAGACGAGCGCGAGCAGCTCGGCGTCCGAGAGGTGCTCCGCGCCCACGGCGGCGAGGCGCTCCCGGGGCCGGGCGTCCGGGGGCAGGGCCGCGATCGCGCTCATGCCGCTCCTCGTCGCAACGCGCATGCCACGGAAAGGAGACGTAAACGGCGCTCGACGCCCCGCTCTTCGTGACACAGGCTTTTCACAGGGCGTCACAAACTTGCATTGGCTTCTTCCAGGGGGCGTGCTAACTTGCATTTCGGCGCTCGTGCTTGGCGGAATTGGTTCCGCACCGGCGCTCGGGTTTGTCGCCAGGTCGAGGTTGTTTTCCTCCTGGTCGACCCCACACCAAAATCGACGGTTTCGTAGTGACTGGGTGCATCAGGGTCAGGTGGGTAGGCGCGCACGGCGTTAGCGCCCCGTCCGTGTTTTTGACAGGAGTTCAGCCTGAGTTCCGAAGACGATTCCCGGGCCGGCGCGGTCTTAGCCGCCGCCGACGGTCCCGATAGCGATCCAACACCTTCATCGGATCCACCGCTCGCGACCGACGTGTCGCCGACGACCGATCCGCCGGCGCCTGCTCGGCGACGAGTGCGAGTGACGGGCGATGACGGCGTTCCCACGATCGTCGTCCGCAGCGACGGCGCCGATCCGCTCCGCGTGAACGGCGCGGTCGAAGCCCCGTCGATCTCGGCGGCCGCGCCCGTGATCATGCCGGATGTGGCGCCTCCGCCACCCTCGCCGGCGCTCCAGCGCGCCATCGAGAAGATGCGCGAGGTCTTCCGGATGCGCGAGCTGCGCCCCGGCCAGGCCGAGATCATCGAGTCGGTGCTGCAGGGCCGCGACACGCTGGCCGTCATGCCGACGGGCAGCGGCAAGTCGCTGACCTACCAGCTGCCGGCGCTCGTGCTCGACGGGCCGACCATCGTCATCTCGCCGCTGCTGGCCCTCATCGAGGATCAGTTCTCCAAGCTCAAGGCCGCCGGCGTGGCCATCGTCCGCATCGACTCGACGCGCACCGCGAAAGAGCGCGCGGCCGACCTCGCCGACGTGCGCGAGGGCAAGGTCAAGCTCCTCATGACCACGCCCGAGTCGATCAACTCACCCACGGTGCAGGAGGCGCTCGAGGGCGTGAAGTTCTCGCTCTTCTGCGTCGACGAGGCGCACTGCGTGTCCCAGTGGGGACACGACTTCCGGCCTTCGTACCTGGGCTTGCGTCGCGCGGTCGAGGTGCTCGGCCGCCCGCCCATCCTCGGCCTGACGGCCACGGCCACGCCGCAGATCTCCGACGACGTCCTCGTGCAGCTCGGCATGAAGGACGCGAAGGTCTGCCGCGTCTCGTTCCACCGTCCGAACCTCGCGTTCGACGTGCGCAAGGTGGCCGGCGAGGCCGACAAGCTACGCCAGCTCGGCAAGCTCATCCAGCGGCTGCGCCGCCCCGGCATCGTCTACTGCGCGACGGTGCGCGCCGTCGACGATCTCTACGTGGCCCTGCGCCACGGGAAGATCCCCGTCGAGCGCTACAACGGCAAGATGACCACCGAGGAGCGCGAGAAGTCGCAAGCCTCGTTCATGCAGGCGGGCCGCAAGGTCGTCATGCTGGCGACGAACGCGTTCGGCCTCGGCATCGACAAGCCCGACATCCGCTACATCATCCACTACCAGATGCCCGGCTCGCCCGAGGCGTACGTGCAGGAGGCCGGCCGCGCTGGACGCGACGGGAAGCCCGCGCGGTGCGTGCTGCTCAACCAGCCGGACGACATCGACATCCAGGAACACTTCCTCAAGGAAGCGCACCCGACGAAGGCGCAGGCGCGCATGGTGGCCGAGGGCCTCTACGCGTGGAGCGACGAGGGCAAGGAGGTCTCCGTGCGAGACCTCGCGATGTCGCTCGCGCTGC
>Ga0265339_10001538_pt1 | contig 17037 bp, 15 predicted proteins | sample 4CB219metaG_FD_202085 | JGI IMG/M metagenome (GOLD analysis project Ga0265339, IMG submission 202085) | Rhizosphere microbial communities from Carex aquatilis grown in University of Washington, Seatle, WA, United States - 4-CB2-19 metaG | ecosystem: Host-associated > Plants > Roots >... | reverse complement strand
ATCCTGAAGCGTCCGGAGGTTGGTCAGACCGAAATGCGGCGGGCCGACGATCTGGTAGCGGTAGATTTCGCCGACCAGGCTCGATGCCTGGATCGACGGCACCTGATTGCCCGGCAGGGTGACATTCTGCTGCAGGCTGATCGAGGCTTGCGTCAGCGCAAAGTAGTAGTCGACGCCATAGGCGAATGTCACACGAACGAACGACAGGCCGTAGAACGAGGTCGAGCGCACATTGACCACACCGGGGGTCGGATAGAGGCCGACTTCCATGGGGATGGTGTAGTACTTCTCCATCTCCTCGGCCGAGAGGCCCGGCGCCTGTGCGGTGATCTCGAGAATGACCGGCGCCGGATTGGGATAGGCTTCGATGTTCAGCCGGCTGAACGCGACCAGCCCGGCCGCGCAGAACACGATGATACCGAGCACGATGATTGCGCTGCGCGTCAGGCCGAAGACGAGGATGGACTTGATCAAGTGACCTCGCAGTTACCCGTTCCGGCGCAAGGCGTAGACGCCATCAGCCCGCTTCGCCCAACAGGAGCTTGTTGCTCAGGAACACCGCGCCATCCGTGACGACGGTCTCGCCGGGCTGAAGTCCGTCCACGATCTGAACCCAGCCCTCCTGGCGAATCCCGATCTTGACGGTGCGTTTGACGAAATGCCGGCTGTCGGCGGTGACCCATACCGTCATGGTGCCGTCCCCTTCCCTGACCACGCCATCCTCCGGCACGGCCGGCGAACGGACGGGATCGCCGACCCGAATGACGAAGCTCGCATACATTCCGGCGCGCAGCAGGTGATCGGGATCGTCGATCTGCGAGCGCACCAGCTGGCGATGGGTATTGGGGTCGATGATCGAGCCGACGGCGGTGACGTGCCCCTTGAAGACCTTGTCGGGATAGGCCGGCACCCTCACCTCGACCTCCTGGCCGACCTTGTAGGCCGGCGCATCGGCCTCGATGACGTTCGCGATCATCCACATCGTGGAAATATCCGCGACCTGAAACGGCGGAGTCGTGGCGCCCGGCTGCGTCAGAAATCCCGGCGCCGCATTGCGGGTGACGACCCTTCCGGAGATCGGGCTGGTGACGACGAGCGTCGAATCGAGCTTGCGATTGACGAGGATTTGCTCGACCTCGGCATCGGTCTTGCCGAAGATCCGCACGGAGTCCTTGGCCGCCTTGAAATTGCCCTCCGCGGTTTGCTCATCCGAGGTGGCCTGGTCGACATCTCTCTGCGCGCTGCCGCCGCCTTTCAAAAGACCGGTGACCCGCGCCAGCGTCTTTTTCTGCAGTTCGAGCACGCCGGCAGTCGCCAGCAGAGTCGATTCCGCCTGCAGGAGATCGGGACTGTCGATCGTGAACAGGACGTCGCCTTGTTTCACGTCGTCGCCGACGTTGTAAAAGGCCTTCAGGATCTTGCCCGGATACTGGGAAAAGACCTGAACCAGCATGTTCTCGTTGAAGTCGATCGTGCCGACCGCCGTTTTGAGGGCTGCGAAATCCCGCGATCGAACAAGACCGATCTTGAGCGAAGCGGCCTGCGTTTCCGTCAAATCGACAGACGGCGTCTGCCCGCCCGACGCGACGCTTGCCGCCGGTGCACGCTCCCTGTTTGGAGCTCCGACCGAGCTTTGCGGGGCGACGAACCGCGTCCACAGCAATGCGACGGCGATCACTGCGGCCAGGATCGCGAAGATGGTTTTGGGTCGCAGAGCCGTCGAGGCGAAGCTCATTGGGAATATCCCGAAGCAAGCATGGCCGGCCGTATGATCTGCTTGGGCTCCGCCATCTTCGGCTCTCGGATTGTCCAACGCTGGGAGGTCATTGTTGTTGGCGGAAAATCAAACCTTGCATGTGAGCGAAACAGCCGAACATCAATTCGACGTCGATGAGCCCGACTTTCCCGGCGGTCGGATCGCGCGATTTTGGCCTCGACCCAAAGGACTTGCCGGCCTGATAATCTCGCGAACACGAACCTCCATAATTATTTGCACGCGCGCGGGCAAGCCCAGAATCCCGGGCGATGGTTGATCGCGACAATCTGCCTTCCGGATGCCCGAGAATCACGCGTCCCACAGCGGCCAGCTTACACGAAGCTTACATGCGGCAAGCGCAACAGGTGCCAAAGCCCACAAAAACGGCGACCGCGTACCCGGTAGGAGCGGCACACCTCCAAACGCCCGTGCTTGCATCGGCGTCCGTCTGCCGCATCTATTAAGGACGTTGCGCCGGGAGGCCGAGACTTGCGCGCCGTCCCAAATCGTCACATGGCTTAACCCTGCCACGCGGTCGGGTAGCAGAGATGCGGTTGTTGATCGTCGAGGACAATGAGGAATTGGCCGAGCTGCTGGCGAAAGGTCTGCAGACCGCCGGCTACGAGGCCGACACCCTCTCGACTGCCGAACAGGCGCGAAGCGTCCTGCAGACAACCTCCTATGCAGCCCTCATCCTCGACCTCGGCCTGCCCGACGGCGATGGCCTCGAGCTGTTGCGCGAGATAAGGCATCAGAACAATCCGATCCCCGTTCTGGTCCTGACCGCCCGGGGTGGGCTGCACGACCGCGTCCACGGCCTGCGCAGCGGCGCCGATGACTACCTGGTGAAGCCGTTCGCGCTGGAAGAACTGGTCGCACGGCTGGAGGCGCAGTTGCGGCGACCCGGCTCGCTGATGGGCACTTCGCTGCGCATCGCCAATCTCGAATTCGACACGCGAAACCGTCAAGCCTCGATCGACGACCGGCCGCAGGCGTTCTCGGCGCGCGAAATCGCGGTGCTTGAACTGTTGATGCGCAGCAAGGGGCGCGTGGTCTCCAAGAAGCAGGTCGAGGATCATATCTTCGGACATTCCGGAGAGGTCGCTTCGAATGCCATCGAGGTGTATGTCCACCGTTTGCGCAAGCAGCTATCGGAGCGCGGCGCCAAGGTTCAGGTCCATACCATTCGCGGCGTGGGTTACCTCATCGCGGAGGAAAAATAGCGTGCCGAGATTCAAGTCGATCCTCTCGCGGATCGTGATCCTGCATGTCCTCGCCGTCGTCGTGACTTCGATCCTGATGTCGCTCGCGCTGTCGTGGCTGTTGAGCTATGCGACCGACAGCATTCACGACAAGGCGATGCAGGATCAGGCAGTGTCGGTCGGGGAGCACTTGAGCACCGGTCCCGACGGTCGTCTGCAGCTCAATCTTCCCGCCGACCTGCTCGGGCTCTACTCACAGGAATACGGGCGCTACTCCTATGCGGTCATCGATGATCGCGGCAACGTGCTGTTTTCCTCGCGCAAGGACCGCGCGGCGCTGTTTCCGGCCGACAGCCGCTCCGGCGAGGTCGAGTTCCTGCAACATCGCCGCGGCAACGCCACGGTGTCGGGTGCCAGCATTCGCAAGACGGTCGACGGCCAGACGGTCTGGATCCAGACCGGCGAAGACCTCGCCAATCGCGACGTGCTGATCGACGACATCGTCGCCGATTTCTACAAGAACGTCGGCTGGATTACGCTGCCGATCCTGCTGGTGCTGCTGATCACGGACATCGCGATCTTCCGTCGCGCCTTGCGACCGCTGCGCGAGGCATCCGAGATCGCCGCCGGGATCGGGCCGGCGCGGACCGGGCTGCGGCTGCCGGTCGACGATATCCCGGGTGAGGTTCGCCCCCTGGTGGCAGCGGTCAATCAGGGCCTGGACCGCCTGGAAGAGGGCTTCCGGATCCAGCGCGACTTTACCGCCGACGCCGCGCACGAGCTTCGCACGCCATTGAGCATATTGAGGACGCGCATCGACATTCTGGAGGACCGCGAGATGCGGCAGGCCCTGCGCGAAAACGTCGAGGGCATGGCGCATATCGTCGGGCAGTTGCTCGATATTGCGGAACTGGATGCGCTGGTCATCGGCCCCCTCGAAAAGGCGGACCTCCAGGCCGTGGCCTCCGAGGTGGCGGAATTCGTCGCCCCGCTGGCACTCGCGCAGGGCAAGGACGTAGCGCTCCTGGGCGCGACCGATCCGGTCTGGGTGAAGGGAAACCCGGAGATGCTGAGCCGCGCCATCCGCAACCTCGCCGAAAACGCGATCAACCACACCGCGCCGGGCTCAACTGTCGAACTCGTCGTCGACGACGACGGGACGATCAGCGTTCTCGATTGCGGGCCGGGCATTCCCGAACACGAGCGCAAGCTGATTTTTCGCAGGTTCTGGCGGCGCGATCGCAGGAAGGCGGGAAGCACGGGATTGGGACTTTCGATCGTGCAACGCATCGCCGAACTGCATTCGGCGACCGTCACGGTGGAAAACCGTCACCCCGCCGGCGCCCGCTTTTCACTCAAGTTTACGCCGCTACGGCCCTGACTTTCAGGGCCGTAGATCGGCCGCCTTGATCTGGATCCGGTCGGCATGCAGCGACCAGTCGCAGAGCGCCTTGGCTTTGCAGAATTTCTGCTTGGCGAGTTCCGCGGCTTCGGCCACGTTCAGCGCATCGATCTCCAGCGTACTCTGGCAGATCTCCTGTTCCCGGCCGTTCTCCCCAAGCACATCCTTCATGAAGCGAACGACGAAATGTGCCATGGAACCTCCCTGCTACATCCGTAGCCTCTCAACCCTGTTGAAGGCGATTTGAGCGATCCCTCTGGACGCGGATCAAGCTCCAAATGCCCAAGCGTCCCAACTAAAGCCCTACTGTTTTAGGCCTAAGTGTGACCGCGTCTCCCGGCGATGCCCCTGCCCGCAATCAGGCATCACAAGTCGAATTGTAACGCTTCTGGCACGGAGGTGGGAATATCGAAATTCGCTAGTGTCCGGTTCTGACATTCGCTAGGACGACCTGCGGCAAATCTGTAGCGAATATCAGATCCACCGCACCAGTCGCTCACGCGCCGGCGGCCGGGAGGCTCGCGGCCGCAATCGCAACGACCAGCGCAACGCGCCGCCCGATCCGGGATGGTGCGGAGCGCAACCATGCGTTGAACAATCGCATCGGACAAATTTCCTCTCGCGCCTGGCGGAACAAGGCCGGCAAGACAGTGGCGCACAAGGGAAAATGGTTCCAACCCGCGCGCGCGTCGAGATGTCGGGGAAAATAGCAATGGCCGCATTGCGGCTGCCTCGAATGGCAGTGGATTTATTGCCATCAGGCGGCCGGCAACGCCGAAAATCTTCTCGCCGCTTTCCCGGCCGGCGCCACCAATTCAAGCGGTGCCAAATTTTGCGGGCTGCTGCGCTATTTCGGCGTGATCCCGAAGGTGCCGGCAAACCGCTCGCTGTAACGCGGCCATACTTCGGGATTGATGATGCGCGGCGGCCGCTTGCCATCGAGCGCGTCGAGCATTTGCTCCGCGGCGATGCGGCCCATGTTCTCCCGCGCCTCGCGGGTCACGCCGGCGGTGTGCGGGCTCGCCAGCACATTATCCAATTGCAGCAAAGGATGTTCCGGCGGCGGCGGTTCCCTGGACCAGACATCGAGACCCGCACCCGCAATCCGCCCGTTGCGCAGGGCCTCGAGCAGCGCCGCCTCGTCGTGAATGAAGCCGCGCGCGGTGGTGATGAAATAGGCGTGCGGCTGCATCAGCGAAAATTCCCGCGCGCCGATCATGCCGCGGCTCTCCTTCGTCAGCGGACAATTGATCGAGACATAGTCGGAACGGCGCAACAATTCGTCGAGTTCGACCTTTTCGGCGCCGCGCGCGGCGATGTCGGCGGCCGGCAGATAGGGATCGTAGGCCAGCACCTTCATGCCGAGCAGGCCCTTGCAGAGCTCGGCGATGCGGCGGCCGGTATTGCCGATCCCGACAATACCGATGGTCCGGCCCTTCGCCTCGGTCCCCATCAGCTTGTTGCGATTCACCCCGTTCGCGCGGCGCAGCGCGCGATCGGCCTCGATGATGCGCTTCGACAGCGTCAGCATCATGCCGAGCGCATGTTCGGCGACCGAATGCGCGTTGCCGCCGGACTGGTTGACGACCAGAACGCCGGCCTTCGTGCACGCCTCCACATCCACCGGATCGAAGCCGGCGCCGTTGCTGGAGACGATGAGAAGGTTTGGCGCCCGCCGCAGCAGATCCGCATCGACGTGAAAATGCGGCGCGAGCTCATCGCGGGCAGCCCCGATCTGATAGGCATGCGCATTGGCCAGGATCGGCGCGACATGCTCTTCCGCGCTGTCGTTCTCGAGCCGATCGAGCTCGACGTCAGGCCGCGCGCGCAGCATGTCGGCGTAGATCTGGTGGGCGAGATACTTGACGTAGAAAACGCGCTTGCTGTTGATGCTCATTGAGTAGCTTTCACGTCGGAAATCCGTAGAGGCTTGCAGGATTGGCGACGAGAATGCGTTCCCGGGTGGCCTGATCGGGCGTCCATTGTTGAAACAGTTCGAACAGATGACCGGCATCCGGCATCTCGCCCTCGACGCGCGGATGCGGCCAGTCGCCGCCCCACACCAGCCGCTCGGGATTGGCCGCAACCAGCGCCTCGTGGAACGGCCGCGCGTCCGGATAATCGGGCGCACCTTGGCTCAAGCGGTGCGCGCCCGACAGTTTGGCCCAGCACCAGCCCTCGCCGACCGCGCGCAACAGGCTCTGAAAGCCGGGTGTGCCGGTACCGGCGCGTGCATCGGTACGGCCCATGTGATCGATCACGACGGGGAGCGAGAGGGATTTCAGCGCCGGAATGGTGTCCGGCAGATCCTTCACATCGATCCAGAGCTGCAGGTGCCAGCCGAGTTCGGCCATGACGGGCGCGAGCGTATTCGCAGCCGCCAGCGGAACGCCGCCGCGATAGTGCAACTGCCCATCGCGGAAAAAATGGTTGAAGCGCAAGGCGCGAATGCCAAGCCTGTTCCATTCCCGCAAGGTCGCCGGTGCAACATCGGCGTCCGCCACCGCAACTCCGCGCAGCCGCGCCGGCTCGCGCATCAAGGCGTCCAGCATCGCGGAATTGTCGCGTCCATGCGCACTGCCCTGCACCAGCACTCCGCGCGCAAAGCCGATCGTGTCGAGCATGCCAAGATACTTCTCGAGCGGAGCGTCCGGCGGCGTGTAGCTGCGGTCTTTCGCATACGGAAACCGGTCGGCCGGGCCGAACACATGCGCGTGCGTGTCGCAGGCTCGCGGCGGCGGCGGCAATTTTGGCCGCGTCACCTCGCCCGGCGGCAGGCAGGGAGGCGCCGCCGCCATCACTCGGCCTTCATGCCGGCCGCCTGGATGATCGGCCCCCATTTCTCGTAGTCGGCGTGAATCTTGGCGTCGAATGCTTTCGGCGTGCTGCCGATCGGCGTTGCACCGAGCTTGGTCAAATGCTCCTTCACCGCCTCGGTATTCAGCGCTGCAACGAAATCATGCGAGAGCTTCTTCACCAGGTCGCGCGGCATGCCGGCCGGACCGAGCAGACCCCACCACACCTCGGTGTCATAGCCCGGCACGGTTTCGCCCATGCTGGGGACATCGGGCAGGAACGGCGCCCGTGCGGCCGTGGTCACCGCAAGCGCCCGCACCGTGCCCGCCTTGATCTGACCGACCGACTCCGGCCCGTTGTTGAACGACAGCGGAATCTGCCCGCCGAGCAGGTCGTTGATCGCGGGTACGCCGCCCTTGTAGGGAATGGCCTCGATGTCGATCTTGGCGAGATTTTTCAACAGCTCGCCGGCCAGATGCGTCGAGGTGCCGTTGCCGGCGTGGCCGAAGGACAAGCTGCCGGGCTTGGCCTTCGCCTGCGCGATCACGTCGGCCACGGTCTTGAACGGAGAATCGGCGCGCACCAGCAAGATGTTCGGCGACGAGGCGAGCAGCGAGATCGGCGTGAAATCCTTGAAGGTGTCGTAGGGGAGCTTCGAATAGAGGAACGGATTGGTGGCATGTCCGCTCGCGACCACGATGAGCGTGTAGCCATCGGGCGGCGAGGACGCCAGCGCCTGGGAGGCCACCACGCCGCCGGCGCCGGGACGGTTCTCGACCACCACGGTTTGTCCCCACTGCCTGGACACCACATCGCCCAGCGTGCGCGTCAGGATATCGACGGCGCCCCCGGCGACATAGGGCACGAAGATATGCACTGGTTTTGACGGGAACGCCGGCTGCGCCGACGCGATGCCGCCTCCGGCCAGTAGTGCCGCAACGACGGCGATGCCAAACCATCTGCCCATGGGCCTCCCCTCCGATTTCTTTGTGCTTCTTATGTACTTCTTATGGCATGCCGGGCCGCCCCGCCACATCGCTGCGCAGTGCAGACCACATCGCCGCAGCGGCATGTTGACAATCCCGCCGGTCGCGTCAAGTTTCCAGACCTCGCGGAGCGGCCGCGATCGATCGCGAGGCAACGATCGTCGCGCGAAAATGGGAGAACGGCATGGCGGTTGCGCAGGAAAAGGCCTCGCCCCGGACGTCCGGGGAGAAGGCCTGGCACACCATCGTGTTGCAAACGCTCAAGCGCAACGATGTCCGCCTTGTGCCCTACGTTCCCGATCGCGTGCTGACGACGCTGATCAGGAACCTGCACGACGATCCCTTTTTCACGACCTTTGCAACCACGCGCGAGGAGGAGGCGGTCGGCATCGTCTCCGGCGCGTGGATGGGCGGCATGCGCGGCGCCGTGCTGATGCAGACGTCGGGCTTTGCGACGCTTGCCAACGTCCTGGCTTCGCTGGCGGTCCCCTATCAGATTCCGTTGATTATGTTCGTGTCCGAGCGCGGCACGCTCGGCGAGTTCAACTACGGGCAGTCGCTGGTGTGCCGCACCATGCGGCCGGTCCTGGATTCGCTCGCCATGGAGCATCACACCGTGACGAGGCTGGACGAACTGGAATTCGTCGCCGACCGCTCGATCAAGCAGGCAATCGTCACGCAGGCGCCGGTGGCGCTGATTCTGTCGCCGCTGCTCACCGGCGGCAAGGTTTTCGACAAGTAGAGCGCAAGATGGACACGCAAGTGAAGTCCCCGGTCCGCAACACCAAGGTGATGAACCGCTTCGATCTCACCTCGCGCCTGATCGCAAAACTGAAGGACGAGGAGGCCGTGATCGGCGGCATCGGCAACACCAATTTCGACCTGTGGGCCGCCGGCCATCGCCCCCAGAATTTCTACATGCTCGGCAGCATGGGTCTCGCCTTTCCGATCGCGCTCGGCGTGGCGCTGGCCCAACCGGAGCGGCGGGTCTTCGCGCTCGAGGGCGACGGTTCGCTGTTGATGCAACTCGGCTCGCTTTCGACGATTGCGATGCTGGCGCCGAAAAACCTCACCATGGTGGTGATGGACAACGGCCTGTACCAAATCACGGGCGCCCAGCCGACACCTGCAGCGGCAGCCGCCGACCTCGTCGCGATTGCGGTAGCCAGCGGCCTTGCCAACAGCGCATGGGCTGCGGACGAAGAGGATTTCGAGCGTCTGATCGATCAGTCGTTGTCCGCCTCGGCGCCAACGCTGATCGGCGTGCGCATCGACGACAAGCCCGGCGTGGGAACCACGCGCCGTGATCCCGTACAGATCAGGGAACGTTTCATGCTGGGCCTCGGGGTGCGGCAACAACTGTAAAGCTGTCATGGCTTTAGGCTAATCGGAAGACCGCCAGACACTTTGCGCTGCCGCGGCCCTTGGGGTCCGGCCATGCGCTGGTGCCGCCGATTTGAAGTCCCAGCGCCGCAAACGGTAAACCGGTTCCGGGCGCTTCAGATCGAAAAAGCGCACTGGATCATACCTTTGCGCGTGACATTAACTACGCGAGCAGCAGGGGGCCGCGCGTAAGGATGCCGTATTGATGAATCATGTTATGCCGCTGATATGACAATCATCCTGCGCCTGTTCGCCTGGCTCCTTGCCGCCGCCGTAGCCTTCGCAACGCTTGGGCCGCCGCGAGACCGGCCGCATTCCAATCTCGGTCAGGACGGCGAACATGCGTTCGCCTTCATTCTGATCGGGCTCGCCTTCGCCCTCGCCTATCCGCGGCTTCGGCTGCGCACCGCGGCTGTGTCGGTCGTCATGATCGGCGTGCTGGAATTGCTGCAGCGCCTGGCACCGGGACGGCACGCGAGGCTGGAAGATTTCGTCGTCGATGCCCTGGCGGCCTGCGCCGGCTTTGCGCTGGTCGCGGCACTGGACTGGCTGGTGCGGCGGCGGCGCTGGAATTCCTCCAAGGCGTCCTGAGCCGGGCTAGTGTTGCCGCGAAATCATGTGACCTTCGGATTCGGGACACCAGTGGGGCTGCCGCCCTGACAAAAAGAGGCCGCCCGAAGCCGGACGGCATCCTTGATCGTTGATTGCTCGGAATTACAGCAGGCCCGCGCCGCGCGCCCATTTGTACTTGGCGCCCAGCAACTCGACCGGCAGCTCCGTCGAATAGGGATAGGCCGGAATTCCGTTCTGATAGAGATATTCGGAGGCCTCTTCGACCTCGATGTCGCCGGCGAGCGAAGCCACCATCGGCTTCACAAAGCCTTTCGCCTCCATCTCCTTCTTCACCTCGACCATGTTGCGGGCGAACACCATCGGCGGCGTCACGATGGTGTGCCAGTAGCCGAGGATCAGGGAGTGGATGCGATCATCGGAGAGACCGAGCTTCACGGTGTTGACGTAGGTGATAGGCGGCTCGCCGCCGGTGATGTCGACGGGATTGCCGGCGGCGCCGAACGGCGGGATGAACTTGCGGAAGGCCGCATCCAGATCCGGCGGCATCGCCATCAGCGAGAGACCGTTGTCGACCACCGAGTCCGACAACAGCACGCCCGAACCGCCGGCGCCGGTGATGATCAGGACATTCTCGCCCTTGGGCGTCGGCAGCACCGGCATGCCGCGCGCAAACTCGAGTAGTTGCCTTAGCGAACGCGCCCGGATCACGCCGGACTGCTTGAGGACGTCCTCGTAGATCTTGTCGTTGCCGGCAAGCGCGCCGGTGTGCGACGAGGCGGCCCTGGCGCCGGCCAATGTGCGGCCTGCCTTCAACACCACGACAGGCTTCTTCCTGGAGACGCGCTTGGCGGCTTCCGCGAATGCGCGGCCATCCTTCAAGTCTTCGCAGTGTTGCGCGATCAGGTTGGTGTTGGGATCCTGCTCGAAGAAGGCGAGCAGATCGTCCTCGTCGATGTCGGATTTGTTGCCGAGGCCGACGATCGCCGAGACGCCCATCTTCGCCGAGCGGGAGAAGCCGATGATCGCCATGCCGATACCGCCCGATTGGGACGACAGCGCCGCATGGCCCTTGAAGTCATAGGCGGTGCAGAACGTGGCGCAGAGATCGGCGGGCGTGTAATAGAAGCCGTAGATGTTCGGTCCCATCAGGCGGATGTCGTATTTCTTGCCGACCTCCACGATCTCAGCCTGCAGTTCGGGATGGCCGGCTTCGGCGAAGCCCGAGGGGATCAGAACGGCGCCGGGAATCTTCTTCTCGCCGCACTCGGCGAGCGCTGCCGCGACGAATTTCGCAGGGATCGCGAACACCGCGACGTCGATCACGCCGGGCACGTCCTTGACGCTCTTGTAGGCCTTGTAGCCGAGAATCTCCGGAGCCTTCGGATGGATCGGCAGGATCTCGCCCTTGTAGCCGCCGTTGATGAGGTTCTTCATCACGGAGTTACCGATCTTGCCGTCCTCGGCGGAAGCGCCGATCACGGCAACCGCCTTCGGCTGCATGATGCGGTTCATCGCCTTCACGATCTCCTCGGTCGGGCGCGGCTTGGGCCGCGGCTTGTAATTGAAGTCGACGACGATGCGCACGTCGGCCGCGGTCGCGGCCGTCTTGGTGGCAAAGACGGGGTTGAGATCGAGCTCGACGATTTCGGGAAAATCGCTGACCAGCTGCGACACCTTGACGATGACGTCCGCCAGCGCGTCGCGGTTGACGGGATCGCCGCCACGCACGCCCTTGAGCATGTCATGGGCCTGAATGCCGTCCAGCATTGAGAGCGCATCCGCCTTGGTGGCCGGCGCAAGGCGGAAGGTGATGTCCTTGAGGATTTCGACCAGCACGCCGCCGAGGCCGAACGCCACAAGCTTGCCGAACGAGCCGTCGGTGATGGAGCCGACGATGACTTCGGTGCCGCCGCTCAGCATCTGCTGGACCTGGACGCCTTCGATCCTGGCGTCGGCCTTGTATCTCTTGGCGTTGGCGAGAATGGTGTCGTAGGCCTTCTCGGCCTCGTCAGCCGTCTTCACGCCGACCACGACGCCGCCGGCTTCGGTCTTGTGCAGAATATCCGCCGAGACGATTTTCATCACGACCGGGAAACCCATCTCGCTCGCGATCCTGGCCGCCTCACGGGCCGACTTTGCGATGCCTTCCTTCGGCACCGGAATGCCGTAGGCATCGCACAGCAACTTGCCTTCAGGCGCCGTCAGGCTCGTGCGTTTGTCCGCCTTGACCTGATCGAGAACCTTGCGGACCGCATCTTGAGCATTCGACATGGATTTCCTCCTGATATTTGATGGCATTTGGTATACCAGTAATGTTATTGTCAAGACAACGCCTTGTGAGGAACGCTGAAAACATTGGCAACTTGACACTCTGGCATCTGGCATGCCAAAAATCTTATCGCCATTTTGTGAGAGGGCATCTCCTCAGGGAGGTCTGTCGTGCCCATCAGGAAACAGATCAAGGCGACACCGACCATGGCCGAGGCGGAAATTGCAGTTGTCAGGATTGCACCGGAGACCAGCTTCAAGAACAAGGCCTACGAGGCCTTGAAGGAAGCAATATTGAAGATGGACATCTACGCGAGTCCCGACCCGGTCATGCTCGATGAGCGCGCATTGTCGGAGCGTCTTGGCGTCAGCCGCACCCCGATCCGCGAGGCGATCGCGATGCTGGAGCAGGACGGCTTCGTCAAGACCGTGCCGCGCCGCGGCATCGTCGTGGTGCGAAGGACCAAGAGCGAGATCGTGGACATGATCCGGGCCTGGGCGGCGCTCGAGAGCATGGCCGCGCGCCTGATCACGACCACCGCGCGCAAGAAGGACATTTCGGCGCTGCGCGACTTCTTCAAGGATTTCAACAAGGATCGCCTGCCGCAGCATCACGTCGATGAATATTCCAGGGCCAACATCGCCTTCCACCAGGCGCTGATCTCGCTGTCGGAGTCGCCGGTGCTGGTCGACATGACCAACGACATCCTTTTGCATGTGCGCGGCTACCGGCAGCTCACGATCGGGCGGGCCGACCGCATCGCGGCCTCGCTGCCCGAACATCTGGGAATGATCGAAGCGCTGGAGGCGCGCGACACCGAACTCGCCGAGCGGCGCGCGCGCGATCATACGCTTGGCCTTGCCGCCTATGTCGAGGCGCACGGTCAGGAATTGTTTGGCTGAGAACATCTCAGCTCACGTAACGGAAAACCAACAACGCGTCGTTGACAGGAGCGACGGCCAGGGAGACGAGCCCATGCTGAATACCGCGCAAAAGACCGAAGCATCGGGCGCCGAGCAGGAACTGACGGACGGATTTCATCTCGTCATCGACGCGCTCAAGCTGAACGGCATCAACACGATCTACGGCGTGCCGGGCATTCCGATCACCGATCTCGGCCGCATGGCGCAGGCCGCAGGCATTCGCGTGCTTTCCTTCCGCCACGAGCAGAGCGCCGGCTATGCCGCGTCAATCGCGGGCTTTCTCACCAAGAAGCCCGGCGTCTGCCTCACGGTCTCGGCGCCCGGTTTTCTCAATGGTCTCACCGCGCTTGCGCACGCGACCACCAACTGCTTCCCGATGATCCTGATCTCAGGCTCCTCCGAGCGCGAGATCGTCGACCTTCAGCAGGGCGACTATGAAGAAATGGATCAGCTTGCGATCGCCAAACCGCTCTGCAAGGCGGCCTTCCGCGTGCTGCACGCGCAGGATATCGGCATCGGCTTTGCCCGCGCCATTCGCGCGGCGGTCTCAGGCCGTCCCGGCGGTGTCTATCTCGACCTGCCCGGGAAGCTCTTTGGCCAGGTGATGAATGCGGATGCCGGCAGCAAATCGCTGGTCAAGGTGATCGATCCTGCGCCGGCACAGATCCCCTCCCCCTCCGCGGTCAAGCGCGCGCTGGACGTATTGAGGAGCGCAAAGCGGCCCCTCATCATCCTCGGCAAGGGCGCGGCTTACGCGCAGGCCGACGCCGACATCCGCGCATTCGTGGAGAAGAGCGGCGCGCCCTTCCTGCCGATGAGCATGGCCAAGGGACTTCTGCCCGATACCCATCCGCAATGCGCGGGCGCTGCGCGTTCGACCGTGCTGAAGGATTCGGACGTCGTGCTCCTGATCGGCGCCCGCCTGAACTGGCTGTTGTCGCACGGCAAGGGCAAGAGCTGGGGCGAAGCCCCGAAGAAGTTCATCCAGATCGACATCGAGCCCAGGGAAATGGACTCCAATGTGGAGATCGCCGCGCCCGTCGTCGGCGACATCGCCTCCTGCGTTGCCGCGCTTGCCGAGGGCATGGGCGGCAACTGGCCGCCGCCGTCGGCCGACTGGGTCAATGCAGTCAAAACCAAGCGCGATGAGAACGTCGCCAAAATGGCGCCGCGGCTGATGAACAACAATTCGCCGATGGACTATCATGGTGCGCTCGGCGTGCTGCGCACCGTCATCAAGGAACGGCCCGACGCCGTCTTGGTCAACGAGGGCGCCAACGCGCTCGATCTCGCGCGCGGCGTGATCGACATGTATCAGCCGCGCAAGCGGCTCGACGTCGGCACCTGGGGCGTGATGGGAGTCGGCATGGGCTCGGCGATTGGCGCAAGCATCGAAACCGGCAAGCCGGTGCTCGCCGTGGAAGGTGACAGCGCCTTCGGATTTTGCGGCATGGAGGTCGAGACCATCTGCCGCTACAACCTGCCGGTCTGCATCGTGATTTTCAACAACGACGGCGTCTATCGCGGCGTCGACGTCAACGCGGGCGGCGGTTCGGATCCGGCGGTCACGGCGCTCCTCAAGGGCGCCCGCTACGACAGGATGATGGAGGCGTTCGGCGGGGTCGGCGTCAACGCGACCACACCGGACGAGCTGAAGCGTGCGGTCAATACGGCCATGGATTCAGGCAAGCCGACGTTGATCAACGCCGTGATCGATCCTGCCGCCGGATCGGAAAGCGGACGCATCGGCAACCTCAATCCGCAGAGCGTCCTTCGCAAGAAAAAGTGAGACACAGAGCCGTCGGTGTCGTGCTCCGCAGAGAAGCGGGACACGAACCAGCCACCGCACCATTTCAGGGAGAAAACGTACCATGACCAAGGCGCTGACGGGGGTTCGCATCCTCGATTTCACCCACGTTCAGTCGGGACCGACCTGCACGCAACTATTGGCCTGGTTCGGCGCCGATGTGATCAAGGTCGAGCGTCCCGGGGTCGGCGACATCACCCGCGGTCAGCTGCAGGACGTTCCCAATGTCGACAGCCTGTATTTCACCATGCTCAACCACAACAAGCGTTCGATCACGCTCGACACCAAGAACCCCAAGGGCAAGGAGGTGCTGACCGAGTTGATCAAGCAGTGCGACGTGCTGGTGGAAAATTTCGGGCCCGGTGTGCTCGATCGCATGGGCTTCCCCTGGGAAAAAATCCAAAGCATCAACCCCAAGATGATCGTCGCCTCGATCAAGGGGTTCGGTCCCGGACCTTACGAAGACTGCAAGGTCTATGAGAACGTCGCACAATGCACCGGCGGCGCGGCATCGACCACCGGCTTCCGCGACGGCCTTCCGCTGGTCACCGGCGCGCAGATCGGCGACAGCGGCACCGGGCTGCATCTGGCGCTCGGCATCGTCACCGCGCTCTACCAGCGCACCAAGACCGGCAGGGGTCAGCGGGTGACGGCTGCAATGCAGGATGGCGTGCTCAATCTTTGCCGCGTCAAACTGCGCGACCAGCAGCGCATCGCCCACGGTCCGCTCAAGGAATACAGCCAGTTTGGCGAAGGTGTTCCGTTCGGCGACGCCGTGCCGCGCGCCGGCAATGATTCCGGCGGCGGCCAGCCGGGCCGCATCCTGAAATGCAAGGGCTGGGAGACCGATCCCAACGCCTACATCTACTTCATCACCCAGGCGCCGGTCTGGGAGAAGATCTGCGACGTGATCGGCGAACCCGGCTGGAAGACCCATCCCGACTACGCGAAACCTCCAGCACGGCTGTCGCGGCTGAACGAGATCTTCGCGCGCATCGAGCAGTGGACGATGACCAAGACCAAGTTCGAGGCGATGGAGATCCTCAACGGGGACGACATCCCGTGCGGGCCGATCCTGTCGATGAAGGAACTCGCGGAAGATCAATCGCTGCGCGCGACCGGCACCGTGGTCGAGGTGGATCATCCCACCCGCGGCAAGTACCTGTCGGTCGGCAACCCCATCAAGCTGTCGGACAGCCCCAGCGATGTCCTGCGGTCGCCGCTGCTCGGCGAACACACCGACGAAATCCTGCGCCAGGTGCTCGGCTTGAGCGATCACCAGGTTGCGGAAATCCACGATTCAGGTGCGCTGGACCCACCGCGCAAGCAGGCCGCGGAGTAAACCCGCCCAGACCGGAACAACTCGTTCAAGGCCGCCTTCGGGCGGCCTTTTTGCTGGTAAAAGCACTCCCTGCTGCATTGCAACGGTCATTATGCTGCTATGCAAACAAAGGCGTTGCCTCTGGCATCTGGTATACATTAAATAACGCCCAGAACTTGAGGCGGCGATCTACCGCGCCTAGAGAGAAGGGAATTGCAATGTCCAGGACGACTTCCGCCGCGCTTCGTGCGCCCTCCGCCAGCCCGCTCAGCCGTCTGTTTGCCGCTATCGACCGGTTGCTGCTTGCCTACGCCGAGATGACCATCCGAAACGGCGACATTCCGCGTCACGGCGTCTGATTTTTTGGGGCGACCGCCCTCGCCCACTCAAATACGGTTTCATTGATGGCCCCAGATCTGGGGCCATTTGTTTTTCTGCTGCCGCCGCGGAACCGCCTGGTCGCTTCAATCATCGGGAGCACAGGCGGACCACGACTAAGGCTCTAAAGGAATCGGATCAAATCGGCTTGCAGCTTGGAATATAATATACCAGAATTGCGATGAGCTTGAGATGGGCAGAAAAAACAAGCGCGCATTGGGAGGACACAATGACGACAACC
>Ga0265339_10001536_pt1 | contig 17044 bp, 16 predicted proteins | sample 4CB219metaG_FD_202085 | JGI IMG/M metagenome (GOLD analysis project Ga0265339, IMG submission 202085) | Rhizosphere microbial communities from Carex aquatilis grown in University of Washington, Seatle, WA, United States - 4-CB2-19 metaG | ecosystem: Host-associated > Plants > Roots >... | reverse complement strand
CGAGCTTGTGCGGGTCGCCGAAGATGCCGAGCTGCCGGCCCACCCAGGTCGCCGCGCCGGCGACGAGGTAGTAGAGCGGCGGCGAGTAGTACTCGGGCGTCTCGTTGCGGATCGGCAGACGGTGGTGCTGGATGAGGAAGTCGGCGTACTCGCGGTGCGACGACGCGTCGTAGCCGGCCCCGGCCGGGTAGGCGGACGCGTTCCAGAGCACGATCGCGGCTCCGAGGGCGACGAACACCCACGTGAGCTGCTCCGGGGTGATCGCCCTAAGACGTCCAGCCACCGGTCGCGCCCTTGTACGTGCCGCCGAAGAGCGCGAACGGCGTTTTCGCGAGGATCTTCAGGTCGAGCCAGGGCGTGCGGTGCTCGACGTACCAGACGTCGAGCTCGATCCGCTCTTCCCACGGCAGCGCGGCGCGGCCGTGCACCTGCGCCCAGCCGGTGATCCCGGGCCTCACGTCGAGGCGTCGCCGCTGGTGCGGCGTGTAGCGCTCAACCTGGTAGCGGAGCGTGGGGCGCGGCCCGATCACGCTCATGTCGCCGCGGACGACGTTCCAGAGCTGCGGCAGCTCGTCGAGCGAGAGGCGCCTCAGAACCCGGCCGACCTCGGTGATGCGCGGATCCCCGCGGTTGACCGCGAGGCCGGCGCCCTGGGTCTCGGCGCCGACGACCATCGTGCGCAGCTTCAGCAGCTCGAAGTCGGCGCCGTCCTTGCCGACGCGCGTCTGGCGGTAGAGCGCGGGGCCGCGGTCCCGCAGCTTCACGGCCAGGGCCGCGAGGCCGAGCACCGGGCTCGCGACGAGCAGCGCCGCTCCGGCGACCGCGACGTCGGCGGCGCGGTTCAGCGCGTCCCCTCCGCGACCTCCCACGTCACGGACACACCGCGGCGCAGGTAGTTCACGAGCGAGGCGACCGTGGCCCAGGTGACGAGCACGTAGTAGCGGGCCACGCCGACGCCGAACGCGGCGGCCGCGAGGAGCCCGAGCTGGAGCCCGAGCGCCACCTGGAAGAGCGGCCCCCGGGTCACGAGCGCCGCGGTCGTCCCGAGCAGCACGAGATGGAACAGTCCGCTCGCGTAGCGCAGATGCCGGTGCGAGACAACCTCGACGAAATAGAGCGGCGGCAGGCGGCGGAGCATCTTCCCCTCGAGCACGATCGCCCAGCAGTGCTCGAACATCCGCACCTTGCGGCGGTACTCGTCCTCGCTCGTCGGCGTCGCCTTCTCGTACGAGTTCGCCTCCGGGTCGTAGACCGCCCGCCGCCCCCGCTGCACCATCAGGTAGGGGAAGGAGAGGTCGTGCCCGAAGCGCGGGTCGACCTCGACGTAGTCCTCGCGCCGCACGGCGTAGATCGGGCCGTTGCCGCCCGTGATGGAGCCGAGAAGCGACTCGTCTGCGCGCAGCGCCAGCTCGTAGCGCCAGTACGCGCCCTCCTTCGTCTTCCCCTCGTCGGTGTAGAGGTTCGCGCGGCCACAGACGTAGGCGACGTCCGGGTCGGCGAAGTTCCGCACGAGCTTGCGCAGCGCGTCCGGCGTCCAGGTGGCGTTCGCGTCGGAGAACGCGACGACATCGGAGGACGTCTCGCGCACGGCGTGATCCTGCGCGGCCACCTTGCCCCCGCGCGGGTTGCGGATCACCCGCGCGCCGGCCGCCTCGGCCAGCTCCTCCGTCCGGTCCGTGGACGCGTCCGAGGTCACGACGATCTCGAGCCTGTCGGCCGGGTAGTCGAGCGCCCGCAGGTTCGCGATCCGGCGCTCGATCACGGGCTCCTCGTTGTGGGCGGCGACGATCACGCTCACGGACGGCAGCGACGCGTCGTCTCGACCCACCGGCCGTTTCCGCACGCGCACGAGCGCGCGCAGCACCAGCGGGTAGCCGGCGTGTGTCCAGCCGAGCGCCGCCAGCGAGCCCCAGAACAGGACCTTGACGATCACGGCGGCGAGTGTAGTGATTGCCTGGCAGGCCTCAGCGCGTGCCTGCACGAACCTCGCTGAGCATCTCGCGATAGCGGCCGACGGCGACCGAGCGGTCGGCCTCCTCGAGCGCGTACTCACGCGCACGCCGGCCCATCTCCACGAGGTCGTGCACGCCGTCGTGGCAGTCGCGGATCGCCTCGGCGAGCGCGAGCGGGCTGGCAGGCGGGACGACGAGGCCGCAGCCGACCGCGCGGACGAGCTGCGCCGTCTCGGTCTCCTCCTCGGCGGCGGCGATCACCGGACGCCCGGCAGCGAGGACGCCGTAGAGGCGGCTCGGCACGACGTACCCGGCGAGCCCGCGCGCGAGGCCCACGACGTGCACGTCCGCGGAGGCGAGCGTTTGGAGCAGGAGCTCGCGCGGCTGGTAGTCGAGGAACTCCACGCGGTCGGCTTCGAGCCGTCGGGAGAGCTCGACCAGCTCGGCCTTGCGCGCGCCGGTGCCGATGATCAGGACGCGTAGATCGTCGAGGTCGCGCAGGAGCGTCGCCGCCCGGATGAGGGAGTCGAGATCCTGCGCATGCCCAACGTTGCCCGAGTGCATGACGACGAACGCGTCGTCGAGCCCGTTGGAGCGCGACCATTCGTTCGCCTTCGACTGCGGCTCGAGAGCGTGGACGTCCGTCCAGTTCGGGATCACACGCAGCCGGTCGGGGTGCACGCCCTTGCACTCGAGCCGGCGGCGCATCGTGTCGCCGATCGCGACGACGCGGTCCGCACGCCGGAGGTAGAGCCGGACGAGCCAGCCGAACAGCGCGGCAAGCGGCCCGTTCTGGAGCCGGTGCAGCGCAACCGCGATCTCGGGGAAGACGTCCTCGCTGAGGACGATCAGCGGCGCTCGGTGCCGCTTCGACACGAGGAGCGCCACGTCGCCGACGATCGGTGGGTCGGTGCCGCAGAGAACGATGTCGTGCCGCGGCAGCGCGAAGCCGACTCGGAGCGCTTGCATGAGGTACGTGAGGTAGTTGAGCGCCCGCCCGCGAATCTGCGCGCGGTCGTAGGCCGCCGACTTCACCCGGATGATCCGGACGCCGTTCTGCACCTCGCGCGTGGGCAGGTCGGGGCGGCCACGCAGGCGGCCCGTGACGACGGTGATGTCGAAGTCCTCCGCGAGCGCCTCGCACAGCTCGGCCAGCAGGTACGCCGTCGCCTCGATCCCCGGCCGGTAGTACTGATTGAGGACGAGGATCTTGGGCCGCATCGAGGTAACGCTACCCTCTGCCTGTGCAGGAGCCCTCCTTGCGGATCGCCTTCGTGGCGCCTGCGTACTGGCCGGCAGAAGCGTTCGGCGGGCCGATCTGGGTACTCCGATCGCTCGCACGCGAGCTCGCCTTGCGCGGGCACGCCGTCGACGTGTGGACGACGAGCCTCGAGCGCGTCGACCGGCGCGGCAGCCTGCTGACGCGGACGGCGACCGTCGACGCAGCCACCGTCCGCTACCTCTCGACACCGCTCCGCTACCGCTGGATGGGGATCACGCCGACGCTGCTGCTCCACCTCGGGCGCGTCCCGCGCCCAGACGTCGCGCACATCTTCGGCTTCCGCGACCCGATCGGGTTCCTCGGCGCCGCCTGGTTCCGGCATCACCGCGTGCCCTACGTCTTCGAGGCGCTGGGCATGTTCACTCCGAAGCTCCGCAAGCTCGCGCTGAAGCGTGCGCTCGACCGGACGCTCCTCGCCTCACTGCCGCGCGGTGCCGCGGCCGTCGTGGCCGCATCCGGGATCGAGCGCGGCGAATACCTCGCCGCCGGACTGCCCGCGGGGCGGATCCTGATCCGCCCGAACGGCGTGCCGGAGGCGCCGCAGGAGCGCTCGGGCGTGCTGCGCCGCCGCCTCGGCCTCGAAGGCGAGCCGCTCGTGCTCTACGTCGGTCGCGTTGCCGACGGAAAGGGGCTCGACCTCCTCGTCCACGCGCTACCGGAGCTCCCGGACGCCCACCTCGCAATCGTCGGGCCCGACGACGGCCACGGCACGACGCGCGCGCTCCGGCAGCTCGCCGGCGCGCTCGGCGTCGCGTCGCGCGTGCATCTGCTCGGACAGTGGCCGGAGCAGCCGCTCGCGCTGTATGCGGACGCAGAGGTGCTGGCGCTCCCGTCGCGGCACGAGAACTTCGGCATGGCGGCGGCGGAGGCGGCAGCGGCGGGCGTACCGGTGCTCGTCTCGGACCGCTGCGGCGTCGCTGAGCTGCTCCGCGACCGTGGCGCCCTTGTCGTCGGCTACGACGGACGCGAGGTGCAAGAGGCGCTCGCGCGGCTGCTCGCCGACCCGGAGTTGCGCCGCTCGCTCGGCGCAGCCGGGGCCTTGAGCGCGCGCGAGCTCGCGTGGCCACACGTCGCCGAGCTCCAGGAATCGATCTACCGGCATGTCCTCGTCTGACCTGCTCGTACTCGCGCAGGACGCGCGCTTCGGCGGCGGCGCTCAGGCACAGTTGGATGCGTTCCTCGAGGCCGCCCGCGCGCTCGGACGGCGACCGGTGACCACGTCGGCGGGCTACCTGCCTGGCCTCGACGCGCTCAATCAGCTCCGCGGCGGCCACCGGCTCCGGGGCGCGGCCGCGGGAGCACGCTCGCTCTGGGTCGTCGCCCCGACCGCCTCCTACGGCGTCGCCGCCGCCCGCTCCGGGCGGCCGTACGCCTGCTGGCTCGCGACATCGTTCGCGGACGAGTGGCCGGCGCGGATCCCGCACCTCCCGCGGGCGCGCGCCGCCGCGCACGCGTTGAACGCGCCGCTGCTGCTGCGGCTCGAACGGACCGTGCTCGAGCGGGCGGCGCGACTGTACGGCACGTCGCCGAGCTCGCGCGCGGCGATCGCCGCTGCGGCCGGCCTGCGCGACGACGAAGTCGCGATCCTTCCGCTCCCGGTCGACCCGGAGCGGTACTCGCCGGAGCCGGACGATGCCTGGGTACGGCGACTCCAGCGCCCGACCGTTGTCTTCGTCGGCCGCGCCGACGACCCGCGCAAGAACGCCGGCCTCCTGCTCGAGGCGTGGCCGCTGCTGCACCGCGAGCAGCCGGACGCGCGGCTCGTGCTCGTCGGCACGCCGCCGGCGACGCCGGTCTCGAGGGGCGTCGAGGTGCGCGGCGAAGTGGCCGACGTCGCGGCGGAGCTCCGGCCGGCCGCGCTGCTCGTGCTCCCCTCGTGGCAGGAGGGGTTCGGCATCGTGGCCGCGGAGGCGCTCGCCTGCGGCGTGCCGGTGCTGACGACGCCGAGCGGGGGACCGGAGCACCTCGTGCGTACCTCCGGAGGCGGCGAGGTGCTCGGCGGCTTCGACGCAACAGAGCTCGCCACAGCCGCGGCTGCGCTGCTCCGCGACCCCGATAGGCTGCTCCGGATGCGCCACAACGGACGCGACCACATCCTCCGCGAGCACTCGCCCCAGCGCCTCCTGACGTTGCTGGCCCCTGCACTCGCGGAGCTCGACCCGGATGGCTGAGATCGGCGTCGTCGTCGGCAGCTACCGAGGCGAGAATCTGCTCGAGGAATGCATCGCCAGCCTGCTTGCCCAAACGGTGCCGCCGACCGAGATCGTCGTCGTCGACGCGAGCTCCGGTGACGGCAGCGTTGCGATCGCGGCACGGCTCGGGGTGCGCAGCCTCGTCGTTCCGAACCACGGTCTGGGCTTCCTCTACAACCGCGGCGTGGAGTCGACCACCGCCCCGTACGTCCTGCTCTCGAACGTCGACGTCTCGTTCGACCCGCACTGCCTCGAGTTGCTCGCCGCCGCGCTCGACGCCGACGAGCGGCGCTTTGCCGCGGACGCGCGCCAGCTCGATTGGGACGGCGATCGCGTCGTGAAGGCCCGCACGACGATCCGCCGCGGACCGCTGCTGCACGAGTACGTGCCCGGCCTGCACCTCGAGCACGCCGCCCCCGCCGACGCGCTCGTGCCCACGGTCGCCGCCCACGGGGCAGCGATGCTCGTCCGCCGCAAGCCGTTCCTCGAGCTCGGCGGCTTCGACGAGACCTTCTTCCTCGACGCCGAGGACCTCGACCTGTGCTGGCGCGCCTGGCTGCGCGGCTGGCCGAGCGTCTACGTACCCGACGCGTGGCTGCGCCACCGGGTGGGCGGCGTGACGACGCGCACGATGCTGCCGCGCCGGCTCGTCTCCTCGCACCACAACATGCTCCGCTTCGCGCTGAAGTGCCTGCCCCGCCGCGCTGTTGCGCGCGTCCTCGCCGGGGAGCTGCTGCGCCTGCCGCGCCACCCGCGCGTGATCGCACCCGCGCTCGTGCAGGTCATGCGCGAGCTGCCGGAGATCCTCCGCCTCCGGCGCCGGCTCCGACCGAGCGCGGAGCTGCTCGACTGGATGCTGCGGGGGCAACCTGGATGAGCCGGCGTGTTCTCGTGGTTGCGAACGACCACGTCGGCTCGCGGATGGCCGGGCCCGGCATCCGCTCCTGGCACTTCGCGGACGAGCTCGCGAGGCGGTTCGACGTCACGTTGGTCGTCCCCTACGAGACCGACCTCGCCTCGGACGACTTCGCCATCCGGGTCGAGAACCCGTCGGCGACCCGCGAGATGATCGCGCTCGCGCGCGGCTTCGACGTCGTCGTCGCGCAGCGCCTCACCGTACCGGCAATGCGCGCGCTCGCGGGCGCCGACGTCCGGATGATCTACGACCTCTACGCACCGGTCACAATCGAGAACCTCGCCTTCGACACGCTTGAGGAGCGGTCGCGGCCGGGCGAGCTCCACTACCGGCTGAATGCGCTCGAGCAGACGGTGGCGCTCGCGACGGGCTCGGCGTTCGTCTGCGCGAGCGAGAAACAGCGCGACCTCTGGCTCGGCGCCCTGCTTGCGTTCGGCCGCATCGACCACGCGACGTACGGTCGGGACGCATCACTCCGGAGCCTGATCGACGTCGTTCCGTTCGGGCTCGACCCGGAACCGCCCGTGCGCTCGCGGCCCGTGCTGCGAGGCGTCGTGCCCGGGATCGGCGAGGAAGACAAGGTCCTGCTTTGGGGGGGCGGGGTCTGGAACTGGTTCGACCCGCTGACCGTGATCCACGCCGTAGACCGCGTTCGCCGCGACCGCGACGATGTCCGGCTCTACTTCCTCGGCACGCAGCACCCGAACCCGCAGATCGCCGAGATGAAGATGACGAGCCGCGCCGTTGCACTTGCCGACGAGCTCGGGCTGCGCGACCGGCACGTCTTCTTCAACTTCGGCTGGGTGCCGTACGAGCAGCTCGGCGCGTACCTGCTCGAGGCCGACCTCGGCGTCGCGGCGCACTTCGACGACCTCGAGACCCGCTTCGCCTTCCGGACGCGGCTCGTCGACTGCATCTGGGCGGGTCTGCCGATCGTTACAACGCGTGGCGACGCGCTTTCGGAGCTCGTGGAGGCGCGCGGGCTCGGCCGCGGCGTCGACGCCGGCGACGTCGACGGCTACGCGGCCGCACTCGAAGAGCTGCTCGCGGAGCCGAAGCTCCGTGAGCAGCTCGCGCCGGCGTTCGCGGAGATGCGAGCCGAGCTCGCGTGGCCACGCGCGGTGGGGCCGCTCGCCCGCCTCGTGACCGGTACCGACGAGGTCGCCGCGGCCGCGACCGGCAGCGCGCTGGCTCGCTGGGCCCTCACGCGGCTCGAGTACGCCGTCCGCAACCGGGGCCCCGCGGGCGCAGCCCGGCGAGCGCTCCAGGTCGTGCTCCCGCGCAGGCGACCGCCGCTAGGCTGATCCACTCCGATGGCCTCGAACGCCGCCTACCTCGACACTCGGCCGTCCCGGGGGGACCGGCTCGCGTACCACCTGCGGATCCTGCGCGTGATCGCGGTCGCCGAGTTCAAGCTGAAGTACGCGGGCTCTGCGCTCGGCTACGTGTGGTCGGTCCTCAAGCCGCTTGCGCTCTTCACGATGCTGTACCTGGTCTTCGGGCGCGTCTTCCACCTGGGTGCGATCTCGCGCTACTACCCGCTCTCGCTCCTGATCGGGATCGTCTTCTTCAATTTCTTCGCCGACTCGACGATGCTCGGGATGGGCTCGATCGTCGGGCGCGCGTCGCTGGTCCGGAAGATGGCGTTCCCGCGCACGATCATCCCGATGGCGGCCACGCTGACCGCGTCGATGACGCTCTGCATCAACCTGACGGTGATTGCTGCGTTCGTCGCCTACAACCGGATCGTCCCACGGGTGACATGGCTCCTCGTCTTGCCGCTGATGCTCGAGCTCTACATCTTCAGCCTCGGCATCGCCCTCATCCTCGCAACCCTCTTCGTCCGGATGCGCGACATCGGCCAGGTCTGGGAGCTCGTGCTCCAGCTCTTCTTCTACGCCTCCCCGATCATCTACCCGGTCGGCTACCTCCCGCCCTGGGCGCGGACAATCTCGTTCCTCAGCCCCTTCACCCAGGTGCTCCAGGACCTGCGCGCGGTGATCCTCTATCGCGACATACCCGGGAACCGCATCACGGTGGCAACAGTGTTCCACGGCTCGGCCGGGCGACTGCTGCCGCTCGCGGTGACCGCCGCCGTCTTCGCCGGCGGCTACCTCCTCCTGAAACACGAGGAACACTGGTTCGCAGAGCGGGCATGAACGGGATCGCGGTCGAGGCACGGGGAATCGGCAAGACGTTCCTGCTTCCGCACCAGCAGCGGAACACCCTCAAGGAGTACTTCCTCCACCCGTTCCAGCGCACGACGGTCGAGCGGCAGCAAGCGCTGGGCGACGTGTCCTTCGAGATCTACGAGGGCGAGTTCTTCGGGATCATCGGCCCCAACGGGAGCGGCAAGAGCACGTTGCTGAAGATCCTCGCCGGCATCTACCGCGCCGACACCGGGAGCGTGCGAATCAACGGTGCGCTCTCGCCGTTCATCGAACTCGGAGTCGGCTTCAACCCCGAGCTGAACGCGCGCGACAACGTCCGCATCAACGCGACGCTGCTCGGGCTCACCCGGCGCCAGCTCGCGCAGAGGTTCGACGACATCATCGAGTTCGCCGATCTCGGCCGGTTCGTCGACCAGAAGCTGAAGAACTACTCGTCCGGCATGCAGGTCCGGCTGGCGTACTCGATCGCGATTCAGGTGCCGTTCGACATCCTCCTGCTCGACGAGGTGCTCGCGGTGGGCGACCAGGCGTTCCAGGCGAAGTGCTACGAGACGTTCGAGCAGATGCGCCGCGAGGGCAAGACGATCGTCTTCGTCTCGCACGATCTCGCCACGGTGGCCCGCTTCAGCGAGCGGGCACTGCTGCTCGAGGGAGGGCGCACGGTCGAGATCGGACCCGCCGATGAGGTTGTCGATCGGTATCAGGAGCTCGTGGCCGGCGTCGCATAGGCGCGGTCCTTGCGGCTTCCGAACGCGTCCACGTCGAGCGCAGCGTCGTGCAACAGGCGCGGGTATACGGCCGAGGCGCGGTAGAGCTCGGCCTTCATCCGTCCTCGCGAACGGACGTCCTCGAACGCCTCCGGCGTCTCCCGGACGGCGGCCACGATCGTCGCCAGATGCTCCGGCGAGGCGACCTCGAGGTAGTCGATCCCCGGCTCGAGGCCGTGCGTGGGGGTGAGCGGTTCGGTCAGGACGAGGTGCCCGGCCGCGAGGTGAAGGCAGACCCTGTTCTCGAAGGAGGAGTACGGCTCGTTGTGCAGGTTGACGCCGACATCGTGCTCGGCGAGCAGGCGTTCGAGCATCGCCGCGTCCGCTCCGTGCGCGATGTGGAGGAGGTCGTAGCGATGCTTCAGCGGCGTCAGGTACGCCTCGCGGTGCGGGGTCGAGCGACCGACGAAGAGCGGCGGTAGCTGCGGGCGAAGCGGTCGTGGCGCGGCGAAGTAGCGGTCGGAGACGGGGAGGGGCAGCGAGCGCCATACCGGTGCGACCTCGGCCGCCGTCTCGGCGATCAGCGGGTCGAAGGAGACAAGCCGGTCGAAGTTCGACGGATCGATCGCCCGCAGGTCTTCGAGGCGCCGCTCGAGATCCCGATGGGTGCCCCTGCGCACGCGGGGGATCGGCTCGGTGAGGAAGCCGATCGTGAGCGCGTCGAGGTGCTCGAAGAGGCTGGGCGGCACGAGCTCGGGCCGGAAGACCACGACCGCGTGAGGATGCAGCGACCCGACAGCAGTCAGCATCGCCTGTGGATCGGCGCCGGCGCGGTACTCGACGAAGGCCGTTGCGAATTCCGGTGCGAGCTCGTCCGCGAGCGAGCACGCTTCGAAGAAAGTCGACTGGCCGACGAAGACGAGTCGGAAGGGAATTCCGGGTGGCGGCAGACGATAGGCGGAGCAGCGCATCGAGGCGAGGAGTCGCCGCGCCGCCACGTGATCGGGGAAGCTCCGCACCGGAATGACACAATAGTCTGCAGCTGATGCCCGATTGGGAAGAGCGGATCACCAACTCGTCACGGCCAGGCCTGCGGCTTGAGCACGTCGTGCGCTACCGGGCGGCTGCTCCGATCGTGCTCGGAAGCGACGTGTGGTGCGACCTCGGCTGCGGTACCGGCACGGCGAGCTCCGTCGCGCTCGAGGGCTTCACGGGGCGGGCCGTGCTCGTCGACGCCGATGCAGAGTCGGTCTCCACAGCCGCGACGACAGTCCAGGCAAGCTCGGTCACGGAGCTCGTCGCCGACCTCGCTTCCCACGAGGGGCTGTTAGCAGTCGAGCGCCTGGTCGAGCCGGCGGAGCACGCGTGCTTCACGTGCTTCGAGGTGCTCGAGCACCTGAGCCCGTTCGCGCCGCTCGTCGAGTGGCTCGTGCGGCTCGCCGCCGAGCGCGGGCACACGGCGGTGCTGAGCGTCCCGAACGACGCGTTCCAGTCGATCGAGAACCCGTACCACCACACCACCTGGGGTGACGGGGCGTTCGCCGAGCTCACGACCCTGCTTCCCGAAGACCACGTCGTCGCGACGCAGATCGTGCTCTCCGGCTCGTGCATCGCGCCGACCGGCAGCAGGGTCACCGCCGAGACGGAGCTCCCGCGGTCGCAGGTGCCGTCGCACTTCATCGTCGCATTCGGCTCGCGGGCGGGCGAGCTCGGGCACGCAGTCGAGCTCACCGCGGTCGACCTGGACGCCTCCCGGACGTGGGAGCGCCAGCGCGAGGCCGATCTGGCCTACTACCAGACGCTCGCGGCCCGCGCCGAGACGTGAAGGTCGCCTTCCTCGTCAACGACCTCCAGCTGGCGGGCGGCGTCGGCGTCGTCGTCAAGCACGCGTCGCTCCTGCGTGAGCTCCACGGCTTCGACGCGGAGCTCGTGCTCGCGCGCCATGGCGAGCACCTACACTGGGGGTACGAGGAGCTCGAGAGCGTGCCCGTGCGGACGCTCGACGAGGCGCGCCGGCGCCGGTACGACGTCGCCGTCGCGACGTGGTGGCAGACGACGGCGGTGCTTTTCGAGCTCGACGCGCTGCGGTACGCGTACTTCGTCCAGAGCCTCGAGGACCGCTTCTACGAACCGCAGCACGCCGTGTACTCGTTCGACGCGCGGAAGACGTTCGACCTTCCGGTCGCGTTTCTCACGGAAGCGAGCTGGATCGCGCAGACGCTGCGCGCGCTCCGGCCGGACGCGCCCTGCTTCTACGTACGGAACGGGATCGACAAGACCGTCTTCGCGCCTCTGGAGACGATCGCGCCTCGCCTCGAGGGGCCGCTGCGCGTGCTCGTCGAGGGGCACGCGAACGTCTGGTTCAAGGGCGTGCCCGACGCGCTCGCCGCGGCCGCCGCGATGCGCGAGCCGCGCGTCGTCACGGCGGTAACGCCGGGACCTGCAGTCGAGGGCGCCGACCGGGTCGTCGGGCCGCTGACGCCGCGCGAGATGGCCGACGCCTACGCGGAGACCGACGTCGTGCTCAAGCTCTCGCGCGTCGAGGGGATGTACGGGCCGCCGCTCGAGGGCTTCCACCGTGGGGCGACCTGCGTGACGACCCCCGTGACCGGCCACGACGAGTACGTCGTACACGGCTGGAACGGGCTCCTCGTCGATTGGGACGACATCGACGGCACCGCGCGCGCGCTCGACCTGCTCGCGCGGGACCGGCGGCTGCTGCACTTCCTGCGCGCGAACGCGCTGGCCACCGCACGCGCGTGGCCGGGGTGGGAGCAGTCGTCCCAGTTCATGGCGCTTGCTCTGCAGTCGCTCGCGAGACGCCCCGCCGTGGCGGCTCGAAGCCGTGCAGAGGCGCTGCAGCGCGTACGCGTCGACGCGTACGGGCGGAGCGTGACGGCGTCCGCCGGGCCGCCGCCGACCGAGCGGAAGGCAGAGCTGCTCGAGCGGTTGTGGGCCAACCGGTGCGGGGCGCTCCTGCTCAGGCTCTATGGGAGCCCCGTGATCCATCGCCCACTGCGAGGCCTCGTCCGGCGCCTGATCCGCTGACGCCTCAGCCGGCTCCGGCGAGCCGGCTACGCGCGCTGCGACGAGAGCCCGTACGGGACGACACGGAACTTCCAGAACGCGAACGCCGCCATCTGCAGCAGGGCGACGCCGTGGCGGAAGCGGCTGATGTTCGTCGTGCCGTAGCGCCGGGCCTGATACCTGACCGGGACGTCGACGATCTTGAGCCCCAACCGACCGGCACCGAGTAGCAGGTCGAAGTCGCCGAACGGATCGAACTCGCCGAAGTAGTCGCGGGCCCGGGCGATCGCCTCGTAGTCGCTTCTGCGCAACACCTTCGTCCCACACAACGTGTCCTTGAGCGGCTGCCCCAGCACGGTGCTGAACACGGCCGCGAAGAACTTGTTGCCGAGCAGGTTGAGGAACTGCATCGCGCCGGGGCCCAGGTCGTAGACGAGCCTCGACCCGTTGGCGAGATCGGCCTTGCCCTCGACGACGGCGCGGTAGAACTTGGTCAGGTCCTCGGGAGCGACGGTCAGATCGGCGTCGAGGATCATGAGCAACTCGTTACTCGCTTGCGCGAAGCCCAGCCGCACCGCGTCGCCCTTCCCCGTGCCCGTCTGCTTGTGAAACGAGATGCGTCGCTCCGGGTGGGCCGCGATCTGCCGCTTGATCTCCTCGGCGGTGCCGTCGCTCGAGCCGCCCTCGACGAAGACGAGTTCCGTCTCTGTGCCGAGCTCCGGCGTCCGCTCAATGATCTCGGCGATCATCTCGCGCTCGTTGCGGCACGGGACGACGATCGAGACGGAGAGGTCGCGTGCGGCGCCCGGCCGTGGCCTGGCCACGACCCACCACGTCAGCGAGAGGTGCGAGAGCGGCCAGACGTTTGCGACGAGGCCGTTCAGGAGGGTCGAGAGCAGCGGTACCCGCTTCGGCAGCAGGATGCGCCGCGAGATCGAGATCACCTCGAAGTCGGCGAGTGCGAGCAGGTTGCGCATGTCGGCCGGCGTCACCCAGTTGCGGATCGGCTTACGGGGCTTCAGGCGCAGGAGCTCCGCGAGCCTGATGATCGGGCGCCAGAGCTGGCTGTACGAGTGGATGACAACGCGGCTCTGGTCGTGGGTCATCGCGCGCACGTTGTGCAGCAGCGCCTGCAGGTCGAAGGCGAACGGGACGAGGTCGGAGAGGAGCACGTAGTCGAAGCGCTCGTCGCGCCGAAAGTCCTCGCCGGCGGCGGCGACGAACTCGAGATCCGGGTGCCGACCCCGGGCGAGCTCGACCATGTCTTCGCTCACATCGACGCCGACGCCCCGCGCAGGGCGGAGCGCGGCGAGCAGGTCGCCGCTGCCGGAACCGAGCTCGAGCACCGAGGCTCCGGCGGGGACGAGGAAGCGGCAGATCGACTCGAGCAGCCGGTAGTAGGCGCGGTTGCGCCGGCGCCAGCGCGGCTCGGAGGGCGCGAAGCGGTCGAAGAACGCCGCGACGCCTGCGAGGTACTGCTCTTTTGCGCTCGCGGTGGGTCGCGCCGGCGGCTCGGGCGACGTCAGGCGACCCTGGTCGGATGCGGTGCCGTTGGAGGCCAGCAGCCCCGACTATAGTGGCCGCAGTGAGGGGAGCCGCCACCGAGCCGGCCGGCGCCGGGTTGCTGCTGCCGCCGCGGGAGCTCGTGCCGAAGCCCGACGCGGACGATCCGCTCGACTACTACTACAAGCCGCTAACGGCGCGCATCTACCGGGCCCGGCTGCGCCTCGCCCTCGACCTGCTCGGCGCCGGCAGCCACGAGGCGCTGCTCGAGGTCGGCTATGGGTCGGGCATCTTCCTACCCGAGCTCGCCCGCCGCGCCGACCGCGTGACCGGGATCGACATCCACCGCGAGTCGGCCGCCGTCGCAGCGATGCTCCAGCAGCTCGGGCTCTCCATCCCGCTGCACGAGGGCTCCCTGTTCGAGATGCCGTTCGGCGAGGGCGAATTCGACACCCTCGTCTGCCTGAGCGTGCTCGAGCACGTCACCGAGCTCCACGCGGCCCTAACGGAGCTCCGCCGCGTGCTGCGGCCGGGCGGCATCGCCGTGCTCGGCTTCCCCGCGCGGAACCCGGTTACGGATGCCTTCTTCCGTGCGGTTGGCTACAACCCTCGCGAGATCCACCCCTCGAGCCATCGCGACATCCTCGCGGCGGCGCGCACCCACGACGGTTTCGCCGTCGAGCGGGAGGCCCGCTTCCCGCGCTTCGCCCCGCTCGACCTAGCCGCCTACGTCGGCTGCCGCTGCCGCGCCATCTGACGGCTCCGACGCGACTCGAGCCACGACTCGAGCGGCGCCGCCAGCGCGAGCAGCGCGGCGCCGGCGACCATCACTGTGAGCCAGAGCCACCAGCCGCCGGGCGGGCTCCACGCCGCGTGCCCGACGAACCACAACGGGCCGTTCACCCCGACCGCGAACCTGCGCGCGTTCGCATAGAGCCCGTCGAGCTGGACGACCGCCGCGATCGCGGCGAACGGCACGACGAGCGCACCGGCGCCCAGCTCGACGAAGAGCGCGCGCCGCCGGAAGACGATCTCCCCCGCAAGCAGCGGCACGACGACCGAGAACGCGAGGACGTAGCGACCCTGAAGCCCGTAGCCGGTGTGCCGCATCACGGCAGCCACGAGCGCGACGGGGAGCACGCCGACGAGGGCGACCGCGCCGCACAGCACCACCCGCTCGCGTCGCGACGCGACGAGCAGAGCGAGCGCGACGAGCGCCGCGATCAGCGAGTACCACGCGATGTACGCCATCGGGCTCATGCCGAACTCGAGGTAGTCGAAGACGCCAACCTGCTCTCGCAGCACCTCCGGCAGCTCGAGCCAACCCGCGGTGACGGCCGGGCCGACCGGCGTTATCCCAACCGGCAGGTGCGGGCCGTAGAGCCCCTCCCAGACCCGGTTCGCGGCGATCGCGAGCAGGACCGCCGCTCCCGCGCCTGCTGCGTCGCGGCCACCGCGCCGGAGCAGGGCGAGCCCCGGCCGCACGCCGGCGAGCGCGAGGAAGAGCGCCAAGTCGAGGACAATCCACGCGGGCGCCTGCCCGCGGGAGAGGGCGAGGACGCCGCCGCTCGCGCCGAGCGCGACCCAGAGCGCACGACCGGGAGGCTCCTTGCGCCGCACGCGGAGGAGACACGCGAAGAACGCGATCGCCGCTGCGATCTCGAGGCCACTTGGATTCACCGTCGAGCCGAGGAACACGACCATCGGCGTGATCGCGACGACGAGCCCCAGCGCGGGAAGCGACCGCGCACCCGGCTCCCAGAGCACGAGGAACGCGACGAGGAGCAGCGTGAGCACAAGCAGCGCCTTCACGGCGCGCATGCCGAGCGCGATCGTGTTCGGGGCCGCCGGGACGCGCGCCACGAGCGCCGGAAGCAGGTACGGGAACGGCTCGTAGTTCCCGGTCGGGATCTCGTACTTCGCGGCCGGTGCAGACCGGGGAGGTCCGGTGAGGCAGAGCGCAGGCGTGTTGGCGTCCGCCGAGCAGCTGAACCACTGCGGCGTCTTGCCGGCCGGGATCGAAACGCGCCGCGTGTTCTGCTCTGCCCACCGCTCTTCAGACTCGTGAGCGCTCGCCGGCACACCTGCCGGCGCCGGCCCGAGCACGGGGGCGGGTGCCGGTGCGCCGATGAGCTGGCCGTACGCGATGCTCTCGGCGCGCACGACGTGCGACCATTCGTCGGGAGCCGCGAACACCGGGTTCGAGACGATCCAGGCCAGGGAGAGGACCGAATAGGCCGCTGTGAAGAGCAACGCGCCGCCGCGGCTACCGCGGAAGGCCCGTTTCCACAGGCGTCGCACTTCCGCGCACGATAGCGCTTGGCGCGGCTCACGCCTTCGGTGTGCTAGAGAGCCGCATGAACCTCGACGCTTCCCTCGCGGAGCAGGAGCGCGCCTGGAACGCGCGACCACTGCTCCGGCGCGTCTATTCGGAGTGGTATCGGGCGATCGTGGAGCGCCTATCCGCTGTCCACGGGCGCTCGCTCGAGCTCGGCTCCGGGATCGGGCGGCTGCGCGACGTCGCCGGCGACCGCATAGTGCTCACCGACGTCGAGCGCACGCGCTGGGTCGACGAGCAAGTCGATGCGCTCCACCTACCCGACGCAGACGGCTCGGTCGCGAACCTCGTCATGCTCGACGTCTTCCACCATCTTGCCGACCCGGCCCGGTTCCTCGACGAGGCCGTGCGCGTGCTGGCTCCGCGCGGGCGGGTGGTTATGGTCGAGCCGTATTGCTCGCCGGTGTCGGCCTTCTTCTACAGGCGGTTCCATCACGAGCGCACCGACCTCTCCGCCGACCCGTTCGCGCCCGACGCGGCCACCGCGGCGGCGCCGATGGAGTCGAACCAGGCACGGCCGACGCTCGTGTTCTACCGCCACCGCGACGAGCTGCTACGCCGCTGGCCCGGGCTCACGCTCGTCGAGGAGCGCCGCTTCGCCTTCCTGCTCTACCCGCTCACGGGCGGGTTCTCGCGACGCCCGCTCCTCCCGACGTGGCTCGTGACCCCGCTCGAAGTGGTCGAGCGCGCGCTGTGGCCGCTCGCGCCGCTGCTTGCCTTCCGCTGCCTCGTCGTGCTGGAGCGCCGCGGCTAGTGGTCTGACCGGCAACGTTCGCCGGGTAACGTCACCGGTCAAACCACTAGCTCGTTCCGAACGGATTGTAGAAGTGATCCGGCGGAACAGACAGCGAGAATGCCAGGCTCGTGTCGCTGCCGGTGCGGGCGCGAACGAGGCCCCTGCCGTGGCTCGCAAGGTCGCCAATGAAGATGCCGTCGGCCGCCGCTCTGAGCTGGCC
>Ga0265339_10001535_pt1 | contig 17048 bp, 11 predicted proteins | sample 4CB219metaG_FD_202085 | JGI IMG/M metagenome (GOLD analysis project Ga0265339, IMG submission 202085) | Rhizosphere microbial communities from Carex aquatilis grown in University of Washington, Seatle, WA, United States - 4-CB2-19 metaG | ecosystem: Host-associated > Plants > Roots >... | reverse complement strand
CGTCGTTACCGGTCTCCGCGGTTCGTTGCAGAGATCCTTGGATATCAAGCGCGACTCGGGCGGCCTCGTCGACGCGATCACCAACGAAGACATCGGCAAGTTCCCGGACGTCAATCTCGCGGATGCGATGATGCGTATCCCGGGCGTAACCGTCACGCGCGGACGAGGCACTGCCTCGGGCGGCACCGGCGGCACCTCGTCGACCGGCGAAGCTTCCGAAATTACAGTTCGCGGTTTCGGCCCGACGTTTAACCAGACGTTGTTCGACGGCCGCCAGGTTGCCACAGGCACCGGCGACCGCGCCTTCGACTTCAGCTCGGTTTCATCCGACTTCGTCGGGCAGATCGATGTCATGAAGACGCCGGACTCTTCAATGTCCGCTGGCGCAATCGGCGCGACGATCAACATCAAGTTCCCCAAGCCTTTCGACCATCCGGGTCTGGTGATTGCAGGGTCGGTGTCGGGCACGGTATCGCCTGAAGCGGGTCAGGTTACGCCAAACGGCGGCCTGTTGATCAGCGACACCTTCGCCAACGACACGATTGGTATCTTGGTCGCTGGGTCCTACTCGGACACCAAGACCAGGCAGAACCACATCAACATCCAGGGCTGGGAAGGTTCGACGGGCGGGTTCGCCGGCGGTGCCGATGCGGGCACACCCGCGTGGTTCATCCAGGACTACGGCATCTATCACGAGCTGGAGAACGTAGAGCGCACCCAGGCCCGTGCGGTCCTGCAGTGGCGTCCGACGAATTCGCTCGAGGTCACGCTGAATGACAACTTCTCGCGCGACAATGATCACCAGGCCCAGTACGGCTACAGCGTGTGGTTCAATAGGGGCTCGTTGCAGAACGTCGTGCTCGACACGAACGGCACGGTGACCAGCTTCGTGCAGCCCGGCACCCCCACGGACTTCCAGGGCCAGTTCAATCCTCAGTCCCTGCAGTTCAACGACATGGGCGTGAACGTAAAGTGGAACGTGAACGACAAGTTCGCCTTCACGCTCGATGCCGACCATGCGGAAGGCTGGTCGAATCCGGGCCACGTGATGGGATACGACGTCGACGTCGGCTATGGGAACACTGCTCCCTACAACGCGGATGTCGGCATCACCGTCGCCGGTGGCCATTCGCTGCCTACCCCGACCAACTACGGCCCGGGCAACGACAAGACCAAGTTCATCAACAACGGCAAAATCGGTTCGCACGTGCTGCCGATGACGGATGGCTGGAACCTGGACACGGTCAACCAATTCAAGGCGGAAGGCGATTGGAGCGAAAGCAACCTCGACATCAAATTCGGCTTCCAATATGTCGCGGAGCACAAGAACCAAACCGGCTACGACAGCTTCGAGAATAACAACTGGCAGGCTTATTCCGGTTACGGACCCGCGTCCGGCAACACCGCAGGCGTTACGCTGCCTCAAGACCTGTTCACCAAATCGTTCAGCACCAGCGGCTTCATCAACGGATGGAGCGGCGCTCAGAATCTCCCGGCGGCTATCTTGCAGTACGATCCGTGGCCGACGCTTAATTACTTGAATGGTCTCCACGGCGTAGGTGCGAACGATTGCTGCGCTCCCAACGGCAGCACCGACGCTGGCCGTCCCTTCAGCGGGACCTACCAGGTTGCGTTCAATCCGGGCTCCTATCACGTCTTAGCGGAAACGACGTACTCGGGCTTTGTGCAGGCCAATTTCAAGACCACTGTGGGTGGCCTGCCGCTGCGCCTCAATGTCGGGACGCGCTACGACATCACGAATGAGGCCGTCACCGGCCTCGGCCGTGTTGTGACGGCGTTCACCCAGCAAACTGGTGATGCGACGGCCTGGGACGTTGCCTACGGAAGCTCCGGCAATGTTCCCATCACGGCCACGCATCAGTATGCGTACCTGCTGCCGAACATGGACATGGTCCTGGCGGTGACGGACGATATCGACATCCGGTTCGACGCGTCGCGTACACTGACGCGGCCGCCGATCAGCAGTTTGAACCCGGTGACCAGCATCGGAAGTTCGCGCATCGGAACCGTCACGGCTAGCGGCGGCAACTCGGATTTGTTGCCCTATCTCTCCGACAACGTGGATGTCGGCGCCCAGTGGTACTACGCACCGAACTCCTACGTGTCGGCGGGCGTCTTCTTGAAGTCGGTTGACAACTTCATCGTCAACCAGTCCAGCAGTGCGGACTACGGCAGCATCGGTACGGAATGCACGGACCCTGCCACGAAAATTGCTCTACCGGCGTGTATAACTGTCGACGTGCCTTACACCATCACCAAGCCGGAAAATGGTCCGGCGGCAAATGTGTACGGTATCGAACTCGCTTGGCAGCACATGTTCGGCGACTCGGGCTTCGGCTACCAGGTGAACGGGACCATCGTCGGCACGAACAAGCCGTATAATCCGAATGACCTCAGCGTCAGCGGGTTCGCGGTGACCGGCCTTTCCGACTCGTTCAACTCGGTGGTGTTCTACGACAAGAACGGCTTCCAGGCCCGTATCGCAGCCAACTGGCAGGACAGCTATCTGGATCATTTCGGCCAGATCCAGAACGGTTCGCAATTCGGGACCGAGCCGACCTTCGTGAACACGAACTGGAACGTCGATTTCAGCACCAGCTACGACGTCACGGAACAGTTCACGGTCTACTTCGAGGCGATGAACCTGACCGACGCGACCTACAGCACGCATGGTCGCTTCTCGAACCAGGTCCTCGACGTCGTGGATTACGGCCGCAAGCTCATGGCCGGCGTTCACTTCAAGTACTAATCCCTGTAACGACTATGTGGGGCCGCCAAGAATCCTTGGCGGCCCCATTTTTTTCAGCAATAATACGGGCCGCCCCCTCAGCCATCGATAGAGTTGCGGAACATGGTCCAGCCAATTCAGAACATCGTCATCGTTGGTGGGGGGACTGCAGGTTGGCTGACGGCCGGTGTCATCGCGGCCCGGCACCAGGGGCGCATGAAATCGGGCTTTTCGGTCACGCTGATCGAGTCGCCGACGGTCAAGATCATCGGGGTGGGAGAAGGGACGTGGCCCACGATCCGGACGACGCTCCAGAAGATGGGCGTTTCAGAGACGGACTTCCTCCGTCATTGCGACGGTGCCTTCAAGCAGGGAGGTAAGTTCGTCGGCTGGACGACGGGCGCCCCCAGCGACGCTTATTACCATCCGCTGATGCTGCCTCAGGGCTTCACTGACGTGAATCTCGCGCCGCATTGGCTGCTCGACGGCCACAACCAGTCATTCTGCGATGCCGTTTGCCCGCAGGGTGTGCTGTGCGACGACGGCCTGGCGCCGAAATTGATCTCCACGCCGGAATACCAAGCGGTCGCGAACTACTCCTATCACCTGGATGCTGGAAAGTTTGCGCCGTTCCTGCAAAAGCACTGCACGGAGAAGTTGGGCGTGCGGCATGTTCTCGCGGACGTCCAGACGGTCAACCAGACGGAGCGGGGAGACATCAGGAGCGTTACGACGCAGCAGGCGGGTGAAATCGCTGGCGACCTATGGATCGACTGCACGGGGTTCGCGTCGATTCTGCTGGGCAAAACGCTCGGCGTCGAATTCAAGAGCTGCAGCGACGTCCTTTTCTGCGACACCGCCCTCGCGGTTCAGGTTCCCTTCGACACAGCCGATGCGCCGATGGAGTCCCAGACCATCGCAACGGCGCAACCGGCGGGTTGGATCTGGGACATCTCGCTGCCGACGAGGCGCGGCATCGGCCATGTGTATTCCAGTCGGCACTGCAGCGACGACGAGGCGTCGGAAGTCCTGGCGAAATATGTCGGCCCCAGCATCAAGAATCTCAACGTGCGCAAGATCCCTATACGCGCCGGTCATCGCGAGACATTCTGGAAGAACAACTGTGTGGCCGTCGGGCTGGCGGCAGGCTTTCTGGAGCCGCTCGAATCGTCGGCCATCGTGCTTGGCGAATTGTCGGCGAAGTTGATTGCGGAACAGATGCCGGCCAATCGCGAAGTCATGGACCTCGTGGCGGCGCGCTTCAACGATGTAACCCACTACCGCTGGGGCCGCATCATCGATTTCCTCAAGCTGCACTATTGCCTGACCAAGAGAACGGACACGCAGTTCTGGATCGACAATGCGGCGCCGGAAACCATCCCAGACCGACTGAAGGACCTGTTGCATCTCTGGAAATATCATTCGCCGTGGTTCTTCGACGAGTTCGATCGCCTGGAGGAGGTCTTCCCCGCGGCGAGCTATCAGTACGTCCTATACGGTATGGGGTTCCGCACCGAAGTGGACCCGCAGGACAGCGCCGGTACGGCATCGATGGCGAAGATGTTCATGAACGAGAACGTCGCCGTTACAAAAAAGATGCGGTCCCAGTTGCCTAAGAATCGCGATCTGCTTCAAAAGATCTACAAGTACGGCTTGCAGCCAATCTGAACAGAGGCAACCCCAATACCGTGACCAATATTGCCATCTTGAACAGTCAGACCCATCGTTCGTTGCATGTCCAGGCGCATGCCTCGTCGCGCTACGGAGACAACCAGCATTTTGTAGCGGTGGTCCTCAGGGAATTTCCGCTGCTGGCGGTCCATTATCCGATCATGTTCTCGAAAGACGCCGATACGGGCGCGTTCTATTGCGGAGCCGTGCTCGGCTTCGATGCCGGAGAGAATCTGTTTTTGAGCGAGGGCAAAATTCCCGATGTTTATCGCCCGCTCAATCTGCAACGGGGGCCGTTCTATACCGCTGGCAACGAGCTGGCGATCGATCTCGACAATCCGCGGGTAAGCCAGTCCGAAGGTGAGTTGCTCTTTGACGACAAGGGCGAGCCGACGCCATATCTCCAGAGCATCATCGCGCTTATGCGCGAGCTTAAGCCCGGGATAGAGATGACCAAGGCGTTTGTTGAAACCCTGATGAAGCTGAAGCTCGTGGAGCCAATCGACATTAATGTGGGCTTCGACGACGGCACAACACGCGATCTGCAAGGGCTTTACACGGTCAATCAAGATGCGCTGCGGGCTCTCCCGGACGCCGCGATCGTAGACCTGTTTCGCCGCGGCTACTTGCATCTGATTTCCTTGATAATTGCCTCTTTGAAGCAAGTGCCCGTATTGGCTCAACGTAAGAACCGCCAGATACTTCAGGCCACCGAGTCGTTGGCGGGAAATTTGGGCTGACCGCAGCTTGCGGGTCAGTCGGCGTGACAGCAGTAACGGCCATTGCACGATGACCCAAAGCCCAAGAGAAATCGCAGGTCACGACCTCGCCGGTCCTGAACAGTTTCTGCGTGACGTGGTGGAGCCGTGCAATCCCGTCGTCATCCGCGGGCTCGTCAGCCAGTGGCCGGCGGTTCAGGCCGCCAAGCAATCGCCGGCGGCTTTTCGGGATTACATAACTCAATTCGACGCGGGCGGTCAGATGGAGGCCTTCTTCGGTGAGCCTCAAATCGCCGGAAAATATTATTACAGGGATGATTTGAAAGGGTTCAACTTCGAGCGCCGCAACATGGGCTTTTCCGCCGCGCTCGAAACAATCGTCTCCACGCTGGATCGGCCGGGTTCGCCGTCGGTCTACATTGGCTCCATACCTGTCAATGACCGCCTTCCTGGATTTTCCGTGCAAAATCCGATGACGTTCTTGGCGCCATCCGTAGGCGGACGAATTTGGCTGGGCCACGCATCGAACGTGTCATCTCATTACGATGCATTCGAGAATCTCGCTTGCGTCGTTGCGGGCGTCCGGCGTTTCACCTTGTTCTCTCCGGAACTGATCGGCAGTCTATATATCGGGCCGATCGACAACACGATGGCGGGCCAACCGGTGAGCCTTGCGGCATCGTCCCCGCCGAACGACGATAAATTCCCTCTATTCAAGGCGGTAAGAGACAAGGCGCTGATCGCCGAACTCCATCCTGGCGATGCGCTCTTTTTGCCAAAGCTTTGGTGGCACCAGGTAGAGGGAACGGCTTCGTTCAATGGGCTTGTCAATTATTGGTGGGACGCCTTCAGCGCCGGGCCCGATGCACCTTATACGGCGTTGTTGCTGGCGATGATAACGATCGGCGAACGCCCGCCGAAGGAACGCCTCGCCTGGAAGGCGTTCTTTGAGCACTACGTGTTCCGCAGCAATGGTCATCCCCTGGCGCATCTTCCACCGGATCGGCATGGTCTTCTAGGTCCGCTCAAGCCGGACAATTACGGCAAATTGCGTGCGCGCATCATGCATATGTTGCGCGGCGGTTGATGCCGGTTTATCTCACGGGAACAGTGAACGCCGAACAGAATTTGTCGATGAACTGCTGATGAGGCGGCATGGCCTCTGCGGCGCGTTTCACGACGGCGCGGATGTCGTCGAGATTGGCCTTGATCTTCTGCGGGTCGATGCTGTCGGCCATTGGATCATAGCCGCGCGGTATGATGTTCTGGCCGATCATCACGAACAGCCAGCTCTGGACCGGGAAGAGTTCGGTGTCCTCGCGCAGGATACGGCCATGGCTGCGGAACAGGTCGATCTTTTCCTGCAGGCTGTCGGTGAGGGGGATATTGCGGCAGTGCTCCCAGAACGCGCCCTCGCGCTCAGTGTGCGTGTAATGCATCAGCAGGAAATCGCGCACCCGCCCGAATTCGAAATCGAAGATCTTGTTGTAGCGGTCGATGTCGGCCTGCTCGAAATTGCGGTCGGGAAAGAACTTCAGCAACATGGCGATGCCGCGGTGGATCAGGTGGATGCTGGTGGATTCCAGCGGCTCCAGGAAGCCGGACGCCAGCCCCAGCGCGACGCAGTTCTTGTTCCAGGCCTTTTTGCGCTTGCCGGTGGTGAAGCGCAGCGGCAGCGGATCGTTCAAGGGCTTGCCTTCCAGATTGGCTAGCAGCGTCTCGCGCGCCTTATCGTCGCTGGTGAAGCCGCTGCAATAGACATGGCCGTTACCGACGCGATGCTGGAGCGGAATGCGCCATTGCCAGCCCGCCTCGCGCGCCGTCACCAGCGTGTAGGAGGGCGGCGGCCCGGCACATTCGCTGGGCACCGCCAGCGCCCGGTCGCAAGGCAGCCAGCGGGTCCAATCCTCATAGCCGGTCTTCATCGCCTGTTCGATCAGGAGGCCACGAAAGCCGCTGCAGTCGATGAACAGGTCGCCTTCGATCTTCTCGCCATTCTCCAGGGTCACGGCCTCGATGAACCCGTCCTCTGGCCGCAGCGACACATGCTGTACCTTGCCTTCGGTGCGAACCACGCCGCGCGCCTCCGCGAACTTCCGCAGATAACGCGCGAACAGCGAGGCGTCGAAATGCAGCGCATAGGTGATCTTGTTGAGCGGCGTATTGGGCGCGTGTACCGGGCGCATGAAGCGGCCCAGCTCGGCCGCCTTGGCCTGCATATTGTATTCTTCCAGCCGCTCCGCCTTGCCCGCCAGGAACATCTTGAGCCAGTAGGCATTGAACGAAACCGACCCCATGCCGAACCCGGTCGGCCCGAAGGGGTGGAAATAGAAATTGCCCGGCCGGGTCCAGTCCTTGTAGGCGATGCCCAGTTTGAAGGTCGCCTTGATCTGGCGAATGACGTCGTTCTCGTCGATGCCCAGGACGCGGATGAAATCGATGATCGGCGGAATGGTGGCTTCGCCCACACCCACCGTGCCGATCTCTTCGGACTCCACCAGCCGGATGCGGACGTTCATGTTTTCCAGGAATTTGACCAGGCTCGCCGCAGCCATCCAGCCGGCGGTGCCGCCGCCGACAATCACAACGCTGCGAATCTGCCTATCCGTCATGAAACAACGCTCCCTACAAAACAGCGACTTAGTCATGGTGCCTTGGTGCGCTACCAATTGCCAGTTGGAGAATTAAATCGGCAGCAACTCCCCCTTAACCGCTGTTTCAACGGAGCGGCGAGGAGCTCCCTCAAGCGGAGACAACGGAGCGCTTGAATGAGTCCCGAAGGCAGTTCCTTTTTTGAGCTAAGCCTTTGAATATAATGGTGGGCGCGACAGGGATTGAACCTGTGACCCCTCCCGTGTGAAGGCTAGAATCCGTTGTTTATCGAGATATCCCGTTGGCGACGATCTTGCGTAAAGTCCAGGAATTAATTGGCTGAATCTTGTACCGGCCATCAATGGAGTTGTCTACTAGGTGACGCATTTTGACGCCTTGTGCTTCCGCTGTGCTTCCGGAATTCAGCCATGACCAAACTTACCAAACGTATCGTAGACGCAGCCGAGCCGGCAGCGAAAGATTATTTCATCTGGTGTGGTGCGTGCCCCGGGTTTGGTTTGAGGGTCTTTCCGTCCGGGCGCAAGACGTTCGTTGCTCAAGTGCGGGTGGGGCGCGCAACGCGCCGGGTGAAGATCGGTCCCTATGGCCCTTTTACAGTCGAACTAGCGCGCGAAAAGGCCTGGGAGATCATACGGACGGCTGCCAGCGGGCGTGATCCGCAAAGGGAGCGGCAGGACCGCCGGGAAGCAATGACAGTGGCCGAACTTTGCGAGGCCTATCTGGTGGCCGCACGGGCCGGATTGGTTGTCACGCGGTTCCGAAGGACGAAGCAGCCTTCCACGGTGCAATGGGACGAAGGGAGAATTTGCCGGCATATAATTCCGCTTATTGGTAGCATCTCCTCGCATGAACTCTCGCGGGCCGACGTTCAGCGTATGACCGACGAAATATCTTCCGGCAAAACGGCTGGGGCGTTCAAAGGGCGCCCGCGAGGGGTAGCGAAAGTGCGCGGAGGCGCGGGCACCGCTTCACGAGTGGTTGGCCTCCTGGGCGGGATTTACACATGGGCTGAGCGACGGGAACTGGTGCCGGGTCCGAATCCTTGTCGCGGCATCGAGAAGGCTGCAACACGGACCCGTGACCGCGTGCTGAGCCCGGCCGAGCTAGCGGCGTTGGGGACACAAATTCATCTGGCAGAGACGGATGCGTCGTCCGCCGCCGCGGCGGTGAGATTGATCGCCATGACAGGGCTGCGCCGTCAGGAAGCCTGCGCTCTGCGCTGGGCCAAAGTGGATGAGATGGGCAGGTGCCTGCGGTTGGCAAGTACGAAGACAGGGCGTTCGATGCGGCCCATCGGGCATCTCGCCCTCTCGCTCCTAAAAGAACTTCCACGGGATGAAAGCGCATGGGTCTTTCCGGGAGCGAGCGGTACTGGGCCCGCCGATTTGAAACGGCAGATCGCAGCCATCTTCGACGCCGCTGGGTTGACGGATGCGCGATCTCACGATCTGCGGCGTACGTTTGCGAGTACCGCCGCCGACTTAGGATACTCGGATGCGACCATTGCTGACATGCTGGGCCACAGCCAACGAACGGTGACCGCCAGGCACTACATCCGACGGCCCGATGGTGCGCTTTCAGCCGCCGTGGACCGGGTAAGCAAGCATCTGCATGAGTTGATGATAGGGCAGCCAGCGGGCGAGGTCGTGCCGTTCGATGGGCCACACAAGCACGAACCGTCCGTGGCAGTCTAGTTGCGCCACGTTTCCGGTACGCTGGTGGCTGCGGCTTCGCCACGGAGCGATGCTGATGGCCGATGTTAGCTGTAGCGATCCATTTGCTTCATCGATTAGTATAGATGTTTGAAATGCCAGCGCTCAGGACCGCACAATGGGGACAGAACCCGATGAAACTGAAACCGCTGAAGTCGATGATATCGCCTTACTCGACACCGGTTTGGAACGAGAGGTGGAGCGGTATATTCGTGCCATCAAGAATAAAGACATGGCTGCGAAAGGGGATGCTGTCGCATTTTGCCAAGAGCACAACCTCATTGAGGGGTGGGGCGTGAGCGACAGACTGAAGGAGCTGGTGAGCCTTGTCTTCGAGCTTGCTGCGGTTAAGCAGCCCAAGAAAAGAAACAGACCACCAAAGGGCGCACCGACACGGCAAGCTAAAGGTCGGCCGTCCGATCCGAAATTGCATGAGGAGCGGTTTGAGAAAGTTGACGATTACATCACTACAGAGCGCGAGAAGAATAGCGAAGTGTCCGTTCCTGCGGCGTGTAGGGCGGTGGCGGGTGACCAAGCGGCCGCGTACGAAAAGAGCTATCGAAAGGTCGAGTCCGAAAATTACTACGCCTCATATTATGAGCCGGACTACATCGAGCCGACGACCAAGTAGCCATTTAATTCCCGGCGAAGATCAAACCGAAGTGTCATCCTTCCGATAGCACCAGCTACCGATGGAGCGCTTCCGTGTACACTGGACCCATTCGTTACAAGGCAGACAAGGCCGCCGAGTTTCTCGGCGTCAGCGTAACGACTCTTTCTAAGTGGAGGTGGCTCGGAAAAGGCCCAAAATTCGTTCGCATCGGACGCAGTATCCGCTATCCGCTGGAAAGCCTCCAGGCCTACGTGGCCGAGAACACACATCAGAGCACGTCCGAATACCCGACAAGCCCGGCTCGGGCTGTCAGGTAGCCGAGGGGAATGATTGGATATGACGGGCGAACTCCAGCATACTACTTTGCACGCGTGTTCCCCGAAAACCGTTCCTGGCGACGATGACGCGAAGCTTGCAGCGGAATTGAACAAGTGCAGGAAACGTACCCGCAAACTCATTCGGGCTTATAAAGCTGTTTCTCCGCTAGAAAAAGAAAAGGCGGCGCAAGCGCTGCACGACTATTTCGGCTCACACGCAGTGAAGGTCGTAGCGGCGTATGAGGCCCACACTCACCGCTTTCCAAACCGCCCGGTTCCACTCAAGAAGGTTTTTCAGGTTGCTGCCGCATTCAACTGGAACTCTCCGATCCTCGAAAGGGTCGCCTTGTTTCACATACCGAAGGGCTCAGGTGGCTATCGGCTGGTCTGCGATTTCGGGCGGATATGGCGCGCGGCGGCGTATGGCTTGAAGCCTCTTCTGAAAATACAGCTGGGCCGGAACAAGAGGCCGTTCCAATTCTTCTTTAAGGGGTATCGGAAGGCGGTTAGAGCAGCCAAAGGACATTTGTCCTCCGGGCATCTCTACATCTGCCATTTAGACATTGTGAATTGTTATCCGAGCTTCGAGGTCGCGAAGTTCGGGAAATAGCTATCACTCCCTAAAGGAGTGGTAGAACGCGTGTGCGCGTTGCGATGCGCACACGCTGTATGGCGTGAGGACGGGACTACAGTGTCCCCTAACATCCTCACTGAGAAGGTCCGCCAGTCACTACCACAGGGCCTGCCTGTTGCACCGCTGATCGCGGAGATTATCATTTCGAAGCTGGTCTGGAAGAATCCGCCCGGCGTCAAATTGATAAACTTCATGGACAACTTCATCTTGCTGGGGAAGTCCGAAGCGGCTGTAATCGAGGCAGCAAATACCCTGAGCGCAGCAGTATCAGCGCTGGCAGGCGGATCGTTTTCGTTGAAGCCGGCGCCCGTAGTCCACACGACTGCGGGCGCCGAATTCCTTGGCCACGACTTCCAGATGGTCGATGGCCAACTCCTGGTGAGGCCGTCGCTATCGGCCGTGAATGAGTGCGCCCGTATGATGGAACACTACGAGGAAGAGCTAAGCACCCTATTCTCCTACCAGAAAGAACTGCTCGTCCCGATGGAGGATGTGCTGATAGTCGCAGGGAAAATGCGTGCTTACCTCACAAGTTGGGCCGCAGCGTTCAGCGAGTGCGATGAGATGGAAGAATGGAAGGCGGCGTTTGCGATCACAATGCAGGAATGTCTGGGGGTGCTAGGCGTTTCCGATGAGAAAATTAAGGCTTACTACGACGCCGACGCCGAATTCATATGGCATGGCTACTCTGAGAGCTAAGAGTGCGGCGAGGTTGCCTTCCCATCTAGATTGGATTCGCGGCATGAGGGTCGTGACCACCGTGACCGCTGAGGGGGGCAACGTGACCGTTTTGGGCAAAATCCGAGGCCTACCACCGCCTTTCCGAGGACCCCAGTCCTCGCACAAGTCACTGGGCCTATGGCCCATGTCCGATTACGCCAGTTAGTTGGTGGCTTTTGAAACAAGCACATCAGGCAAGCGATATCGCTGTCCCAGGGATGACAACTGACGTGACTGCTTAGCTCGCTGCCGACTGCCCCGTCGATTATAAGTTTGGGCATAGCTGTTGCGTTTGGTTCCGGGGATCGCTCTCATCGAGTCCCAGCCCGGAATGGAGCGTTGGCCTTATCTTCATTCCGTGACCAACAACTGCGCGAAAGTCGTCGTCTAGTCCTACAGGGCAGATGGAAAACCCAGTGGGACCGATGAGGACGCCGATCTCACCAGCGACCACTAAGCGCCCTTGGACTACTTAACCAATCGTGCCTGTGATCGTTCCGTTGTTCGTGACCGTGACGGAGTTGCCGTTTTTGCGGATCGCGTAACCCGCCGCGCCGCCCGAGCCGCCTGCGTTAGACCCCGAAGAACCTCCGTTGCCTCCTGACGAGCCTGAGTCTCCTCCATCTCCGCCGTAGCCGGAACCAGAGCTGGTGGTTCCACCTGGACCGCCACCCGAGATCGAGCCCGCACCGCCATTTTGACCTGCAATGATCATGGACCCTGATCCGCCTGATCCACCGCTGCCATTGGGGAAGCCCCCGCCGCCTCCGCCACCACCGTAATTGGACCCGGAACTTCCATTTGTTAATCCGCCGCCACCGCCACCGCCACCGCCTGCCTGAATATAGCCACTGGGGTCGACTGTGACTGCCATCGGCACACGGCAATATAACGCGTCACCACCCGCGCCCCCGGGACTGCCCGATTGACTGGAGCCCCCACCTGCGCCACCGCCGCCACCGCCTCCACGAACAGCGCCGCCATTGGTGACATGTAACGAGAGAATGGTCGTATAGCCGCTTGGCCAAGTTCCGGTGTCAATCGCAATCCCACCCGTACCGCCAGCGGCGCCTGATATCGTGACGCCGCTGTTGACCTGGAATACGATCGTTGCGTTTTGCGCGCCGTTGTATCCTGCGTTATTTGCGAGCGTGCGCAAATTGACTGGTGCCGTGCCGGTGACGGGGATCGTCTGATTGAAGCCGGAACCGCCGCCGCTGCCTTGAACCATTTGCGTGCGGTTACCGGCGTCGTCATAGGAGTAAGTAATGGTCTGCCCGGTGGCATAAGTGGCGCTGACGACGCGGCCGAGCGCATCATAAGTATACGTGACGCTTCCGGACGCTCGCGCCAGGAAACCTCCACTGAAATATCCAATCAGTGTTGACGCTGCGATTCGCGCGAATGCGATACGCCGTGTAATAGACATCCGCTCCCCCTTTGTTGCTTCGCGGACAAAATCACCCTCGCGCTTCGCGAGATTGACAAAAAAAGCACGCATAGATTGACATCAACAAAGCAGAGAACTAGGATTTTGTCCAATGAATTTTCGGGGGCGACGATGCTGGGACGGCGTCACTACGAGTGCATAATAGCGCTGTATCAAATCCTCTACCATCACGCTCCGCCACGAATATCCGAGCAGTCTGCATCACTATTGAGGACGAATCACCGACCGGGCATGTCGACCTGGTGTTCACGCGCGCTCGTTCATGGATTCGCGCTGTTGGTTCTGTTCGTTGTTTGTGACGTTTCGTCGGCGCGGGCGCAAACAACCTATGCTCCTGTGGTCATCACGCCGCCCATCGTCGATGCGATCGACGAAAATCACGTCAGCATTCTCAGCGCCAGGACGCAGCTCTCGGTTCCGGCGGTGAAACTGGGTGACGTTTCTTTCGCGCCCTTTACTTTCAACGGCACCTATTTCACGCATGCCGGGCTTCAGGACAATAATTACGGGCAAGTTGTCGGTTGCGAAGGGGGAAGCGGGTCAGTCGGCGTCACAGAGCCCGAATGCTCCGTATCAAATGGCGGAATCGGCGTACAGGCGATTTACGGACAAGCGCGTGCGACGTTTGACTATGTGACCACGGCGAGCCCGTATTATGCGCCGGAGGCGGCGGACGGCTCGACCTTTGTCGACAACGGCACCACCTGCACTTGGACAATGCGGGATGGCACCAAGGTTGTTTATGCGGCTTATCGTCAAGGCACGAGTCCGCTTTGCTTTAGCAACAACATATTAAGCGTCACTCATCCCGACGGCACAATCCTAAGCTATTATTATTATCCCAATAACAGCAGTTTCTCGACGACACCCAATGTGCAAAGTCCGATCATCTCGATCGCATCGAACTCGGGCTATCTGCTGAAATACAATTATTCGGGTACGCCGGTTTTCAGCATGGAAACGAGCGTCACGGCGATCAACCGGTCGTACGAGAGCTGCGACCCAGCGGCGGTTTCCTGTTCGCTTCAACATTCATGGCCGACCGCGACATTGACGTTTCAGCAGAAAACTGTGTCGCCTTGCGACAATTTCGTCTCGATCGGGCCGGGTTACGATTCCTGCCAGCACCAGATTTTTACGGTTCAGGACGCGGCACTCCGACATTACGTCTTCGAGCTGGATAGCTATGCCCGCGTCATCACCTATCAACCGCCCGAGGCGACAAGTCCCGTCTACAGTTACGCGCTTTGTTCGGAGCTAGCCAACAATACGATGACCAATTGTTTCGGCTACACGACATGGCCCGGAACCCCCGGCGGCTTTGATCCGAGGCCCTTGTTGGTCGATCTGGTCGCTTCCGTTACGCGAAACGGACAGGCCTGGTCGTACAGCTCGAGTTTTTCGACGGGGGCGCCGCCGGGCCATGGAGACTGGTTACATTCTGTAACGACTCCACTGGGCACGAGCATGCATGCCACCGGTAATGCGACGCCGGGCTCGGAAACCTTGGAAGGTCCAACCGATAGTATTACCCATTACGATGGAACGGTTGATAAATACGAACGCAGCGTGCGCAATGTCGTGTATTCCGTAACGACTCCGATGGGCGTCAAGAAGGTCTATAGCTTTGAAAGCTATCGCTCGAACTTGTCGCAAATCACGCAGCAGCCGATTTCCGGAAGCGGCCTTTCCAATCTCGTGGAAACCGCGACCTATCCCGAAGTCGGCGTCTACCCTTGCGTCAATATCGTCACCTGCAACAAGCCGACGGCCGTCGTGGACGCCAATAGCCATGAAACGGACTATACTTACGATCCCACGCATGGCGGGGTGCTGACGCAGACAGACCCGGCGGGACCGAACGGTATTAGGCCCGAGATCGTGCGCACTTACTTGCAGCACCATGCCTGGTATCTCAACAGCTCGGGCACGATGACGGAAGATTCCCATCCGATCTGGCTTTTGGCGACCGAGAGCACTTGCCAGAAGACGGCGGTATCCGGATCGAGCTGCGTCGGCGGCGCCAACGACCAAGTGGTGACGTCCTACGATTACGGCCCGAATTCGGGCCCGAACAATCTGCTTCTGCGCGGCAAGACGGTGACGGGCTACAACCCCGTGCCGAGCTACGTCCCCGTAACGGGCACCTACACTACGGCTCCGACGATTCAAACCCTGAGGACCTGCTACGCGCACGATATGCAAGGCAACAAGATCTGGGAAACGTCGGCGAACGCCAATCCGTCAAGTTGCCCGGCTTACTGATTTCGACACGGGACCATTGCGAACGCAGGCGGCGTTTGAATTGCGGGGGAGATCAAAGTGAAGAAATTAAGTCGTGCTCTCGCCTGTCTGGCCGCACTACTAATTGGTGCATTTTTCCTCGCTAGCGCGGCGGTGGCGCAGAGTGCGCCCGCGCCATATCTGACCGGTTATCGCTATCAGGCCGGCGGCGTTCTGGTGGGCACGATCAGCCCGGCGCCGAGCGGAACGACAAATTTCCCCGCCGTTCGCAACACCTATGACGGCAATGTTCGACTCACGAAGGTGGAAACCGGCTACCTCACAGCTTGGCAGGCGGACACGGTCCTGCCGGCCAACTGGGGGACCTACTTTAAGGTCATGAGAATCGAGACGTTCACCTACGATTCCGACGGCCGGAAAATCAAGGACACGTTCTACGAAGCCAACGGCACCACGATCGATAATGTTACGCAATATGCCTACGACGCCTACGACCGGCTGACCTGCACCGTGGTGCGCATGAATACGGCGGTGTTCGGTTCGCTACCGGCGAGCGCCTGCACGCTCGGTACGCAAGGTTCCAATGGCCCCGACCGAATCACCGAGAACGTCTACGATTCGCTGAACCGCGTCGTCCAAGTGTGGAAGGGGATGGGCAGCGCCGAGCAAGAGGCCTACGTCACCTACAGCTACACCTCAGACAGCCTGCAGCAGTATCAGATCGACGCCAACGGCAACAGGACCCAACTGAGCTATGACGGGCACGACCGTCTGAAGCAAATGACCTTGCCGTCGAAGACGGCGCCCACGGGATACAATCCCGCGACGCAGGCCACGGCGCTATCGACGGCCGGCGCGGTCGATACCACCGACTACGAGGCGTACACCTACGACAACAACGGTAACCGCCTGACGCTTCGCAAGCGCGACGCCACGACAATCAATTACAGCTACGACGCGCTGAACCGGATGACGGTCAAGAACCTGCCCGTCGGCAGCGACGTCTACTACGACTACGACAACAGAGGGCTGAACCTGCATGCGAATTTCACGAGCCTTAGCGGCGTCGGCATCACCTATGTGTACGACTTTATGGGCCGCAAGGTCAGCGAAACGAATTACAGCCAGGCCGTAAGCTATCAGTACGACCTCGACGGCGACCGCGTGCAGGTCAAATGGCCGGACGGATATTATGTGAACTACGGTTCCGACGGCTTGGACCGGATGCAAGTGGCTTGCGAGAACGGCAACTTCAACGTCAATCAGGCCACGCCGGGGTGCTCCAGCGGCACGCAACTTGCCACCTATGTCTATGACAAGTTGCAGCGTGTTACCACGCTGCAATACGGCGCCGGCGCGCCGGCGGCATCGGTCGCCTATACGTGGAAGACGTGGGACGACCTTGCGACGCTCACCCATACGCTCGCGAGCAGTGCCGGCACCTCGTTCACGGACCTATACAGCCCCGCCCATCAGATCCTGCAGTCGACGATCGGCAACGCGGCGTATCAATATGCCTCGACGGCCACGGCCACGACCAATTACACGCCCAATGGTCTCAACCAATACGCCACCGTCGCTAGCCAGGCGATCGTCTACGACGCGA
>Ga0265339_10001534_pt1 | contig 17049 bp, 16 predicted proteins | sample 4CB219metaG_FD_202085 | JGI IMG/M metagenome (GOLD analysis project Ga0265339, IMG submission 202085) | Rhizosphere microbial communities from Carex aquatilis grown in University of Washington, Seatle, WA, United States - 4-CB2-19 metaG | ecosystem: Host-associated > Plants > Roots >... | reverse complement strand
CGCTCGGGCCGCGCTTCGCGGCGCGCGTCCCCTTCGCGGCGGGCGGCGCGGCGACGTTCGCCGCCTGCAGGGCGGCCGGCGTCGCGGCCAACGCCGTCGGGTGCGCGACGGCCGACGAGGCCCTGGCGGCGGCGCGCGCGGGCGCGACCTGGGTGTCGCCGGCGCTCACCGGCCCGACCCCGGGCACCGTGAGCGGCGCCGACTACGATCTCATCCGGAAGACGCGCGCCCTGTTGCGGACGTTCGGGCAGCGGGCGGAGCTCCTCGTCGGGCCGCTGGGCGACGAGGGCGCGCTCTTCGACGTCACCGTCATGGGAGCGCACGGCGTCCTCATGGGGCCGGAGGTCCTGCGGCGCATGGCGGCGCGGCGCGCGGGCGCGGCGGGGCGCTCCTGATGCCCCGCATCCGTCAACACGTCAACCCGCTCAAGTCGGACCTGCTCGAGATCGCCGACGTGCCACGCCTCGCGCCTCCCGCGGGGCAGGCCCTCGACGTCGAGCTCGGCTGCGCCGAGGCGCACTTCCTGGTCGATCTGGCGCGCGCCGATCGCGACACCCTTTTCGTGGGCGTCGAGATCCGGCGCGAGCTCGTCACCTTCACGAGCCGGGAGCTGGCGCGCGCGGGGCTGGCGAACGTGCAGCTGGTCTTCGCCAACATGTCCGTCGACATGGGACGCCTCTTCGCGCCCGGGTCCGTGCGGCGCTTCTTCCTGAACTTCCCCGATCCCTGGTTCAAGTCGCGCCAGCACAAGCGCCGCGTCATCGGGCCGGAGCTCATGACCGAGATCCACCGCTCGCTCACGCCGGACGGCGAGCTCTTCGTGCAGACCGACATCTTCGAGCTCGCCCTCGACGCCATGGGCGCGCTCGAGGGCATGGCGCCCGCCCGCTTCGTCAACGCCCACGAGCCGTGGAGCTTCTTGCCGGCGAACCCCTACGCGGCGAAGTCGCGCCGCGAGCGCCAGTGCGAGGGCGAAGGCGCCCGCGTGTGGCGCCTGCTCTACCGCCGCGCATAGCGAGTCAGTACAGTGGCTGCGGCACGGCGACCGTCACCAGGCCTGACGGGCCGGGGCCGAAGCCGCGGGCGACGAAGGTGAGGCGGCAGAGGCGGACGTCGGGGACGTACTCCCAGCGGCGCGCGGCCAGCGCGTTCAGCGTGCCGCAGGCGGCGCCGAGCTGGAGGGCCTTCGTGAAGCTCACGGTCAGGCCGCCGATGACCTCGAGCGCGGCGTCGAGCGATCCCCCGAGGTTCGAGACGGGGACGTAGGGGACGGCGTCGGCCCAGGCGAGGACGTGCTCCGTGAGCTGGAGGTTCGCGTCGAACGTGAGATACGCCCGCGTCTGGTTGGCGTTCTGGGAGACGGTCGGGTTCCACCAGGCGAGCATGGTCTCGTCGCGGATGCCCAGGACGACCGACGGCTCGATCTCGAAGCTGAAGCGATGGGCGGCGACCAGCTTGAGGCGCGTCCAGGCCGTGGCGCTGTCGTCGATGTCGAAGAGCGACGCGCCGAGCGCGAGGCGCGCCCGCGGGCTCCTGACGAGCGCGGCGGTCACGCCGACCTCCGGCTGCAGGGTCGACGAGCAGGCGCCCGCGTCGTTGCCCGTACAGTAGAGGCGGGGCAAGCCGAGCCAGAGCTCGAACCAGTCGGCGAGCGCCTTCTCGTAGCTCATGCCGAGCAAGAGCCGCCGGTATCCCGCCGGGCCGCCGAACCAGTCGCGCGTCGTCGCGGTGAAGGCATCCATGCCGTCGAGGAGCGTCTGCGGCCGGTCGACGTAGGCGAGGGGCCACCGATCGCGCGTGCGCTGGGCGGCCTCCTCGGCGGCGCGCACCGGATCGTGAACCGCGGCCACGGGCGCCGGTGGCGGGTGCGCCGTGGGCGCGGGGGGCGGGGCGGCCGTCACGTCGCTCGCTCCCGCGTCGACGGGTGTCGGAGCCGCGTCCGTGGTGGGCCCGGCGTCGGCCTGCGGGCTCGCGGCGGCCGCGCGCGCGAGCAGGCCCATCGCGATGATGAGACCTGTCGCCGCTCTCACGACCTCGAGCCGAGCGCGACCTGGAGATCCTCGAGATCTTTGAGGCGATCGCGCACGACGGCGGCCTTCTCGAACTCGAGCGCCTCCGAGAGGTCGAACATCTCCTTCTTGAGCGCGGAGATGATCGACGGGAGCTCCTCGAGCGGGATGTCGCTGCCGCCCTTGCCCTTGCCCTTCGCCTTGACCGCCGGCTTCGTGACGTCGACGTAGTCGTCCTGCGCCGTTCCGGCGAGGTCCTGGACGGCCTTCTCGATCGTCTTGGGCGTGATGCCGTGCTTCTTGTTGTACTCGATCTGCATCTCGCGGCGGCGGGCCGTCTCGCCGATGGCCTTCCGCATCGAGTCCGTCTCACGGTCGGCGTACATGATGACCGTGCCGCGCACGTTGCGGGCGGCGCGGCCGATGGTCTGGATGAGCGACCGCTCGGCGCGCAGGAAGCCCTCCTTGTCGGCGTCGAGGATGGCGACGAGCGACACCTCGGGCAGGTCGAGGCCCTCGCGCAACAGGTTGATGCCGACGAGCACGTCGAACTCGCCGAGGCGCAGGTCGCGCAGGATCTCGATGCGCTCGAGCGTGTCGATGTCCGAGTGCAGGTAGCGGACGCGGATGCCGAGCTCGGAGTAGTACTCGGTGAGATCCTCGGCCATGCGCTTGGTCAGCGTCGTGACGAGCACGCGCTCGTTGACCTTCACGCGCTCGCGGATCTCGCCGAGCAGGTCGTCGACCTGCTGCCCGACGGGCCGCACCTCGATCACGGGGTCGAGCAGGCCCGTGGGCCGGATGATCTGCTGGACGACCACGCCCTGCGACTGCTCGAGCTCGTAGTTGGCGGGCGTCGCCGAGACGAAGACGCGCTGGCGCGTGCGCTCCTCCCACTCCTCGAAGCGCAGCGGGCGGTTGTCGAGCGCCGACGGCAGGCGGAAGCCGAAGTCGACCAGCGTCTCCTTGCGCGACCGGTCGCCTTTGAACATCGCCGCAATCTGCGGGATCGTCTGGTGCGACTCGTCGACGAAGAGCATGTAGTCCTTCGGGAAGTAGTCGAGCAGCGTGGGCGGCGGCTCGCCGGGGGCGCGCCCCGAGAGGTGCCGCGAGTAGTTCTCGATGCCCTTGCAGCGCCCCATCTGCTCGAGCATCTCGAGGTCGTAGAGCGTGCGCTGTGAGAGGCGCTGCTCCTCGACGAGCTTGTTCTGGTTCTTGAGCTCGACGAGGCGCCCGCGCAGCTCTTCCTTGATGCCCGTCATGGCCCGCGTGAGACGGTCGGCCGGCGTGACGTAGTGCGAGCCCGGAAAGATCGACACCTCGTCGAGCTTGCGCAGCGACTTGCCGCGCAGCGGATCGACCTCGGAGATGGCGTCGATCTCGTCGCCGAACCACTCGATGCGGATGGCCTTCTCGCGCTCGTAGGCGGGGAAGATCTCGACGGTGTCGCCGCGCACGCGGAAGGTGCCGCGCGCGAAGTCGACGTCGTTGCGCTCGTACTGGATCTCGATGAGCCGGCGGAGCACGGCGTCGCGGCGCACCTCGAGGCCGCGCGCGAGGTCCAGCTTCATGCCGAGGTAGGCCTCGGCGGCGCCGATGCCGTAGATGCAGGAGACCGAGGCGACGATCAGGACGTCGCGGCGCGTGAGCAGCGCGTACGTCGCCGCGTGGCGCATGCGGTCGATCTCTTCGTTGATGAGCGAGTCCTTCTCGATGTACGTGTCCGTCGAGGGGACGTAGGCCTCGGGCTGGTAGTAGTCGTAGTAGCTGACGAAGTAGTGGATGGCGTTGTCGGGGAAGAGCGCCTTGAACTCGCCGTAGAGCTGGTGCGCGAGCGTCTTGTTGTGCGCGATGACCAGCGTGGGTCGCTGGATCTGCTCGACGACCTGGGCGACGGTGAACGTCTTGCCGCTGCCCGTGATGCCGAGCAGCGTCTGATTCGGGTCGCCGCGCTTGATGCCCTCGACGAGCTCGCCGATGGCGCGCGGCTGGTCGCCCATCGGCTTGAGCTCGGTCTTGAGGGTGAACGGCGTGGGCACGACGGCCGTATAGTGTACGACATCGTGGAACGAAAATTCCGCCCGCGCGGCTACTACGGGATCGTCGACGCGAAGCCGGAGGCGCTGGGCGACCTCGCCGGCCTCGAGGCGCGCGCCCGGAGGCTGCTCGCCGCGGGGCCCTGCTGTTTGCAGCTTCGCGCCAAGGGTGCGGACGCCGCGCCGGTGTACGCGGCGGCGATCCGGCTGCGCGAGCTCTGCCGCGCGGCGCGCGTGCCCTTTTGTGTAAACGATCGGCTCGACGTCGCGCTCGCGGTCGAGGCGGACGTCGTTCACCTCGGCCAGGACGACCTCCCCCTGGCCGACGCGCGGCGCGTGCGCGCGCTCGCCGGGGCCGAGGGCATGGTGATCGGGTTCTCGACGCACAACCGCGCGCAGGCGCTCGCCGCTGCCGAGGGCGGGGCCGACTACATCGGCTTCGGGCCGGTGTTCGCGACCGCGAGCAAGGTGAACCCGGATCCCGTCGTGGGCGTCGAGGCGCTCGCCGAGGTCTGCCGGCTCGTCTCGATCCCCGTCGTCGCCATCGGGGGCATCGGCCTCGACGCCGTCCCGGCTGTCGCGCGCGCGGGCGCGAGCGCCGCCGCCGTCATCGGCGCCGTCGACGCCGCGCCGGATCCCGAGGCCGCCGGCCGCGCCGTCGCGCGCGCCTTCGACCTGTGACGGCCGCTCAGCTGCTGCAGGCCGACTTGGGGAGCTTCGCGATCGACTTGAGCTCGGTCTTCGCGTCGGCGGCGCGCGCCGACTTCGGGTAGCGCTTCATGAGATCGCCGAGCAGCGAGCGCGCGTCGGTGCAGAAGTGCAGCTCGACGAACGCGTGCGACAGCTGCCACATCGCCTCGGGCACCTCGGGCGCCTTCGGGTACGTGTCGAGGATCTTCTGGAACTCGGCCGCGGCGTTCGGGAACTTCGACTCCTGCACGAACGACATGCCGATCGCCAGGTACGCCTGCGGCGCGCGCGGGTCGGCCGGGAAGCGCTGGATGAAGACGCGGTAGAAGCGCCGCCCCTCGTCGCGCTGGCCCTGCGCGAGGCGCTGGCCGGCCTGCGTCCACAGCTGGTCCTTGTCGTCGGGCATGACGGGCGCGACCTTGTCGACGATCTTGGTGGCCGTCTGCTCGAGCGCGGCGAGGCGCGTCTCGAGGCGGTTGTTCTCGTCCGCGAGCTGGCGCGCCTGCATCTCCTCGGCGTGCGACATCTCCTCCAGGCGGCCCTGCATCGCAGCGATGTCCTGCTCCGACTTCGCCGCCTTCGCGCCCACGTCGGCCGAGTTGCGCGTGAGCAGGCTCGTCGCCTCGTCGAGCACCTTCTTGAGGCGCACGACCTGCTCCTTGTACTCCTTGTCGCGCTTGTCGATCTCGTCGAGCCGCGCGCGCAGGTCCTTGATGTCGGCCTGCATCTTCTCGCCCTCGCCCGACGAGACGCACGCCAGCTGGGGCGCCGCGAGCGCCCCCAGCATCAGGGCCAGGGCGATGGTGCGCGGGGCCAGAGGCGCCGACGTCTGCGTCGGCGCCGCAAGACGCTCAGCGCCAGGTGAAGTCGACACGTCGATCCTGTGCCCAGCTCGGCTCATCGGTCCCCTTCGCGTCCAGCGCCCCGCGGGGCAGCACCTTCAGCTTCGTTCCGTCGGCGCCGAGGCGCCCCAGGTGGTCGCGCACGGAGTCCGCGCGGCGCTCCGACAGCGCGATGTTGTACTCCTGCGTGCCGCGCGGGTCGGTGTGGCCCGTGAGCTCGACGACGCGGCCCACCTTCTTGATGCAGTCGACGTCGCGCGCGAGCGTGGCCGTCGCCTCGGTCGTGAGCGCCGACTCGTTGAAGTCGAAGTAGACCGGCTCGAGGCGGCACTCGGTCGGGGGCGGCGCGGGCGCGCGCTCCTTCGTGCAGAAGCCGTTCACGCAGTCCTCGTCCTGCGCGCAGTCGTCCTCGGTCTTGCAGGCCTTCTTCGCGCTGCAGGCGCCCTTGTTGCAGTGGCCGCCCGGGCAGTCCTTGTCGCTCTTGCAGGCCTGACACTTGTTGGCGATGCAGGCCTGGTTCGCCGGGCAGTCGGAGTTGCTCTTGCAGTAGCCCTCGATGGCCTCGCACTTGCCGGCGTTGCAGGCCTGCCCCGTGGGGCAGTCGGCCGAGCTGCGGCACTGCTGGCACTTGCGCGCGACGCAGAACTCCTTGTCGTGGCAGTCTTTATCGGTCTCACACGTCGGGTAATCCGGCTTGCAACCCGACACCAGCAACCCCACGGTGAGGATCATCGCCGCCAACGTCGCGGTAGTCAGGAGCGAACGGTGCCTGTGCATGGGGCCCCCTCTCGTCGGCATGACCGTACGTTCGTGCAGCATCAATGTCAACGCGCCACCGACGGAGACGCGCCGTATCAGCCAAGAACGGTGGCGCACTCCGGCGAGATGTTTTCGTGCGCCGAGGGCCTTCGTGATCGTGATATTTGAACAGGTCCCGCTCGTAGGTCGGACCATCCTGGGCCTCCCGTGAATTGGTTCATCGCGCACCTGTCGACCATGACTCCGCTCGGGGCCTACGCGTGGCTCGGCGGGATCCTGCTCCTGTGCGGCCTCGGCCTGCCCATCCCCGAGGACATCTCCCTCATCGCCGCCGGCTACTTCTCGTGGAAGGGCGTGCTCTACATCCACACGGCGTTCGCGATCTGCTTCGCCGCCGTGGTCACCGGCGACACGGCCGCGTTCTTCATGGGCCACCTGTTCGGCCGCCGCGTGCTGCGGAGCCAGCTCGCGCGCCGCTACTTCACGCCGCGGCGGCAGCTGCGCGTGCGCGCCTACTTCCGGAAGTTCGGCAGCAGGGTCGTGCTCGTCGGGCGGTTCACGCCCGGCCTGCGCTTCACCATCTTCTTCACGGCGGGGACGCTGCACACGCGCCCCTCGACCTTCTTCATCTACGACTTCGCGGCGGCGGCCTTCTCCGTCCCCATCCTCGTGTACTCGGCGTGGTTCTTCGGGGCGCAGATCGACTGGGTCGTCCGGGTCGCGCGGCGGACCGAGAACGGCCTCCTCATCGCCTTCGTGCTCATCGGCGCCTTCCTCGGCATCAAGGCCTGGCGCCGGCACAAGAAGCGCGTCGCGGCGCGCGCCGCCGCCATGGCGGCCGAGGGGCTGTCGCCGGACGACGGAGCGGGCGGTTCCTCCGGCTCTTCGTCGCGAGACGACGGTCGTGTATAGTCGCCGCGCGTTCGCTTAGTCCCCTCACGGTTCGTCCGATCGGTTCTTCCAAGGAGGATCGAATGGTGCGCCGGCTCTTCCCTCGCCTGACTTCCGTTCTGGCCCTCGGCCTGTCCCTCTTCGCGCTGACCGGCATCGCGCGCGCGGCCGCGCCCCCGGGCGCGCCACCCGCCGCGCCCCAGCCCGCGTCCGGCGACATGCCGCCGCCCACGGCCACGGAGGCGGCCGCGCCGCCGGCCGACGAGACACCGCCGCCCCTCGCGGGCGCGCTCGCCGCCACGCCCGACCGCGCGCCCAACGTCTCGTACGGCACGGGTCTGCGGCTGCGCTGGGTCTCGGTGCCGAAGTGGATGCTCAACCTCTTCACGAAGCAGAACGTGCCGCTGTCGTCGTACGCCGTCGCCGGCGAGTTCTACCGCCGCAAGGGCGAGTTCGACTTCATCGTGTCGATCGGCTACCAGAACATGTCGCCGTCCGACGGCAACTGGCTTGGCAAGGGCCACGACCCCTCGTTCGACACCGACTACGTCCAGTTCAAGGGGCTCGGCATCGTCGGCATCGACGCGTCGTTCGTGTGGCACACGTTCTTCAACGACTGGGCCGGCATGCACTACGGCGCGGGCCTCGGCCTCGGCATCGTCACGGGCCACATGCTGCGCACGAGCAACGGGACGCCGGGCTGCGCCACGAACCCGGGCGACTACACGAAGTGCCACCCCATCGGCGCGGACTGCCCGCCCTCGGGCTGCACCGACGCCTCGCTGACCGCGCTCCAGCCCGGCCCCGACGATCCGGCGAACCCGCACCGGTTCACCGATCCGAACGTCCCGCCCGCGCTGCCGATCGTGAACGTCGTCGTCGGCTTCGACTTCCGGCTGCCGCGCGTGCGCGGCTGGGAGGCGAAGATTGAAGGCGGCTTCTACGACGCCTTCTTCTTAGGCGGCGGCGTCGGATACACCTTCTAGGGCGAGTCGTTGCCGGAGAGGTCGAGGGCGAGGCGGACGAGATCGCCGTCGAGCGACAGGTTGCCGCCGAGCTGACCGAGCTGCCCCGCTGCGAGGTGGACCGCGGCGCGCGTGCCCTGGTCAGACTCCTCGGAGAAGGACTCGAGGAGCCGCGCGACGTTGACGTGGAGGTACCCGATGTTGTTCTGCGGCCCGAACTTCGCGGGCCGCCGCGCGAGGCGATAGTACCAGCCGAGCCCCGCCGCCTGCGGCGTGAGGGCGAGCGACAGGTGACCCGCCGCGATGTGCTCGAGCCCGGCCTCGGAGAAGCCCGTGCCGGCGGAGAGATCGAAGAACGTCGGGCTGCGGCCGCCGAAGGCCTGCGTCTCGGGCTTGCCGCTGGCCTGCGCGGCGAGGAGATCGGTCACGCCGGTCTCGGCGGTGCCGGGCAGCGAGCCGAGCAGCACGGTCCCGCTCTCCCAGCTCTGGTTCTTCTCGGGCAGGTGGCGGATGACGGCGCCGACGTTGCGGAGGTTGCCGAGCAGCGCCGGGCCGCCCGTCGCTCCGCCCACGCTCGCCGTGAGGCGTTCGAGCTCGCTCGCCGCGAGCTGCGGCCAGAAGCGCGCGCCGACCTCGAGCCACGAGAGCGGCCCGCACGCCGCGAGCGACTCGGTCACGCGCTCGGGCTTGCCGGCGAGCACGGGCGGGCGCGGCGCGCCGCGGATGTTCTCGAAGGCGTCGACCATGAACCCCGCGGCGGCGATGCCGTCGGCGGCGGCGGCACGCGCGTCGAGGACGCCGTCGTCGCTCGCGACGCCGCCCAGCTTGGCCTTGCCGAGCGCCGTGAGGCCCCACGCGACCTCGAGCCGCCACTGGAACGGGTGCAGCCGCAGCAGCACGGCGGCGTCGTCGAAGAGCGCGGCGTCGCCGCCGACCCAATCGCGCCGGCAGGACGCGCGCGCAAAAAGCGGCGCGAGCGCCGCGGGCTCGACAACCAGCGCGATCGAGACGTCCTCCGTCGAGAGCAGCTTGCGCGTGCCCTGGGCGAGCGCGTTCGAGAGCGGCTGCTTCGGCGCGGCCACCATCTTGGAGAGCGTGCCTGACAGATCGGGCTTGGCGTCGCCCTTGGCCTCGCCGCTCGGCCCCCACGGGTCGGCGTAGTCGACGATGGCGTAGTCACCCGCGTGGCGGAGCGAGACGAGCGCGCCGTCGCGCGCGCGGCCGAGCACGAGGATGCCCGCGCGCCGCGCGATCGACTTGAGGTCACCCTCGACGGCCCACGAGGGGATGCTCGGGTCGCCGTGCGCGCGCGCGAAGTTCGCGACGCTGATGTTGGCGCCGGCGAGGATCGCCACGGTGGCGCGCACGAGCTTGTCGGTGTCGAGCGTCTTGATGACGAAGCGGTGCCGCGCGAAGACCTGCTTGCCCGAGCCCTTCTTCCCGCGCGCGGCCCAGTCGGCCTCGTCGACGACGCCCCACGACGCCACGACGAGCCCGTCCGGATCGACGCCGCTCTCCGAGAACTCGCTGCGGCTGAAGGCGTAGAGGCCGAGCCCGTCGCGCACGCGGTTGAGGGTGCGCATCGTCTCGGGGAAGATCCCGCCGATGAGATCCATGAGCGCGAACCCGTCGCCGAGATCGGTCGGGTGAATCGCCGCGAACACCGGCGCGCGCGCGTCGAGCCACACCGTGCCCTCGAGCCCCGCCGGCGGCGGGGGCGGCTCAGCCGCGGCGCCGGACCGCGAGGCGGCGAGCGAGGTGAGCAGGGAGATCGCGGCGAGCGAGGAGCGAAGCGTCCGTCTCGAAAAAAGCGATCGTGGGTTTAGTGTGCTCAAGTCTTACCCGCGCGCACAAAAGCTTAGGTCTGCTGATGGTGTCGGATGCAGGTCCGATTAGCAATTCGAAATTGTAACCCCGCATGCTGTCCGGCGCGCGGTGCGGCATCGGAGAGTTAATTTTCCACGTGATTACAGACGGATGCATCCGCCCGTGCGCGTCAGCCCCGGCACAGAGGCCTGTGGAAAAAACGCTTACCGATGCGCCGCGCCGTCAGGGATGGCGCGGCGACGAAGCGCCGGCGCGCTGCGATTCCATCACCGCGAGCTGATCCTCGAGCGTCTGGATCGTCGAGCGCAGCGTCGAGACCTCTTCCTGCGTCGCGAAGCCGAGCAGGCCGGCGGCGAAGCGGCTCGCGCGATCGAGCTCGGCCTTCATCGAGCCGCCGACGCTCATCGCCTTCATCGCCGCGTTCATGACGCGCGGGTCGCCCATCATGCGCGAGACACGCGGGTCGCTCATGAGGCGCATCGCCCGCCCGATCACCAGGTCCTTCATCGCGCCGATCATCGACATCGCGCTCGGTTGTGCCACGCGGCCTTGCTTGCGTCAACGCGACGCGCGCGCCATCCTGCGAGCTTCGCGATGTCATCTGTCGCCGAGCACAAGTCGCTGTCTCCGTCGGCGCGCGACCTCCGGGTGGCGCTGCTGACGGCGTCCGACAGCCGCACGCCGGGCGACGACGAGGGCGGACGGCTCCTGCGGCAGCTCTGCGCCGAGGCGGGCTTCCAGGTCGTCGACGAGGCGCTGCTGCGCGAGGAGCCGGCCATCCTGCGCGCGCACGTCGCGGCGCTCGCGGGATCCGGGACGATCGACGCCGTCATCGTCACGGGCGGCACGGGCATCGCGCCGCGCGACCAGACGCCCGAGGCGGTGGGCGCGCTGTTCGAGCGGCGCCTCGAAGGCTTCGGCGAGCTCTTCCGCGCCCTCTCCTTCGCCGAGATCGGCCCGGCCGCGATGCTCTCGCGCGCCGACGCGGGCGTCGTGGGCCGCTCGCTCGTGTTCCTCGTGCCGGGCTCGCCGGCGGCCGTGCGCCTCGCCATGCAGAAGCTGATCGTGCCCGAGCTCGCCCACGCCGTCGGACAGCTGCGGAGAGTGGCCGGCGGGCCGGGGCACGCGCACGGCAGCGGGGGGCCTCATGGCCATCGCGCTCGCTGAAGCGCCTGGGGCGCTCGTCGATCCGCAGCGGCGGGTGATCGACTACCTGCGCATCTCGGTCACCGATCGCTGCAACTATCGTTGCACCTACTGCGTCCCCGACGAGGGCGCGGCGCCCGTCGCGCGCCGCGAGGTGCTGACCTTCGAGGAGATCGTCGCGCTCGCGCGCGCGTTCGTCGGGCTTGGCGTGCGACGGCTGCGCCTCACGGGCGGAGAGCCCACGGTGCGGCGCGACCTGCCCGCGCTCGCGCGGATGCTGCGCGATCTCCCGGGCGTCGAGGAGCTGTCGCTGTCGACGAACGGCCACCGCCTCGGCGAGCTGGCCGCGCCGCTGCGCGCGGCCGGCGTCGATCGCCTCAACGTCAGCCTCGACTCGCTCGACGCGGAGACGTTCCGCCGCCTCACGGGCCGCGGGGACCTCGGCGCCGTGCTGGCCGGCCTCGAGGCGGCGCGGGCCGTCGGCTTCGCGTCGATCAAGCTCAACGTCGTCGCCCTGAAGGGGGTCAACGACGGCGAGCTCGCGGCGCTCGCGGCCTTCGCCTGGGCGCGCGGCTTCGTCCCGCGCTTCATCGAGGAGATGCCGATGGCGGGCGGGCGCACGTACGCGCCCGGCGCGCTGCTCTCGGCCGCCGAGATCCGCGCCCGCCTCGCGGGCGCGCACCCGGGCGCGCGCCTCGTCGCCGACGACGGCGGCCGCGCGCGCGGCGGCGGGCCGGCGCGCTACCACCGCCTCGCCGGCGCCGCGCAATTGGACGACGGCGAGGAGCGCCGCTTCGGGATCATCTCGCCCATGACCGAGCACTTCTGCGACGCGTGCAACCGCGCCCGGCTCTCCGCGACGGGCGCGCTCCACGCCTGCCTCGCCCACGACGACGCCGTCGATCTGCGCGGCCCCCTGCGCGCCGGCGGCGAGGCCGCGGTCGTCGACGCCATCCGCGCCGCGATCTCGCGCAAGCGCGACGGGCACGAGTTCCAGCTCGTCGGCCTGGGCGGCCCGCGCAAGGCCATGGTCCAGATCGGCGGCTAGGTGTAGAGATCGCGCATGCCGATCGCCGACGCGCCCCTGCGCGAGAAGATCGCCGGCCTGCGCGGCGAGTTCGAGGACAAGCTCGCCGCCCTCGTCGAGGTGCCGACGGTGAGCATGGACCCCGCGCGACGCGCGCAGATGGACGCGTGCGCCGCCCTCGCGGGCGGCTACCTGCGCGAGCTCGGCGCGCGCGTCGACGTCGTCGAGACGGGTGGCTTCCCGCTCGTCGTCGGGCGCGTCGTGCGCGATCCCTCGTGGCCCACGGTCACGATCTACAACCACCTCGACGTGCAGCCCGCCGAGGGCCCCGAATGGAAGTCCAACCCGTTCTCCTTCACGCGCCGCGGAGACAGCTGGTTCGGGCGCGGCACGACGGACGACAAGGGGCCCGCGCTCACGGCCCTCTACGGCGCACGCCTCGCCCTCGAGGAGGACGCGCGCGTCAACATCCAGTTCCTCTGGGAGCTCGAGGAGGAGATCGGCAGCCCGAACTTCGAGCGCGGCCTCGCCGCCGCGATCGCCGGCGACGCCGCCGCGGGGCGCCCGCCCTTCCGAACGGACTCCGTCGTCGTCTCCGACACGATCTGGATCGCCGCCGGCCGGCCCGCGATCGCCTACGGCCTGCGCGGCCTCATGGGCTTCACCGTGAAGCTCGCGACGGGCGCGAAGGACGTCCACTCGGGCACGACGGGCGGCGCCGCCCGCAACCCGGTGACCGAGCTGGCGGCGCTGGTCGCGTCCTGCGTCGACGCGCGCACGGGCCGCGTGAAGATCCCCGGCTTCTACGACGACGTCCGCCGCCTGAGCGCCGCCGAGAAGAAGGCGTTCGGCCGGGCCGGGTTCTCCGCCAAGACCTTCAAGGCGGCGCACGAGCTGCACAGCCTCCGCCCGCACAAGACCGATCTCGCGGTCATGGAGTCGATCATGGCGCAGCCGACCTTCGAGGTGCACGGCCTCGTCGGAGGGTACGCGGGGCCCGGCATCAAGACCATCGTCCCGCACCGCGCGGAGGCGAAGCTCTCGACGCGCCTCGTGCCTGACCAGCGGCCCGCGAAGGTCTTCGCGCTCGTGAAGCGCTTCATCAAGAAGCAGCTCCCCGACGCCGTCGTCGAGGCCGAGGGGGCGCTCGAGCCGTACCTCGCGCCCATCGAGGGCCCCTACAACGCCGCCGCGGCCGCCGCGATGCGCGAGACCTTCGGGCGCGAGCCCGGCTTCACGCGCGAAGGCGGGTCGATCGGCGCCGTGCTGACCATGCGCCGCCTCCTCGGCGCGCCCGTCACGTTCATGGGCCTCTCGCTGCCCGAGCACGGCTATCACGCCGTGAACGAGAACTTCGACTGGGGCCAGGCCTCAGGCGGGATGGAGATGTTCCGCCGTTATTTCCACAAGATCGCCGCGATGGGCCACGCGCCCGCGGACACCGGGGCCAAGCGGGCCGGGAATAGGGGCGGCAGGCGCCGCGGTTGACCCCGGCGCAGGGCCAGCTAGGATCGCACGACCATGAATGACGCCGCCGCCCCGTCCCCGACGCCCGTCAGCCGTGGCGCCGCGTGGAAGATCGTCCTGTCCGTCGTCGTCATCACGGGCGTCGTCGGCTACGTGCTCAAAACCTCGGTCGTGAGCGCCGAGTACTACAAGCACGTCGACGAGGTGATGGCGAGCCCGTCGCAGTTCCATAACAAGCGCCTCCAGGTGCACGGCAACGTCGTGCCCGGCTCGATCGAGCAGGCGAAGGGCACGCTCATGTACCGCTTCAAGATCGAGACGGGCTCGATGAGCCGCCCCGATCCGCGCCCGCCGGCCGTCATCAGCGCGAGCTACACGGGCCTCGTCCCCGACACGTTCAAGGACGGCGCCGAGGTGGTCGCGAAGGGCTCGCTCGGCGCCGACGACAAGCTCGAGGTCGTCCCCGACGGCATCATGGCGAAGTGCCCGTCGAAGTACGACTCGAACGCCAAGGCCAACGTTCAAGACCCCGGCGTCGCGGCCAAATGACCCGAGCGAAGCGCGGCTTCGCCGCGCGGGAGCGAGCGCCGGGGGCGCGGGACCCTGTGAGGGTCCCGAACTAGTCGTACCGGAGGCCGTCGACGGCGCGCATGCGGCCCGCGCGCCAGGCGGGGTAGATCGTCGCAAGGCACGAGATCGCGAGCGTGCCCACGGCGACGGCGAACACCTCGCTGCCCGCGATGCGCACGGGCAGCTCGCCGATGAGATAGACCTTGGGGTCGAGCGGGTAGCCGTAGAGGCGCGCGAGGAAGCAGACCAGCAGCCCGTAGGCGATGCCCGCGCCCGTCCCGATGGCGCCGACCGTGAGGCCGCCGACGACGAAGATGCGCGCGACCGTCGCCGTGCGCGCGCCCATCGACTTGAGGATCGCGATCTCGCGCACCTTGGACAGCACGATCATCGTGAGCGAGGCGAGGATGTTGAACGCCGCGACGACGATGATTATGACGAGCAGCAGGGAGATGATCACCTTCTGCATCGTGAGCGCCATGAAGAGGTTGTGGTTGAGCTCTTTCCAGTCGATGACGCGGTAGGGGGCGTCGAGCCGGCGCGAGACCTCCTTGGTCTTGTCGAGCGCCATCATGGGGTCGGCGAAGCGCATCTCCACGCCGAAGACGGAGCCGCGCGCGTTCGCGATCTTGCGCGCGTCGGCGAGGCTCACGTAGGCGAGGCGCGTGTCGTACTCGTTGAAGCCCATGCGGAAGAGGCCGACGACCTTGAACAGGAACGACGGCGGCGCGCTCGCGCCCGACTCGCTGAACGGCACCATGATCGAGACGCAGCCGCCCGTCTTGACGTGCAGCTTGTGCGCGAGCTCGGCGCCCAGGACGATGCGGCCGACGTCGGTCGTCTCCTTGCGGGGCGTCCCCTCGGGCAAGGGGCAGCTGGCCGGCGCCGCGAGGTCCTCGACGCGGCCCTCGACGAGGGCGTGCCGGAGATCGTCGGCGCCCTGCTGCAGGTCGATGCCCTTGAGGTTGGCGCCGATGCGTCCCACCATGACCTCGCCCGCCGAGAACAGGAACTTCGACATGCTGACGACGCCCGGCATGCCCTTGAGCTTCTCGGCGATGCGGTCGGCCTCGGGCGAGTCGATGTCGACGTCGCCGTAGGGGATGACGATGAGGTGGGCGTTGAGGGCGAGGACCTTGTCCTGGAACTCGTGCTCGAAGCCGCTCGTCACGGCGAGGACCACGACGAGGGAGGCCACGCCCAGGACGACGCCCATCGTCGAGACCGTCGTGAACACCGAGAAATACCGGAGCAGGATGGCCGTGACGATCACGAGCCCGGCGTAGAGCACGTTGATGACGGCCGCCGTCTCGGCCGCCCGCGACGTCCCGCGCGCCCAGAAGAACAGCAGCAGCGCGAGCCCGAAGTGCGCGATCGCCTCGAGGAGCAGCCGGCGCGGCCAGGCGTTCGTGCGGACGCGGTGGAGGTAGCGCAGCCCCACGAACCGCTCGAGGCCGAAGGCGAACAGGCCGCCCAGCGCGAGGACGACGGGCGCGGCGATGGCGACGGCCGCGAGCGCCTCGCGGTGCGCCGGCCAGAGGACCGCGCCCGCCGTGGCGGCGACGGCGACGACGACCAGCACGAGGCGCGCGAGGCTGCGCATGGGACGCGGGAACCTAGCACGTCCTTGACACCCTTCTACGTGGGACCGTACCGTACGTGCCAATGGCGTTCTCCCGGGCGCGGCCGGCGCCGTCCCAGCGCGCGTGGCCGTCTCGCACGCGAGGCCTGCTACGGCCGTTTCGCGCGCCAGCCGTGCTGGCCAGCGTCTCGCTGGTCGCCGTGGCGCTCGCGTCGGGGGGACCCGCGCTCGCGGCGAACAACGATCTTCAGCTGCTGAACCTCTGCGACTTCAACGGTGCGACCGAGTGTCCCTGGGTCACGCGCGACTCGAAGGGGTTCATCACGGCGCCCACGGGCCCCGACGCCGAAGGCCAGGCGCGCTTCCGCAGCCTCATGTCCGAGCTCGGCGTCGTCATCGCGCCGCGCTTGCAGACGCCCGCCGACACGCTCGGCTACGCCGGCTTCCAGTTCTCCGCCGAGCTCGGCGTCACGAAGATCAACAACGATCGCCCCTACTGGAACGGCGTGGCCAGCTTCCCCTCGGGCGGGCGGCCGAGCTCTTACCTCACGACGGTCGGCGGCTTCGTGCGGAAGGGCATGTGGTTCCCTCTCCCCGCGTTCGAGTTCGGCGCGGGCGCGCTCAGCATCCTCGGCTCGAACATGTACGCGCTGCAGGGCTACGCGAAGATCGCGCTGCAGGAGGGCTTTCACGGGTGGTGGCTGCCCTCGTTCGCGGTGCGCGGCTCGGCGTCCCAGCTCCTCGGCACCGACCAGGTCGACCTCAACGTCTACGGGCTGGACGTGCTGATCTCGAAGGCCTTCGGCCTGGCCGGCACGTCACGCATCGAGCCGTTCGTCGGCTGGAACGTGCTGTGGATAGACGCGCAGAGCGGCATCATCGACGCGACGCCTCACTGCGACGCCTTCGCCGACCATCAGGGGACGGCGGCGCTCAACGACCCGAACACGACCTGTCAGGCGTCGCAGAACGGGACGTGGAACGACACCCTGGCGAACTTCACGTTCCCGCAGCAGAGCGTCATCACGCGCTACCGGTGGTCGGGCGGCTTCAAGTTGAAGATGTCCGTTCTCTTCCTGGTGGGAGAGTACGACTTCATCCAGGCCGGCAAGAGCCGGGACTCGAAGCAGCCCGAGGCCGTCCGCGACGGAAGCGGGAGCCAGCAGAGCTTCTCGTTCTCGGCCGGCTTCGACTTCTGAGCGTCAGGCTGCCGCGCCGCCGGCGCCGCCCGTGCCGGC
>Ga0265339_10001533_pt1 | contig 17058 bp, 10 predicted proteins | sample 4CB219metaG_FD_202085 | JGI IMG/M metagenome (GOLD analysis project Ga0265339, IMG submission 202085) | Rhizosphere microbial communities from Carex aquatilis grown in University of Washington, Seatle, WA, United States - 4-CB2-19 metaG | ecosystem: Host-associated > Plants > Roots >... | reverse complement strand
CCCAACTTCGCCACCGACTGGGCGGCGATCTGGACCGGCAAGGCCCTCTTCCGTACCTGGACCCACCAACAATGGGCCGCCTACGTCCGCCAGAATGACCTTGCCAGTAATTGGAAGTCGTGGTCAACTTATGTCGGGGAGCGATACGGCTACCTATGACCCAGGTACCTCAGGCTTTCTTGCGCACTCTCGATAGGAGCAATTGATGGCAAAGAGGTTTTTGATCGCGGTGGTAGATCGTCTATTGCGATTGCCACTAATAGTCTTATTCCTGCTATGCAGCGGTTATTTGGTCACGTATCTTTCTTGGTCCGTATTGGGCGGAGTTCGACAGTCAAGGTTCCCGTCGGAATTCTGTACGGGGCTTATGGACATGGCTGCGTCCGGACTTGGGAAGCTGCTCGTGCTACTACCCATTCCGTTTGCTGTTCAGCTTTTGTGTAGACGCGGCATGAGAACGCTGATCATGCTGGGCGGCATTCTGTGTCTTCTTGCGGGTAACGGGGAGGCTATGCACGCCGCTGGCCCAAACGCTCCTAGTCTCAGCGTCACAGGTACCCTCCTTGGGGGGCTCTATCTGTTAACGGCCTGCGGATTATGGCTTTCAAGCCAAGCTGTCTGGCGTGCTGGCCGCTGGACAAGTACTGTATGCCCGGCTTGCCAGATGGAGGGTGATTTCCCGAAAAACAGGATTGGCACCAAGATTGCGTGCCATAAATGTGGGCACAATTTCATAGCCGAACTCCCCATCGCGCTTGCCCAGCAGTCGCCGACAGAATAAAGGTACAGTAGGAGTCGTGATGGCGAGCATTACCGGTGTCATAGAGTCCCACGTTGAAGAGGCTGCCATGGAGTGGCTGGCGGGCCTGGGGTACGCCACGATGGCGGGGCCTCTGATCGCGCCGGGCGAGCTGACGGCCGAGCGGGCGGGGTATGACGACGTGGTGCTGGTGGGCCGGTTGAAGGCAGCCATTGACCGGATGAATCCAGCCGTGCCTCAGGAGGCCCGTGAGGATGCCCTGCGGAAGGTCCTGCGAGTGGGCGGTCCATCGCTGGTGGCGGCCAACAGGGCGTTCCACCGCATGCTGACCGACGGTGTGGACGTGGAGTACACGGCCGACGGCGGGCGCGTAGTCGGCGACAAGGTCTGGCTGCTGGACTACGCCACGCCCGACACCAACGACTTCCTGGCTGTCAATCAGTTCACGGTGATCGAGAACCGCCGCAACCGCCGCGCGGACATCGTGGTGTTCGTCAACGGTCTGCCGCTAGTGCTTATCGAGCTGAAGAATGCCGCCGACGAGAAAGCCGACATCTGGTCGGCGTGGCGGCAGTTGCAGACGTACAAGCGTGACATCCCTTCGCTGCTGACCTACAACGAGGTGCTCGTCGTCTCGGACGGCCTCAACGCCCGCGTGGGCAGCCTGACGGCGGACAAGGAGCGGTTTTCCCCCTGGCGGAGTATCGACGGCAAGACCACGGCGGCAAAGACGATGCCGCAGCTCCATGTCGCCCTGGCGGGGCTGATGCCCAAGGACCGCCTGCTGGACTACGTGCGGCACTTCGTGGTGTTCGAGGATGACAACGGCCAACTCGGCAAGAAGATCGCGGGCTATCACCAGTTCTTCGCGGTGCAGACGGCCGTGGAGACTACGGTGCAGGCCTCGCGACCAGATGGCGACCGGCGATGCGGTGTCGTGTGGCACACGCAGGGGTCGGGCAAGAGTCTGACGATGACGCTATTCGCGGGCAAGATCGTGGTGCATCCGGCCATGGAGAACCCCACGCTGGTGGTACTCACCGACCGCAACGACCTCGACGACCAACTCTTTGGCACCTTCTCCCGCTGTGCGGACCTGCTGCGCCAGACTCCCGCGCAGGCCCAGGACCGTGAGGACCTGCGGCGACTGCTCCAGGTGGGTTCGGGCGGCATCGTCTTCACGACGATCCAAAAGTTTCTGCCGGAGATTCGCGGCGACAAGCACCTCCGGCTGTCGGACCGGCGAAACGTGGTGGTCATCGCGGACGAGGCCCATCGCAGCCAGTACGACTTCATCGACGGCTACGCCCGCCACATGCGGGACGCGCTGCCCAACGCCTCGTTCATCGGGTTCACAGGAACGCCCATCGAGCTGACCGACAAGAACACCAGGGGCGTGTTCGGCGACTACATCAGCGTGTACGACGTCCAGCAGGCCGTCGAGGACGGGGCCACGGTGCCTATCTATTATGAGGGCCGCCTGGCCAAGCTGGAACTGAAAGAGGCAGAGAAGCCTCGGATCGACCCGGAGTTTGAGGAGGTCACCGAGGGCGAGGAGATTGCGCGGAAGGAGAAGCTCAAGAGCCGCTGGGCCAGGCTGGAGGCGATGGTCGGGACGCCAAAGCGGCTGAAGCTCATCGCCAAGGACCTGGTGGACCACTACGAGCACCGGCAGGAGGCGATGGAGGGCAAAGCCCTGGTCGTCTGCATGAGCCGACGCATCTGCGCCGAGCTGTACAAGGAGATCGCCAAACTCCGTCCTCGCTGGCATGAAGACGACGACGGGCGAGGCCATATCAAGGTGGTAATGACCGGCTCGGCGGCCGACGAGCTGGATTGGCAGCAGCATATTCGCAACAAGCAGGGCCGCGAGCTGATCGCCAAGCGATTCAAGGACCCGGCCGATCCGCTACGGATCGTGCTCGTGCGGGATATGTGGCTGACGGGGTTCGACGTGCCGTGCCTGCACACGATGTACGTGGACAAGCCGATGAAGGCCCACGGGCTGATGCAAGCGATCGCGCGGGTAAACCGCGTCTTTCGCGATAAGCCGGGCGGCTTGGTGGTGGACTACTTGGGCCTGGCCGACCAGCTCCAGAAGGCAATGGCCGACTACACGCAGAGCGGCGGTAAGGGCGAGACGACCATCGACCAGGAGCAGGCTGTGGCCGTGATGCTGGAGAAGTACGAGGTATGCCAAGGCCTGTTCCATGGGTTCGACTACAGCGTGTTCACGACCGGCAGGGCGGCGGAGAAGATGGCCCTGTTACCGGCGGCGCAGGAGCACATCCTGGCCCAGGAGAACGGTGCCGAGCGGCTGTTGCAGGCAGTGAACGAACTATCCAGGGCCTTTGCACTGTCGGTGCCGCACACGGAGGCCCTGGCCATCCAGGACGACGTGGGCTTCTTCCAGGCGGTGCGGGCGGCGATCAAGAAGACGACCAGCAGCGACGGCAACGGGGCCGTCCACGACGAGCAGTTGGACCACGCCGTGCGGCAGATCATCTCGCGGGCGGTGGCCTCGGACAAGGTGGTGGACATCTTCTCGGCCGCCGGGCTGAAAAAGCCGGACATCTCGATCCTGTCGCCGGAGTTCCTGGCCGAGGTGAAGCATCTGCCGCACAAGAACCTGGCCGTGGAGTTGCTGCGTCGACTGCTAGAAGGGGAGATCAGGAGCTACAAGCGTAGCAACCTGGTCAAGTCGCGGTCGTTCGCGGACATGTTAGAGAAGACGATCCGGGCGTACCAGAACCGCTCCATCGAGACGGCGGCCGTGATCCAGGAGCTGATCGGCCTGGCCAAGGACCTCAAGGAGGCCCATCGCCGTGGCGAGGACCTGGGCCTGCGCGAGGATGAGTTGGCCTTCTACGACGCCCTGGAGGTCAACGACAGCGCCGTGAAGGTGCTGGGCGATGAGACGCTGAGGAAGATCGCCCGCGAGCTGGTGGACGCCGTTCGCGGCAACGTGACCATCGACTGGACGGTCAAAGAAAACGTCCGCGCCAAGCTCCGGGCCATGGTCAAGCGGGTATTGCGAAAGTACAAGTACCCGCCAGACAAGCAGGAACAGGCCACGCAGACGGTCCTGGAACAGGCCGCCCTGCTGTGCGCAGAGGTAGCGGCCTAACCAACCACAGCAGCCATCAAGATCGGTGTGACGTGCGAAAGAGCCAAGATATCGTAACCTTCTCTCTTCAGTTACCTGAGGAACATGTTCGCGAGTTGGCCGCCCGATACCAGTATCAGGACGACCACGATGCAGAGCACGTTATTGGTCCGGCGGCGAAGGCGCGCGGTGCATTCACCAAGGACGAGTTCATCCGGCTGTGCCGATGGAAGACGCCGCGAAGCCAGTCCCGTGCCAGGGCCAACTCCGAGGAGGCAATCCAGGAGATAACGAGGCTGGCGTTGAGGATCGGCGATGAGGAGTTGCGGGTGCGCTCGCTGACCCTGCTGTCGGGCGTGGAGTGGCCGACCGCATCGGTGATCCTGCATTTCGCCCACAAAGACCCGTACCCGATCCTGGACTACCGCGCACTGGAGGCCCTCGGAGTCAAACAGCCATCCACGTCAGGTTGGGAGTGGACATGCGGACGCTCGACCGCGCCTTGTGGCAATATTCAAAAGAGAAGGGCCTGACAAAATAGGCGTTACTGAGGGAACAGATGCCGCACGACCAACACAAACCATTAAGTTCACCCTATCATGTAGACGTGCAGGACAACTTCGGTGGCCCCGGTGACGAAGACCGTTACCGGCGTGAGGGGCTATACGAGAGCTTGGCCGACGCCTTGGTGCGGGCCATTGAGTTGACGCGGGAGAGCGTGATGGCCACGAAGGACTTGGCGACATGGTCGATGGGCGGCGAGACCGGTTTGGTCTACGACGCCAGCGGTCAGTTCCTCTTCAGCGCCAGCAGGCTGTTCACGGACGACATGGAGGGACCGGGCCATGTGCCGCCCCTGGAGGATGCCATCCGCCTGGCGGAGGAGGCCCACAAGGGGCAGGTGGACAAAGCCGGGCAGTCGTACATCATGCACCCCCTACGGGTCATGCTGCGGTGCAAGCGGCCCGTGGAGATGATCGTCGCGGTGCTCCACGACGTCATTGAGGACACGGACATCACCATGGACGCACTGCGGACCAATGGCTACCCGCCCGAGGTCCTTGAGGCACTGGACTGCGTCACGAAGCGGTCAGGCGAGGACTACGACTCGTTCGTCGCCCGTGCCGCCGCCAACCCCGTCGCCCGGGCAGTCAAGCTGGCCGACTTGGAGGACAACCTTGACACCACCCGTTTGCCCCAGCCGCTGACTCATGCGGACCGCCAGCGCATGAGGAAGTACCGGATGGCCTACCAGAAGCTTGGCGGAGACTGTCGGGCATGAGCCAGACGCTGGTCGGGCTACGGTGACCATTAGATGTACAGGGGCCCGCGGCCTTGTCTATCGATATAGGTAATGATAATGCCGAGTTGGTCGTCAAGTTTCACGAAACCGCCAATGCCGTTTTCGGGGTGCGCCTTTAGTTGCTCCATAGCCCGACGGAAGACTTCCTTGGTCTCGATCGCCAGTTCGATTTCAGGGTCAAAATATGCAGGGTCATACATGCGGTGCCGGAGCAGGTAGGCTATTCCACCACTGGCATATCGGAACTTGAACTTAAAGTGATTGGCGGCTGCTTCTTCGTTAGCGATGCGAAGAAGGTGCTTAACGATGAGCAGGCAGAAGTCTGAATCCAGACACTTCGATGCCTCCGGGCGATATCGCACCATCTCCCAAAATGCCTTAACCCAGTTGGTGGGGCCACGATCGGGGTCGCGTAGGACACGACACATTTCTTTGCAGAACTGCCGCACGTGATCCGGATCCCGCAGGCACCAACCGCACGCAGTGAGGTAGTGACGTTCGAGGTCAGAACCTTGACCGCGAACTGCATCCATCAGATGGCTAATGAAAAGCGGATTATCACACGAGCACCATGCACATAACCGTACCAGCAATTCGGCTCTGTCTCCAGTAGCGCCCGGCAACTTGGTTACCAGCAGGTTCGTGAACTGATCCAATAAGCCCTTTTCCGCGTCCACGCCTGGCTGGCCATCTGAGCTGACAGCTGTGCACTCGCCTCCAGGCTGAGTATTGTCCTTCTTTTGGAGGCCCACAAGAATGTCTCGCAGGCGTAAGGTTTCGGTGGACCGCATGAGAAAACGCCGGATATCTTCGGATACGCCACCGATGGCATGCCATCCATCATGGCCACCTGACCACAAAAGTGTGCTGGATATTCTGGGGGCGTGCGATGGGACTGTCTTGGGCAGCGAGTCGAGGTACTCCTCTGGGTGTTTGTTGGTTTCCTCCATCGACTTAGGGTCGTTCCATTTGACAACAACAGGCCGAGGGCCGAAGAAGCTTTTCAGTTTCGGCTGAACGTTGATTTGTACATGCCCCTGTGCCGGCATCACCGAGACATCGAGGCTTATCGGCATCGGATTGGAGCCGGGCTGGAATCCATGTTGAGACTTACGAACGGTAGGATGCTCCTCGTGGTGGAGGTCAATCTCCAGGGATGGCTTGCCGGCCGGGATGAGCATGCGCCCCTCGCCGAATCCCTCCCTAGTGAAACGTTTGCCACCTGGCCAGTACTTCTCATCCTCTTGCAGCAGGTCCTGCCATGCCGGCATTCCCGCTTTCTGAACAACCACGCGGACTCGAGGCAAGGTGTCGAGGTACGTTGGCCATCCGAGATGGAAACGCATGGAGTACCCGGATGCCACCTGTGCCAGCATACCCCTGGGCAACTCCACTCCTTCCGTTAGTATGCATGGCAATGCAGCGAGAACGTTAGAGAGCAGGTGTTGGCCGAGCCGTACATCGCCCATCATGACGTCGGCCAGCGGGCCGGTCACGACAGCTCCAAGCATCAGAGGGGCCTGGTTCTTTAGCAGTTCCATCGCATGGCTCTGTACCCACAGCCGCCAATCAAGGGAGGACGCGGTAGTAAGTCCATGAATCGAGGATAGCTCGTATCGTGAGCCGTTTCCCTTTCCAATCAGATCGGATCCATAGCGTCGGGCCAACTGAACGAGTTGGCCCGGAAGTCCCTGGTTCTCAAGTTCCCTAACAAGGTCCTCCTGACATCGTGCCTGCCGCAGGCAATCCAGGACAATTCCAATCCACGGGTAGGCCCACAATAGGTTCCATTTCGACGAAATGTCGTTGAACGAGCAGGCATCAAGCACCCTGGCGGTCAGTTTCTCGACTGCCATAATGCCCGCTCCAGCCAAAGGAGCAAACCTCGGTCTCTTCCTTGCGGGAAGGAACCTTAACCGTCCATCTGGATCGCGTTGCGGAACCACCTCCAGTATGGCAATCTCAAAGCAATCAAGTCCTAGATGAAGTGCGAGAACCTTCCCCATGGGCTGATCCTCGACGATTGGTCGAGCACAGAGTTGCTGATGCTGATGCTCACAAAACGCCGAGACTGCCGCAACAGGCCGCCATAAGAGTCGGACACGTGCCCCGCAGTCGCCAGTCCGATCAATAAGTTCCTGCTGTGCGGAACCCGGCAGGTGGTCTGGAATAATAAGGACAGGCTCGGCGGTGCCTTCGTCACACGTAGTCATCGCCACGCCAGCAGCCGCAACGGCGCCTATCGCCTGGAAGGGTGACAATTCTTCGCAACCGTGCAGCCATTTCCATGGAGAATAGACTTCGCCGGCTGCAAGCCGGGCCCAGGCGTATGCCAGTGGGAAGCGACCTGCACCTACACTTGGCCCAACTACCGCGTCCAATGGAGAAACCTGACCACTCCCGCGAATGTGGGCCGGCAGGAACATGTCTGCACGTATCGGTTCGCCCCGCAGGCGCGGGAGGAGAGCCGCCGGTGGGAGTCGCATCTGCTCGTTTGCCAAGAGCGTTCCGGAAAGCATATCCGGTGAAATACAGGTTGAGATTGCAGCAATTTCACCGGCCAAACTCAATCCTACGCCCGTGATAGATTCTGATGTCCTCGTCATGCGATCCCTATCCCAGACTGAATGGCTGCAGCCAGATCATTCAGTCCATCTTGGGATCCAACCGTAAGGCGAATTCCCGTCGCGGTTCCACAACGGGCGGTGCTATGTGAAGCCTCCCTGGCTATCCTTGTTGGTTGTAGCAGCACCGCACTCGTCTTGATTTTGCCAGCCTCACCCAGGGCGGCGTTCAGTGACGCTACCCTCAGGTCAAGTTGGTCTTGCTCTATGTCTAAGTCAAGGACCGCCCAGATGCCTTGAGCAGCCAGCACCGAGCCCCCAAAGAGGCCACGCCTTATGAGCAGGAGATCAGGGCATGGAGGCAAGACACCTGATAACGCCCCGTGAGGCTCGGTGGCCGTCGGCCGGATCACCTCAATCACTGTGCGGTCAGGTAGTCGCCATAGGGGGGATGGCATTCGGACATCGAAGAATTGCCCAGTCTTTTGCTCGAAGTTGATCATGGCATCACTGCGGTGCAGCAACCTCGCCTCTAGTAACTCCATAAGACAATGATTGGTTGCCATGTGGCAATGCTCGGCCCACACCCTGTGTTGCCATCGCCAGACATTGTCACGCTGTTTTTCTTGTCGAAGAAATAGCTGATACCAATACCAGAGCGGTTTGTAGCGAAAATCGTTCTGAAGGACGTAGTTGGGCGGAGCTGAGCCTGTGATCGGCCTAACTTCTGCAATCGGAGTGTGGGTCAAGAGTCGCCGCAGTTCCAAACGGAACGTTCTGACCAATTCCACACGTTTGCTCTCAGGATAAGCTCTATTTTCCTGAATATATCTGTTACATGCGAGCACGGCTCGCCGCACCAGGTCGCGGACAACTCTGTTCTCGTGCGTATCCGCTGTCTCGTAGCGGACAACACTCATGACTGTCTGCCGGACACCAGCCTTTTGTGCGAGACTAACGCCTGGTTGCCGTACAAGCCAACGGATGCATGCCGGGTCCATTTCCTGGATACGGTCGATTTTCTGAAGTTGCCTGTCCCTGGCGAGAATCCGGCGAGGGCGATGGCACACACTGGAAAGCAGCTTGGGAACAGTATCATCCTCGGCCAACCTGACGATCAATGCCCGACGCGGTTCATCCTTGTTCCGCCCTTGCTGCCATAGCCGAAGGGCGGCATCCAGGGGGCGCACCGCCAATCCAGAAGTCTGTCCTTGCCAGTCCGATTTCAGGAGTGGCTGCTCTCGGTCAAACAGGTCATTAACTAACTCGATGTGCCGATCAATCAGCTCCACGACCAAGTTGGTTCCGTGCCGCCAGTCATCCTCTTCGCCAGGTATCTCCTCGGCATCTATCTCCTCTCCCCCCGGGCAAGGCAGTTGATTGGTTAGTGTGACATGCATCTCCACCACTTGGCCGGTGGAAGAATACGCAGTCAACTCTATCGCATCCGTCGCGGGGCCAGTTTCTGCAATTGCTCCTCCGCAAGGAAGCTCAAACCTCTTCATTGGTCTATTGGACCGGTTTTCCACCAGGCCCATCAGCGGCAAGGCTTCAGACATCCCGGCCACGGTCACCTTGTCCACATCAGAGGGCAAATCGACAAAATGCCGACCAGCGGACCGCCTGTCCCCAGTGGTCGACTCAAGATGCCAGTGTCCAAAATTTGGAGCCTTGCCAGGCATAGATCCAGCTACTCCTCAGCCTTGGTACGGTCAATTCCCTGCCACATGAAAAGATGCTCGCCCGCCCGCCTCGATTCGTCGACCGCGGCCTTCAGCACCGGATCCTCCAATTCCGACAGGAGGTTTGTCAATTCGCCAAGAGCATTGCGGACCGAGGGCTCTGACGGGTCCAGCCCACGGAACTTGGGCAGTATCTTTTGTTCGATCTGGTCCGAAAGTGCCCATTGGGCGGAGCGGTCGTGGTCTTCCTGCGGGTAGTTGGCTACGTAGGAACGGATGGCCAGGCGGGTTCGGTATGCAAATGGACGGCGAATCTTAGTCATGATGTCATTCAGTTGGTCTATCCAGCGACTGACTTTCTCGTCAAGATCGGCCGTCATGTCGTCGGGTTTCTTGATCCAGCTCTTCCACGCAAGGTAAGGGGTATATTGCTTTGAGATGTTGTGAACACCTGGGCGGGCGTCATCTTCATCTCGAAGCCGCATTGGCTTGCCGAACCGCAAGACATTGGCGCGGTCAACCACCTTGTCAGACAGGGTCTGGGTGGTCTCATCCTCATTCATTGTGCCTACAAACAGAACGTTGGTATCCACAAACAGTCGGAGGATGGAGTCAGCTCCGCCCACTCCACCGACTTCGAGAGGAATTTCCGCCTTCCGGCGATCGTCCGCATTCTCCACGTTAATCCCACGTCGGATTTCAAGACGGCTCAAGAACTCGCTGAAGTAATACTCGACTCGTGCCAAGTTCATCTCGTCCAGCAAAACCACCAGCATGTGCTTGCTCAAGTCGGCTTTGGTTTCCTCCAGGCAATAACGATCCATTTGCACCAGAGCCCGTGCAAGTTCTGTGGCGCGGTAACGTCCTTCCATGTAATTAAAGAAGCCAAACATGTCCTGAGGACTATCCCAACGCGGCTGCACAGCAATGTTCAGGAAATGCATGCCAAATGCTTCCGCGTAGCGGCGAGGCAGTTCGCTCTTCCCGGTTCCGCTGATGCCGGCGAGCACGACAAGCGGATTCACTTGGGCAACTTTCAATGAAGTATGGAAGGCCTTCAGCACGCGATCCGGGAAGCGGAGTCGTAGGCTGAGCAAGTACTCGCGCAGCTCTCCGAGGCGGGCGAGTTCGCCTTGCGTGCTTGGGTTTTCAAACTGTTTTGAGGACAGCCTCGGCTGCCACAGATCTGCCAAACGATCCTTTTGCTTGCCGGCCTCCACTTCCAACCGGGCCTTGTCTCTCTTCAGGACCGACAGCTCTCCGTTGAGTTCGTCCCGTTCGCGGCTCCGATCCTGCACTTCTTTGGCAATGGCATCACGCTCAGATCGCAGGCGATCAAGGTCCTTTCCGATTTGCTGGGCTACATCATCTCGGTTCTTCCGCAGTCGCTCGATCTCCTTCTCCACTTCCTCAGCTTGTTGTTTCCAGGATGCGACCAATTGCTGTAGTCGCGCCTGCTCGCCCTGAAGTGATCCGATCGAAGTCTGCAGCTCCCGCTCCTGAGTCCGCAGGTGCTCCACCTTCGGCTCGATATCCTTCAGCTCCTCCCGGAGCTTCTCGCGATGGAACTCAAGGCCCTCCTTCTCGGTTCGCAGACTGGCACATCGTTCATACTCCTGGGCGTACTGTGCCTGCAACTGCTCTAACTGCGCCCGCACGCGTTCCTGCTCTTCGCGTTCCGCCCGCACGGAGCGCAGACGCTCTTCATTTTCCTCAAGCCATCTTTGGGCTTCTGCTTTCTTTTCGATTATCGACTGTGCCTCGAGCACCGTCTCTTGAAGCCGATCCCGCTCGGTCTGAAGATCGCCAACCCTCGCCTTCAGGTCCTCGAATCGAGCTGCATCCGGTATCCGCTGCTCAAGGACATCGAGTTCCTGGGCCTTCCGTCGGACGACGACGAAATGCCATACCCCTGTGAGCACAACAACAAGGGTAGCGAACGTGCCGAGGAGATAGACAAAGACATGCGTATTCAAATTGAACATTATTGCCTCGCGATCAGTTCGCTGGGTTGGTCGCCGGTTGAGTGGTGGTTCCTGACACCGCGTCCGCCATCTTCTTCACGATGGTGACCATCGCGGCTTCTTGGGTACGGAGGTCTCCTAGGCGTTTCGTCAATTCATCCATTTGCGTCCGCTGGGCCGCAAGTTCGTTGATGACATTACTGCGTGCCGCCTTTATGGGATCAAGCTCCAGCTTGGTCTGCGCCATCGCATCCTTCGTGGCCGCCAGGTCCTTTTCTGTCTGAGTCTGCTGTTCCGTTACCTGTGTCAGCTTCGCCTTTGCCTGCGTAAGTTCGTCTAATAGACCCGAAAGCTTTTCTTTGGCTATCGATACGTCCGCATCGACGGATGTCTTCTGGGTCGTCAGTTCCTTTACCTGGGCTGACAGTTTCTGCAAGTCTTTGGCCAACTCGGCCTGTTTGCTGACGTCAGCCAAGTACTGGGCGCGCCGCTCTTGGAGGCCCGCCAACTCGGTTTCCGCATCAAGTTTGGCCTTTTCTACGGTGGCAAGAGTCTTGCGCAGCTCCTGCTCATGATCTGCGGCCTTCTTTCCCCGTTCGCGAGCGCTCGTAGCATCTTGGTCGGCTTTCTGAATCGCCTCCTGAGCATCAGCCAGCTCCTTCTTGGTCTTGTCGATATCGCCAAGAACTGACGCCAAACTGACCTTGGAGGTTTCGACAGACTTGCCAAGACTGTCTTTGTCAGACGTTAGCTTCGAAGTCTCCTGTTCGAGTTTGGTTTTCTGGTCTGAAAGCGAACGGAGATCGGTCTCTGCTTGGTCTCTCTTCGCAATCGCCCTTTGTTTAGAGTCTTCTGCGGTCTTGCTGTCTTGGACGGCCTCATCCCTGGACTTCCGGACGAGCGCAAGCTGTTCCTTAAGCCCAGTGAGCTCGCCGGTGATCTGGTCCCGTTCATTCTTGGCAGTTTCGGATTGCGCCTTCGCTTGGGCGGCCTCTGTCTTGGCTTCGCCAGCCTTGCTCCGCTGATCCTGCTCAAGCTTTGCCCACTCCTGCAACAGCGATTCTCGCTGGGCTACCGAAGCTTCCCATTGTTCCTTCATGCTATTGAAGGTGACCAAGCTGTGGAGGCTGAATGCTTGGGCAACAAAGGCCAATAAGGCGAGCCCCAGGAGAGCAATGACCCATGCCTTACTGGGCACCCGCGACAATCCGGGTTGTTTCGCAGCTGGATTAGGTTGACTGTCTGTCATATCATCCGTTCCTTTCAACGATTGATTGCATCGCGAATCCGTTGGATGCAGCCGGGCAGATCCTCTCGCAGTTGATAGACCCAAAAGCGTAAGACCCGCCATTGATTGGCGATTAGCGTCAAGTCGCGGTAGAGATCGTCGATCTTTCGGAGGCCGTCAGATGAACGATGCCAGGTTTCGCCATCGACCTCGACGTCAATCTTGCGGCCATTCGCAAAGAGTGCGAAATCCAGGAACCTGCCACAGGCAGGGTACTGCTGGACGTAAGCAATGCCCGCATCGTCCATCGCTTTCGCCAGACGAGGTTCCCATACCGGCCCGATAAGATCGTTCCGAATAGGCTGTTTCGCCTGCAATTCCTGCTGTTCCCACTTGCGCAAGAGCTCATGCACATGCGGAATCCCGCACTCGCGGCACCAGTCGCGGCAAGCGAACACATGCAGAACTGACCTCGCTCTGGACACCGCGACGTTAAAGCGATTCCGTCCTTCGGTGAGGAACCAAAGAGAGCCCCTGGGCGCGTCAGTCGCACATGGAAGACTCAACAATATAACGTCACGTTCATCCCCTTGGAAGCCATCGGCCGTGTCGACATGAAATCGCCAGTGTGCAGGCACTTCCGGCCCCATTGTTTGCATGGCTAGATCACGGATACGGTTGGCTTGGGCCCTGAACGGTGTCACCACGCCAACCGTGCCGGGAAACTGATCTTGTTTCAGACGGAGCAGTTCACCCAGAATAGCCTCAGCCTGGCCCTTGCTGATAAGGCCACCTCCAGGAGCCGCTTGGGCATCGGCCGCAACGTCCGTCCAACAAAAGCCGGCAACATCTGCATTGTTCTTCCTCGGATATACGAGCCTGCCCTCGTCCGTCATGACCTTCAGGGTATTACGGTAGAACGTGTCATTGCAGTAGCCAGCTATCTGGGGATGACTACGGTGATGTTCCTGAAGCTGAATGCTGTTCTCCAACTTCTCATCAGTGGAGGCGAGATTGAAGAAGGAGTTGTACGGATAAGAATAACGTCCAAACTTGAGATCGGTCAGCTGGAACTGACCACGCAGCCTTTTATCTACGTCACGTCTCAAAGTCGAGACATGAGGGAGCTGCATTGGATCTCCGACCACCATGACACGCCGAGCGCGAAAGAGCAGGGGGACCACCGAGGCAATGTCACACTGGCTGGCCTCATCAACAATGAGCAAGTCGAACGCACCGGCCGCTCTCGGGACATTCTTTCCGACGGAGAGGTTGGATGTTGCCCACAGCGGCATTTCCTTTAACAGCACGGGGAAGCACTCTTGGAGGGCCTTCTGCAGCTTCAACGACTGCTGATTGGCCCCTTCGCCCTGGGCCTGCAATTCCCCTTGGATCTCCGCAAATCGCTGCCTCACTTGGCCCGGCAGGCCGGCGCCGTATGACTTGGAAATTAAGGTCAATAATTCCGTCGTCACTCGCGTCGTTTCGCCAAGGTCCTCTTGGAATTGCCTGTGGCAGGCCTCCACGCAGGGCAAGAGGCTCAGCTGTTCCCTCAAGTCGCGAATGCGCATCGCCATTCCTACCGCACGAGCGGTTGCAGCCCAATGCTCCAGTTTTCTAAGCATTCCGGCGATGTTCGACCGGTCGAGTTTGGCAACTGGGACAGGCTTCTGGCGGAAGACCTCGGCGAATCTAGCGTCGATGCTGTTGGCCGAGGAGGTTACTGCCTTCCCTCTAAGAAGACGGTCGGCGAGCCATATCCACCTGCGCCAGAGTGAACTTGGAGCAGTCAGGAAGTTCTCAAGCCTCGTGCGCACCCTGCCGATTTCAGCGTCATCCAATAGAACTGGCGGATCATCTTCCAGGACAGCCCCGTACGTCTCTGGCAAGCCAGCCAGAGTTTGGTTCATTGACTTGGCGGCCACATCTAAGTCGTCGTATAACGCAAATACGCGATCTCGGTTCCCCTCGGATTCAGCCCGCTTGGCGAGTACCTGGTCTAATTGCACCTTGAGGTCATCTACTTGCTCAAGGATGCAATGCGGACGCGGACTTGTCAGCACATTGACTAAGCAACGCGCTAGTGATTCGGCCGATCCGTCGTCGAAAGGGCGGGAAAGCCTGACGGCCAGGAGTTCCGGTTCGACCAGCCGGTTCAGCCTCGGAACGACCGCCTCAATTGCCTGGTGGTTGCGGCTGGAAAAGAGAACAGTCTTTCGTCGAATGGCGGCATTAGCCATTGTCTGGGCGACTACTCGTGATTTCCCTGTTCCTGGGGGCCCGGTGATGACCGACAAGTCTGACGTAAGGGCGGCAACGCAGGCTCGCCGCTGTTCTCGGTTCAGGGCCTCGTATTCGGCCGCATGAGTCGTGCTGTTTTGTGGCGTAGTGGCAAGGTCCGCCTGCGGAGCAGGCATGCTGTCCGGGGCTGATTCGTGAGGGAACAAGTGTCTCAAGGCAGTTACATCCAAGTCCTCATCTTTGGCGACATTGGCCAACCAGAGCAGTTCATGATGGAGCCTGCCGGAATATTTGAGGGCTGGCTGCGATATCAGCACCGCCCGGTTATAGAGGCCTCGTTCGTCGAGTTCCTTAAAGGGGGGCGTGGTGCTCAACCGTTCCAGGTCTGCAAACTCCTTCCACCAAGTCTTGTATGATCGGCAAAAGGCCTGACAAAGGTCTGGAAAACCTGGCGATGGACGCTGCACCTCAGAATCTTCGTCCGCAGGCTCAGGTAGGTCCAGGCCGACAGTTTCCAAGAAGACCCGTCGATCGTCTGGCTGCCGGAATCGATGCTCCAGCCATCCGTGGTTGATCTCAACAGGCCCAACCGGTCGCAGGTAGAGAGACGTTTGCCGGATCTCAAACTCGACTTGAAGCACGAAGACTGGTGAAATGAGTCGTGTCTTCTCTTTGGATCCTTCCTGTGTGAAGACCATCACGTCTACCGGCGCACCAAGGAACAGCCTGGATCCAGTTCGCCAACTGCGAATGTGTCGAGCGAAAGCTGCCCATTCCGGAGGGAGATCAAGGGCGACTGTAGCACCCTTGGATAACCCATTCCAGTTGATACCTTGTGGTAAGCTCAGGAACCTAGTGTTCTCGCGATCTGCGTATTCAGAAACCTTAGCTCGATCCTCGATGCGAACGCATTCAGCGTAATATAGGCAGAGACGGCGGAATTCCGCCCAGCGGGAGTAAGAGGGTGACTGCGTCGCCATCGTTTCCCGAGCAGGCTTGGCTGCCCCCGGGGGCGTCACTATCTCAGGCGTGGTCGCACTTTCGGCAGGCCTGTGTTCCAGCCTCAGCTGCCAGATAACGCCCCGGCGTAAATGCAGGCGGTTCTCTGCCTGAAGCTTCATCAAAGCCATCTGAACATGGTGTTTTGGTGCATGAAGCATGTCCGCCAAACGCCCAGCGGTCAGGCCGGCGGGATGCCGTTGCAATACGCCAACGAGCGGCAAAATGAGATCATCACCACCAATTAGACTACCCATGGGTCCGCTTCACAAAGAGATGGGGTCACCCACCATAGCCCAAGACACCAGCATAAACACCAGCATAAACACCAGCGTGATTATACGGACTTGCCTGTCCGATGCAATCAACTGCGTCTGCAACACACGCAATGGGGCCGCCCGTCTCGCGAGACCAGTCCCCAAAGGGCCTTCGCCTAGGCCAGCAGAGCGTGAACATGGCCATCGTTGTTCTCGCCGGTGAACCCAAGGAGCCCGGACCGCCATCACTGTGGTGGCGCCTGCAACCCATCTAGTGCCGCGACAGCTGTACCGATTATCGCGCGTAGCAGAACCGCACAGCCAGGTGTTCAGGCATCAGGACCGGGACCTCCAATTGTTGCTCAAGTGTCCAAAACGCCATTTGCGAGTCATCCGATGGCAGCCAAACAACTCGCCCACCAGCGTGTGGATGGGGCAGGTAGCCCCGGCTCTTACCAGCTAGACCTCGGTGTTTCAATGGCGATGCGCCATCATTGGTGTTGCTCAAGCTATTCCCAATTGTCAGCCCCAACATCAAGCCCTCGACACGATCCCAAGTGAGATTCGATAGCTTTAAGAGCACCTCCCTAGGGTCTCGTGGCTCCGCAGTACTGTATGGGGTCACCCATGCACCAGGGTGACCCAGTAATCCGTGGTCGTGAAGAAGGGGGAAACCACGGAACCTGGCTACCCAAGGATATGTGATCGTCTGAGAGTTAGACCGACCATCGACGTAGGCGAAGCCGCAGTCGTCGGTGTAGGCGAAGCCGGAACCGGAGCCGCAGCGGAGCGAGGCTCTCCCCCCGTCTTTACGAATCAGGTATTCACCTGAGCGTGCACCTTGTGGGGTGGACCCTGTATTTATTACCTTGGAATCCAGTTCCCTTGCAATTCCAGTATTACTATAGATTAGTCCCCCAAATTGATCCCACCCCTGGGTTCAATTTGATCCCA
>Ga0265339_10001530_pt1 | contig 17069 bp, 16 predicted proteins | sample 4CB219metaG_FD_202085 | JGI IMG/M metagenome (GOLD analysis project Ga0265339, IMG submission 202085) | Rhizosphere microbial communities from Carex aquatilis grown in University of Washington, Seatle, WA, United States - 4-CB2-19 metaG | ecosystem: Host-associated > Plants > Roots >... | reverse complement strand
GCCGGTCGGGTAAGCAGCTCAAGGAGTTCGGTTGGGTACATGCCATTGCTTGCCCTAACGAGAATACGCTCTATGTCGCCGAAATCCTCAATTGGCGTGTGCAGAAACTGATTTTGCATCCGAGCGGGTCGCACGCGGCGAATTAAGAGCGCGGGCAGCGACACATCGAGCAATCGAATTGTCCAACTCAGAACAAGGCGCCATCGCGCGGCTCGCCGAGTGCGCCGCGGCAGTGGGCCTCGGAGATTTCTCGCCGAAGGCCGTCGAGCAGGCCAAGCTCATCCTGCTCGACACGCTCGGCTGCGGCTTCGCCGCGCTGAGTGATGAATGTGCCGGCGCGGTGCTGGCAACCGTACGGGCTTTTGGCGAAGCGCCGCACTGCACCCTGATCGGCCGCGCGCAGCGAACGAGCGCGCCGAGCGCGGTGCTCGTGAATGGCACGCTCATTCGTGTGCTCGACCTCAATGACTACGTGGTCGGCGCCGCAGCGGCGAGTGGCGCGCGCGGCGGCCACCCGAGCGACAATATTCCGGTTGCGCTGGCCGCCGCCGAGCTATCCGGATCGAGCGGCGGCGATCTGCTCGCCGCGATCCTGCTCGGCTACGAAATCTACGGCCGCGGCAAAGCGCTGATGGACGCCCACTCGCCCTGGGACGGCATCAGCATTTCGGGCTTGGCCGCGCCTGCGATGGCGGGCCGGCTGCTGCGCCTTTCTCGCCACCAGCTCGCGCATGCAATTGCGCTCGGCGCGGCGCGCGCACCGACGCCGGTTGGAGTGCGCGAGGGCGCGATTTCGGCGGCGAAGTCGATCGCCAACGCACTGATCGCGCAGAACGGCATGCAGGCAGCGCTGCTCGCCGCGCAGGGCGTCACCGGACCGATCGATCTGTTCGAAGCCGAGCGTGGCTTGCGATTGGTCTTTGCGCATCGGCCCGACACAGCGGCTGACATTCTGGGCGCACCCCTGCCGACCGACGGCTTCATCGGCAAGGTGGCAGTCAAGGCATACCCATGCTTCGCCGGCGCCCAGAGCGCGGTCGCCGCCGCGCTAGAGCTGCACCGTCTTATCAAGGGCGACCTCGATCGCCTCGACGGCAAGATCCGCGTCACTCTCGCCGACCTGCCGATTGTGCGCCGGCAAATGTCCGATCCCGGACGCATCAAGCCGCAATCGCGCGAAGCCGCCGACCATTCGCTGCAGTATCTCATCGCCGTTGCGCTGATCGACGGCACCTTCGGGCTCGGCCAATTCGAGGGCGAGCGCTGGAACGACCCGGCAGTCGTCGCACTGATGGAGCGCCTCGATATGACCACGAACGCCGAACTGGCACGCCGTGGCGGTGAATTTTATCCGTGCGCCCTGCAGGCGGAGGATCGCAGCGGCGAGCCCCATCGGGTCGAAGTTTTAAGGCCACCGGGCGTATCGCCGGACGGGCTGGACGCTGGCGGGATCACGGAAAAGTTTGCCCGCCTCACCGAGGACACGCTCACGCCCAGCCAGCGCGACCGCATCGTCGATGCAGTCATGGCTCTCGACACCGCGCCACACTGCGATCAACTCATGCAGGCACTCGCCGAAGATGCCAGTCGCGCCAAGCGGTAGTATCAGCGGCGCGGCTAGCTCTCTGCTATCGTCGAAGAAACGGGAGGATAAGAAAATGCACCGACGCCACGTACTCGTTGCCGTTCTGGCCGGCGCCACGCTTCTGGCCACCGCACCGCTGACAACCGCCGCGGCGCAGGACTGGCCGTCCCATCCGGTGAAAATCATTGTCGGGTTCGCGCCCGGCAGTAGCGCCGATCAGCTCGCACGTCTGGTCGCCGAGGGGCTTACCACCGCCCTCAAACAGCGCTTCTTCGTCGAGTATCGGCAGGGGAATAGCGGCAGCATCGCGGCCAGTTTCACGGCGCGCTCCGCGTCCGATGGTTACACATTGATGATGGCGGGCTCCGGCCCTCACATCACCGTCCCGACACTGCATCCGGATATCGGCTACGACCCGATGAAGGATTTCACCCACGTCGCCATGGTCGCGGGCGACAGCTACGTGCTCGCCGCCAATCCCACGCTTGGCGTCCATGACATCGCGGACCTGATCAAGCTCGCCAAGGCGCGCAGCGCACCGCTGACGTCTTCGTCGCCGGGGCCCGGCTCCCTCGGCCAGATGCTGCTGGAAGAATTCAAGCGCAAAGCCGGCATTGACATCACGCACGTCCCAGCGCCCGATTCCGGTTTGATGGAGGTGCTCGGCAATCACATCAATATGACGCTGACCGTGCCGCTGACCGCGGGCGAACAGATCAAGGCCGGCAAAGTCATAGGCCTCGCGATGTCGTCGCGGACGCGCAACCCGGCCTATCCCAGGATTGCGACCTTTACCGAGCAGGGTTTTCCCGAAATCACCGGCGCCACCTGGTTCTGGCTGACCGCGCCAAAGAATCTGCCGCCCGCAATCGCCGAAAAGCTCAACAATGAGGTTCGCCGCAGCTTGCAACTGCCGAAAGCTAAGGCCTATTTTGTCCAACAGGCACTATTGTCCGAGGACTTGGACCTTGCCGGTACCACTGCCTTTGTCGGCAATGAATTGGCGCATTGGAGCGCGCTCGCCAAACGCGTCGGCATGACGGCACAGTGAAGGAAGCGAACCCGGAGGTTTTCACCATGGATGCCATCTCGGAGAAGAGCCACACGGCTGGGGCGCTGGCCGAGCCGCGTGCGCGCATCGGCCTGATCATTCCTTCGGTCAACCGCATGACCGAGCCGCAATTCAATCACTACGCGCCGGAGGGCCTCGGCATCCATGTGGCGCGCGGCCGGGTCGCCGGTGGGCCGAACCGCACGGTTGCAGAATTAACGGACGAGATTGCACATGCGGCAGGCACCCTCGCCGATGCGCATCCCGACCTTATCGTGTTTCACTGCACGCACACGTCGATGAAGGAAGGCGCCGACGGCGAGGCGCGCATCATCAGCCTCATTCGCAAGACCACGGGCATCGAGGCGCTGTCGACATCGAGCCTGGTGAGTGACGCCTTGCGCGCGCTCGGGCTCAAAAAGCTGGTCGTACTCAGCCCCTATCAGTCGAACGCCGATATCATCGCCTATTTGGGTGCGGCCGGCTTCACCGTCATCAAGGACGTCGCGCTCAAGTGCAATACCGCGGCCGATTTCGAAGCGATCACGCCGCAGCGCTGGCTCGAACTCGCCCGCGAAAACGACACGCCCGAGGCCGACGGCGTCTTTTTGAGCTGCACCAACACGACCCAGATCGAGGCGGTCGAGGCGATCGAGCGCGAACTCGGCAAGCCGGTAGTCAACAGCAATCAGGCTGTGCTCTGGGGTTGCCTCAAGCGGCTTAAGAACCGCTTGGGCGAACCTTTTACGCCGCCGAGCGATCTTGGCAGTCTGATGAACGATCTTGAGGGCTAAGGTCGTGCCGGGCCGCCGCAGGCGGCCGGATTGAAGACTCGCTGTGTAGACGGCGGATTAGCGGCAAGTTTTTCTGCGGGCCGAATCGGACGCGGCGCAAAATTACCGCCGCAGTTCGGGCACACGCCCTTGAGCCTCGTGTCGACGCAACCGCAGCAGAACGTGCATTCGAAGGTGCAGATCATTGCGTCGGTCGCAGCCGGCGGCAGGTCCTTGCCGCAACACTCGCAGTTCGGGCGCAGTTCGAGCATCGCTATCTCCCCTCCGTCGCGCCCACGGAGAGCGCGACTTGTGGCTTTGACCGGGGCCACAGCGCGAGCAGCACACCGGCAAGTAGCGGCAGGCACACGAGATTGACCATCGGCCAGCCGAAGGACGCCATCAGCGCGCCGGCCGCGAACGAGGCCGCGAGGTTTGCGCCATAGACGAACAGCGAATTCAAGCCCTGCGCCCTGGTCTTGCGCGCCGCCGGGTAGGTGCTGGTGAGCAAGAGCGTGCCGCCGTTGAACAGAAAATTCCAGCCAATCCCCGATAGCCCAAGCTCAATAATGTAAAACGGCAGCGTTTGCTCGGTCAGTACCGTGAGTACGCAGCCGAGGCCGCTCGCCGCAGCCCCCAGCGTCACCAGTCCGCGCAACCCGATCACGCGCACCAGCACCGGATTGAACAGCGACGGCAGATACATCAGCGCGAAATGTACCTGAAGCACCGTCGACGAAACCGGCAGGGAGTAACCGCACATTTGCAGCGACAGCGGCGCCGCGTTCATGGTCAGCGTCATGACCGCGAAACCGATGGCGCAGATGGCCGTCGCCTTGAGGAAGCCGCCGTTGAGCGTGAAATCTTTCGGGGCGGGACGCGTCTTGCCTGCGGCGTCATCACGGCCGAGATTCGCCGACAGCAGAATCTGGGACGCCGCCAGACCGGCGCACACCACGCTCAGCGCCACGAACGCACCGACATAAGGCACCGCGGCGACGCCCGCGAAATGACCGCCGAGAAACGGTCCGGCCACGCCGCCAACCACCCCTCCGCCGGTGACAATGCCGACCGCCGATGTCCGCTCTTCGGGGCTATGCGCCGCATCGATCGCGGCGAAGCGGTAGTATTGGCCGAATGCGCTGAACAGACCGAGGAGGAACGTGCCGGCGATGAGCAGCGAAAAGCTCGCGGCAATAAGCGCCAACGCGCACACGGCGCCGCCAAGCACGCCGATGCCGGCCTTGAACATGAAGCCGCCGCGCCGGCCGAGACGTCCCATCAGCGCCGATGCCGGATAGATCATCACGAGAGTCCCGAGCACCGAGGCGGTCACTGGCACGGTGCTGAGCGCCGGCGACGGCGCGAGATAAGCCCCGGACAGGCTCGATACGGAGGTCAAGAGCGACACCACCGTACTGGTCAGCGCCTGGCCGGCAGCCAGTACGAGAATGTCACGATTGGGCATTGTGTGGCAGCAATGTCGATATACCCATTATTTTCTGCCAAACCGCGGAGGTCAACGATGCGGCCCCCAAAAGCAAAGCAGCGACTGATCGTCGTCCCGGCATTCGAGCGTGTGCAGCTGCTGGACGTGTCCGGCCCGGTGCAGACCTTTGCCAGCGCCAACGAGATCGTCGCCGAGAGCGACCGCGACCCGCCCTATCGCATCGCTGTGGTATCGCGCGGCGGCGGGCCGGTTTGCACCTCGTCAGGTCTGCCGCTGGTGACGCAACCTGCCGGCCGCGCCATCGGCACGGCGCGGATCGATACACTGATTATTCCGGGCGGCCCCGGCGTGCATGAGGCGCTCAAGGACCAGCGCACCGTCGCCTGGGTGCGGCATCAGTCCGACGGCGCGCGCCGTGTGGCATCGGTCTGCACCGGCGCGTTTCTGCTGGCGGAAACCGGCCTGCTCGATGGACGCCGCGCCACCACGCACTGGAAATCGTGCGGGCGGCTGCAGGGGTGCTACCCGAAGATTCACGTTGAACACGATCCGATCTATGTAACCGATGGGAAAATATGGACTTCCGCCGGCGTCACCGCCGGGATCGATCTGGCGCTGGCGCTGGTCGAAGCCGACCTCGGCCGCAGCATCGCGATGCGGGTTGCCCGCCAGCTTGTCGTCTTTCTCAACCGGCCCGGGGGCCAGTCGCAGTTCTCCGCACCGCTCGAAGCGCAGGCCGCCGCCGCTGATGGCAACGCGCCCAATCATTTCGCGCCGCTGCACGGCTGGATTGCCGAGCACCTGACCGGCGATCTGCGCGTCGAGCGCCTCGCCGAGCAGGCCGGCATGAGTCCCCGCACCTTCGCGCGGGTCTATGTCGGCACCATGGGCATCACGCCGGCGCGCATGGTGGAGAGAATCCGCGTCGAGGCGGTCCGCCGCATCCTCGAAGAGACCGATATTCCGATCAAAAGGATCGCTGCCGAATGCGGCTTCGGCCAGGAGGAACGGCTGCGCCGCGCCTTCGCCCGCCAGGTCGGCACGACGCCGGCGGAATACCGCGCGCGGTTTTGAGGAGCGACGGCTACGGCAAACGCGCCCTTCGAGGACGTGATTGTTAGATTCGGACACTATTCAGCGAACCGTCTGAAAAATCCGGTCCCAGCGGGCGCCGCCCTCGGCCCCCGAAAATAGAATGACCTCAGCGCGCCCAATCAAGCTCTCGGCAGGAACATAGCCGATCTGATTGAGCATCCGGCTGTCGACCGAGTTGTCGCGGTTATCGCCCAGCACGAAATAGTGGCCCGGTGGCACAGTGTATTCCTGCGTGGTCGCGTAGAAGCCGTTGTCGCCGAGGGACTGCGTCGTGTAGCTCACACCGCTTGGCAGCGTTTCTCGGTAACGAGTTGCGCGCGGGCTGCTTCCCTCAATGGCGGCATCGCCGATGCGCTCGCGCGAAACGGCGACGCCGTTGATCTTGAGTACATTGTTCGTCATCTGAATGCGGTCGCCGGGAAGCCCCACCACCCGCTTGATGTAATCGACAGCGGTCTTACCAGGCACGCGGAACACCACGACGTCGCCACGTTGCGGCAGCCATCCCGCCGGAATTCGGCGCGACAAGCCAGCCGTCGCCAGCGGCAAGGAATAACGGCCATAGCCATAGGAAATTTTGGACACCACAACGTAATCGCCGGGAACAAGCGTCGGCACCATCGAGCCCGACGGAATGGTGAACGGCTGGAAGACGAAAAGCCTTAAGCCGAGAACAACAGCCCCCGCCACGACGATGGCTGCAAGGAGCAAGCCGTCACGAGAACGACGCGGCTTCGTTACACCAGCCTTGATAACCGCCATTGTGTGCAAACCCTTCGATGTAAAATCAATATGCTGATTGCAAAAGCTCACGGACTTCAGCCGCCGAAACGGGCCGCGGTGATTTGATCGCCTGGACGGCAATTTCGCCGGCGACAAACTCGGCTTTGCCGGCATCGAAGCCGATGTCGCGCAGCCGCTGCGGGATGGGAAATTGCTTCAGCATGGCCGCGACCGAGGCGGCCGGATCGCCGCTGCCGAGCGCCTCGGCAAGCCGCGCGTTGGCCTCCGGTGCGGCGGCAAGATTAAAGCCCGTGACGTGCGGCAGAATCACCGCATGCGCCTCGGCGTGCGGCAGGCCGAGACCGCCGAGCACGTGCGCGAGCTTGTGTTGCAGTCCATTGCTGACGCTCAGCACCGTGCCGGACAGCCATGCGGCGATAAGACATTCGCCGCGGGCATCGCGGTCGGCGCCGTTAGCCACGACCGCGGGGAGATTTTGGGCGAACCGCCGCATCGCCTCGCTCGCCAACGCCAGCGTTACCGGCGTACGGCCGTCGGCCCAAAAGCTTTCGACGCAGTGGGCAATGGCGTTCATGCCGCTCGCCGCGCTCACTGCGGCCGGCAGACCGAGCGTCAGCTCGGGATCGTAGATGATCGTGCGCGGCATCACTTTAGCGTCGCGACCCGTGACTTTGCGCGCGCCGTCGGTGATGCCGAAGATCGATGTCGTCTCGGAGCCCGAATAGGTTGTCGGGATGGCGATGATCGGCAGGCCGGTCTCGCGCGTGATCGCCTTGGCAAGCCCGATCGCCGAACCGCCGCCGGCCGCCACAAGCCCGTCGGCTTTCGCTCCGCGCGCGGCTGCAAGACCCGCCTCTGCGATGGCTTTCGGCACGTGAATGACGGCCTGGGCGTGCAATCCGGCCGCGCGTGCCCCGAGAGTTTCGAGAATTTTCTGGCCGAGCCGCTCGCCGCTGCCGGGCGTCGTCACCACGAGCGCTCGAGACAAGCCGAGCCGTTCCGTCTCCTCGCCGAGCCGCGCCAAGGCGCCTGCGGCAAACACCACGCGTTGCGGCAGAACATCGTGGGTGAACGCGGCAATCGGCAAGGATCGTTTCCCGGATGCGGTGCAGCGCGCAGCGGTGCACCGCATCCGGGACCGTTACGAACACCGAGTTTGAAACGATCCCGGGTCTGCAACGCAACACTTCGTGTTGCGCCGCGCCCGGGAAACGAAGGCTATATGATCGACTCTATTTCCCCTCGCGCCAAATCCCGAGCGCCTGCTGCGCCGGGCGGTCGGAGATCGAGAACAGGACGGTCTCTTTGGAAGCGTTGTGTGAATAGCGCTTCCACGGCGGCACCACGAAGACGTCATTGGGGCCCCACTCCAGAACCTCGCCGTCGACGGTGGTCGAACCGTGACCCTCGACGCAGACGAAAATCGTGCCGTCGGTAGCCCGATACGGCTCACCCTTAAACCCTTTTGGGAGCATCGCGAGCCAGGCGCCCATGGTCGGCAACACCGGACCGCCGGTGACCGGATTGGCGTAGTGCACGCGCGCGCCGTGGCGTTTGTCGATCTCGCCCGCCTTGAGCATGCGCTCAACAATCGGCCGGGTGCGTGCATAGGTGTAATTGATCACCGGGGTGTAGGTCTTGTCCCACTTGCCGTCGGGCAGAACGCCGGAGCCGTAAAGGCTGAGCGAGTCGCCGTTCTGCCGCGTCGTCTCGAGCGTCGGCTCATCGAAATTCTCGGCAAACGACGTCTCGAAGAAATTGATGGCCGGAAAATCCAGCACATCGAGCCAGAGCATCGGCTTCTTGGAGGTGTTGCCGTGATCGTGCGGCGCCCAATTGGCGGTGATGACGAAATCGCCCGGCGACATGAAGGCCTTTTCGCCGTCCACGGCGGTGTAGGCGCCCTCGCCGTCCAGCACAAAACGGATGGCGGCGGCGACGTGGCGATGCGCCGGCGCGACCTCGCCGGGCAGGATCATCTGGATGCCGGCGAACAGCGTGTTGGTGGCCTTGGATTCGCCCGGCATGGCCGGATTTTCCAGGATCAGCACGCGGCGCTTGGCTTCTTCGGCGGTGATCAGCCCGCCGGACTCCATCACCAGCGACTTCACGTCATTAAAGTGCCAGACGATCGGCTTGGCGCGCGACTTTGGTTCCTTGGTGACGACGGAATCCATCACCCGCCACAACGGCGTCATGTTGCGCTTGGCGATGCGGCCGTAATACTCATCGCGGGCGGCATCGATATTATGCTTCGGGCCGGGTTTGCCGTTCGTGGCCTTCCTTGCGGTCGCGACCGCCATGGCATCCTCCATAAAAGCGCGGAATCTGATTGCTGCAAATGAATATAGTCAAAGCTCCGCACTACGGAAATAGTCCATTTTGCAACCAATACCCGGCTGCCATGCGGTCCTGCGCGGCCTCAAAGCCGCGGTTCAAGCTCAATTGCAGCCCAATCGGCCGCTATGATAGCTCTCGCCCATGCAGAATACGGCTTATAACGTACACGCCATTCTGGCCGGCCAGGCGCCGGCGGATGGGCCCGTCACGGTCAAAGGCTGGGTGCGCACCCGGCGCGACTCCAAGGCCGGCATTTCCTTCGTGCATCTGTCCGACGGCTCGGCGTTCCATCCGCTTCAGGTGGTCGCGCCGAACACGCTGCCCAACTACGACGATGAGGTTTTAAGGATCACGTCCGGTTGCGCGGTCGAGGCGACCGGCATCATCGTGCCGTCGCAGGGCAAGGGCCAGGCGTTCGAGATGCAGGCGAGCGCCATCAGGGTGATCGGCTGGGTCGACGACCCGGACACCTACCCGATCCAGCCGAAGCCGCACACCATGGAGTACCTCCGCGAGGTCGCCCATTTGCGGCCGCGCACGAACGTGATTGGCGCAGCGACCCGGGTGCGGCACACGCTGGCGCAGGCGATCCACCGCTATTTCGACACGAACGGCTTCTTCTGGGTGAACACGCCGATCATCACCTCATCCGATGCCGAAGGCGCCGGCGCGCTGTTTCGCGTCTCGACGCTCGATCTCGCCAACCTGCCGCGCACGCCGGCCGGCAAGATCGACTACAGCAAGGACTTTTTCGCCCGCGAAGCGTTCCTGACCGTATCGGGACAGCTCAACGTCGAGGCCTACTGCCTCGCGCTCTCCAAGGTCTATACCTTCGGCCCGACGTTCCGCGCCGAGAATTCCAACACCAGCCGCCATCTCGCCGAGTTCTGGATGATCGAGCCCGAGATCGCATTCGCCGATCTGTCAGAAGATGCGACACTGGCGGAAAGGCTTCTCAAGTTCGTCTTCGAAACCCTGCTAAGAGAGCGCGCCGAAGACCTCGCCTTCTTCGACGAACGCGTCGAGAAGGGCTTGGTGGCAAAGCTGCAAAACATCGTCGCGTCCGAGTTCGTGCGCATGGATTACGGCGAAGCCGTCGCGATCCTGGAAAAGGCGAAAGAGAAATTCGAGTTTCCGGTACGCTGGGGAATCGACCTGCAGTCCGAGCACGAGCGCTATCTGACGGAAAAGCACGCCGGGAAGCCCGTGATCGTCATGAACTACCCGAAGGACATCAAGGCATTCTACATGCGGTGCAACGACGACGGCAAAACCGTCGCCGCCATGGACGTGCTGGCGCCCGGCATCGGCGAGATCATCGGCGGCAGCCAGCGCGAAGAGCGGCTCGACGTCCTCGACGCGCGGATGACCGAGCGCGCTATCGATAAGGAGCATTACGGCTGGTACCGCGACCTGCGCCGCTACGGCACAGTCCCGCACGCCGGTTTCGGTCTCGGCTTCGAGCGGACGCTCGCCTATGTCACCGGCCTGTCAAATGTGCGCGACGCCATCCCATTCCCGCGCACACCGGGCCATGCGAATTATTGAAATGCTCGCATCGCGGACGGCCGGGAACCCGCATTGACCCAATCCACCACAATCGGCAACATCAACCGCTTCAGAGACAATAACGTGCCTATTTTTTAAAGCGGGGAGACGACACCATGAAGCGGATTTTGAGCTTGCTCGCGGCCGGTGCCTGCGCCGCCATTCTCACAGGCCTGAATACCAGCGCGCAGGCGGCGCCCGATATGTCGCTGACGCGTCTCGACTGCGGTACGCCGCCGCCACCGACCGCGGTCAACGAGCGTTTCTCCGACACCTTTTCCTATGGCGACCTGAAAATCCAATTCGTGTTTAGCTGCTATCTCATCAAGCACGGCGATCAGTATTTGCTCTGGGATACCGGTCACGCCATGACTATGCCGAAAGTGGCGCCGAAGGTCAGCCTGCCCGATCTGCTGGCCAAAATAAACGTCAAGCCCGAGCAGATCACCTATGTGGGCATCAGCCACTATCACGCCGATCACACCGGCCAAGTCGGCTCCTTCACCAAGTCGACGCTCTTGATCGGCAAGGGCGACTGGGATGCGATTTCGAGTCCGAAGCCCGGCCCGGGCGTGAATTTCGCGCCATTCGAACCGTGGACAAAAGGCGGCGCCAAGGTCGAGCCGCAGCCGAACGACAAGGACGTGTTCGGCGACGGCAGCGTGATCATGCTCAATACGCCGGGACACACACCGGGCCACCACAGCCTGCTCGTCAAGCTGCCGACAGGCAACTTTGTGATCAGCGGCGACGCCGTGCATTTCCGCGAGAACTACGAGAACAACGGCGTGCCGTGGTTCAACTATGACCGCGCTGAGACACTGGCGTCGATCGGCCGCCTCAAGGGGATCGTGGCGACTTTCAAGGCGACGCTGATCATCCAGCACGACCAGCGCGACATCGCCAAGCTGCCGGCATTCCCGGCTGCCGCGAAATAGGCAATCGCAAGGAAGGACAGAAAATGACCAAATATCTTCTGGTGAGTTTCAAGACCTGCCCGTGGGTGCAGCGCGCGGCGATCGTACTGCGCGAGAAGAACGCGCCGTTCGAGTTCCGTCACATCGAACCGGACAACCGGCCCGACTGGTTCCTCGCCATCTCGCCACACAAGAAGGTGCCGGTCCTGCGCATCGACGATAGCGTGTCGCTGTTCGAGTCGAGTGCTATCGCCGAATATCTCGACGAGACGATCGCGCCGCGGCTGCATCCCGAGGACCCCGTACAGCGCGCCATCAATCGCGCCTGGACCGACTATGTGCCGACTTTTTCCAGCGCCGTGACCGGCGTTGCCTATGCGGCCGACGAGGCGGCATACAATGCGGCGGCGGAGAAGATCGCGCCGGCTTTCGACCGGCTCGAACGCGCGCTGCAAAAGCAGAGCCCTGCTGGGCCTTTCTTCAATGGCGCCAAATATTCCCTGGTCGATGCCGGTTATGCGCCCTTCCTGCAGCGCTATTGCTTCCTCGACCGAATCAAGCCGCTCGGCGTGATCGAAAAATATCCGCGGGTGAAGGCGTGGACAAACGCGCTGATGAAGCGGCCGTCGACGCATTCCTTCCCGGAAGGCGAATTCGAGGCCATGTATCGGACCAACGTAAAGCGCCGTAAGGCCTGGATCTCGCAGTTCATCGCCGACGTCGCGGTGGCGGCGGAGTAGCGGGTTTCGTACGGTCAAATGCATCGTTCACGCACCGCTCGTCCCGCCCAAGCGGGCCCGATCCGGATTCCGGCTTTCTCTGGAACGAGCGAAACTCATCGCACATAACAGGCATCGCAAATGTCAGCCGTCAAACACTACGAAACTGATGTTGCCATCGTTGGGGGCGGAGGTGCCGGCATTGCGGCCGGCATTGAGGCGCGCGACGCCGGTGCTCGCGCCATCGCATTCGAGAAGGACTCCGAACCGGGCGGCGCCGCCATCATCTCGGGCGGCGGCTGCCTGATCGTCGGTTCGCCATTGCAGAAACAGCACGGCATCGACGACACGCCGGACTTGGCGTTCAACGATTGGATGAGTTGGGGCGGTCCGTCGGCCGACGAGGTGTGGGCGCGCTACTACATCGAGCACAGTCTGCACGATCTCTATCACTGGGCCGAAAGCCTGGGCGCCACATGGTCCGACCTGAAGGAGCAGGAAGGTAACTCGGTGGTGCGCTGGACGCGAAGCGATCGCAACGGCCTCGGCCTGATGACGCATTTGATCGACGGCTTCCGCCAGAAGGGCGGCGAGATCGTCACCGACACCGAGATCACCGGGCTGTCCCGCGCCAACGGCCGCGTCACCGGCATTGAAGGCCGCAACACCAAAACCGGCGAGCCGGTGTCGGTGAAAAGCAAGACCGTGGTGATGACGACCGGCGGCTTCAACTCGAATCGCGACATGGTGCTTGAGTTCAATCCGACGCTCGGCAACGACATGGTCCTGGAAGGCTCCGGGCGCAATTCCACCGGAACCGGCCACAAGATGGTGCGGCAGGTCGGCGGCTATCTCACCCACATGGATCACATCTGGTTTTACGTGTACGCGACGCCCGATTACCGCGATCCCGCGCAGCGCCGGGGGCTCCCCTTCCGCCTCGTGCCCGGCAACATCTGGGTCAACCAGCAGGGGCGCCGCTTCCACAATGAGGCGCGCTCCGGCGGCAACTCGGCATCGCCGGCGCTGATGGCGCAAAGCCCGCGCCACGCCTGGGCGATCATGGACACGCCGATGACGGCGACCATGGAGATCGCCGATCCGTACTACCGCGACGGCGACAAGGTCGCGCGCGGCAAGGTGGTCGAGCTGCTCAACTCCTCGCCCTACATCCGCAAGGCCGATACGCTTGCCGATCTCGCCAACAAGATGCGCGTCGATCAGGCGACATTCCTTGGCACCGTCGAACGTTACAACAAGGCGTGCGCGCAACGGCTCGAAACCGAACCGGAGTTCGGCAAGCCGCTGAAAGCCTCCAAGGCGTTCGACACCCCGCCCTATTACGCGGTGCAGATCTTTCCACTGGCGCGCAAGAATTTCGGCGGGGTCAAAACCGATCTGCAATGCCGCGTGCTTGACAAGCATTTCGAGCCGATCGTGGGACTTTACGCGGCCGGCGAACTCTGCGGCATGGCCGGCGGCCACATCAACGGCCGCGCCGGCCTCGAAGGCACCATGCTGGGTCCTTCGGTGTTCAGCGGCCGGGTCGCCGGCGGCTGGGCCGCCCACGAGGCCGGCCATGGCAGCGGCTTTGTAGGCAAGCCGAACCGGGGCTGAGGCTCGTGGCCAAGCTGACGCTCGACCAGGTCAATCTCGTCTGCCGCGACACGGAAGCGTCGATTGCGTTCTACCGCAGGCTTGGCGTCGACATTCCCGACGCCGCCGTCTGGCGGACGGCAACGGGCGCCCACCATATCAGCGCCGGGGGCCGGTCATCGGATCAAGCGATCGATTTCGATCTCGACTCCACCACATTCGCGCAATGTTGGAACAGCGGCTGGAAGGGCCTGACTGACTTGGCAGGCCGCGTCGTTGTTGGATTTAGCGTGGACACACGCGGGGCTGTCGACGAGGTGTTTCGCGACATGACTCGCGCGGGATATCGCGGCTTGCAGGAACCGGTCGATGCATTCTGGGGCGCGCGTTACGCAGTTATCGAAGACCCGGACGGCATAGCCCTGGGCGTGATGAGTCCGATTTCGCCGGACAGGAAGTCGCCGCCCCCGAACGTGTGATTGCGTCGAAGCTGATCCGCCGCTATCCGCCCGGCGTCAGCGTGGCGAGCTGAACGGTATCGTATTTTTCACGCAGCTTGGCGAGAGCGTCCGGGTCTGGCTTGCCGCCCTTGGCGATCAGGTCACGCAATTCATCGAAATATTTCTCGTGCCCCGGAGGCGCGGTGATCAAAAGCATGCGGCCGGGCGCGGTGCCGGAATTGCCGAATGCGTGGGCCGCGCCGGGCGGCACGAACACGAAAGTACCCGGGACGCCGCGCAACGTTTTGTCGCCGCACCGCAGATCGATCTCTCCCTCCAGAACGTAGAAAATCTCCTCGATCTTGGTGTGGTAGTGCGCGCCGGTATTGAACCCCGGCGCGATCGTGAACTCGAACAGGGAGCATTGTTTGGAGTCCTGCGCCGTCAGCAGATAGTCGACCCGGGTCTGGTGCAACGTAACCCCATTGGCCTCGCCGTGATGCAGAATAATTCCCTCAACCGACATGTCACGCTCCTCTGGCCGTCGCCGACCGATAGTATGAAACGGCTCCGGCCCGAACAATCGCCAAACGCCGCAGCGTCACGGTCAATCGAGCTTGATGCCCAGCGCCTTGATCAGCACGCTCCAGCGAGCGATGTCGGCGTTGAGGCGCTTACCCAACTCCTCCGGTGTCGAGCCCCCGGCAACGTAGCCGGCGTCGACGAGCTTTTTCTGGATCGCCGGATCGGCCAGCGCCGTATTGGTGTCGGCGCTCATCTTGCGCACGATCTCAGGCGCGGTCTTTACCGGAACGAACAGCGCCTGCGAGCCGGTCACCGCGTACCCGGGAACGGTCTCGCCGATTGTCGGGACGTCCGGCGCCGCCGGATTGCGTTTCGCGCCGGTCACCGCCAGCACCCGCACCTGCCCGGTGCGCGAATACGACAGCAAGGTGCCGCTGCCGAAATAGCAATCGACGCGACCCGGAATCAGATCGGTGAAAGCGGGCGCGGCGCCGCGATACGGCACGTGCGTCATCTTCAGCCCGGCCATCTGCAGAAAACTCATCTCGGCGAGATAGGGCGCGCTGCCGGTGCCCGGCGATGCCATCGTCAGCTTGCCGGGATGGGCCTTCACGTACTCGACGAACTCCTTCAGCGTATGCGCCGGCAAGGAATTCGGCACGAACATGAAATAGTCGACCAGCGCCACCATCGATACCGGCGCGAAATCTCTCACCGCGTCATAGGTCAGCTTGCCGTACAGGCTCGTGTTCGACGCCATGGCACCCGGATCGAATAGCACCGTGTAGCCGTCGGGATCGGAGCGCGCGACGTATTCGCAGCCGAGATTGTTGCCGGCGCCCGGCTTGTTCTCGACGAAGACCTGCTGCTTCCACATCGCCGACAGTTTGTCGGCAAGCGTGCGCGCGACAATATCGGTTGGCCCGCCCGCGGCGACCGGGACGATGATGCGTACAGCTTTTGCTGGATAACTCTCCGCCCGACCTTCGCCGATAAAGAGGCTCGGGACGATGGCCTGGGCGGCCGAGAGCACAATCAAGTCGCGACGGCTGAGCATGGCACTCCCCCGCATTCTCGATAGCGAGGGCTATCTTATCGCGCGGCAAACGCCCTCGCCACAGCCGAATGGCCGTCAGTAACGCAGAAACTCCTCTCGCTCTTTCAGCCAAGTCAGTTCGTCCGGCTCCGCCAGCGCGTCCAAGTCCGCGGGCACCGCCCGTGTGTCGTCAACCCACTCGCGCAACAGCGGGCCGCCATTGATGACGTCGATGGCAAGTTTGCCGCGCTCATATTCGTAAGCAAAGTCGCGCCAAAGTGGATAGTCGGGAGTGAGGTGCCGGATCGCCTTGAAGGCAAGCGCTTGGACGCGCCAGGGCTTGAACGCCGCGTGATCGTAAGTTGGGCCTTCGGTGTGGATCTGCAAGCCGTTGCAGAGCTTGCCGGCGTGTTTGTGAAATGTCGGCTCGAACCAGCACTCGCGCGGCCGGAATCCGGCGAGCCAGTGCGGCGCGAAAGCGTGCATGGCGTGCAAAACCGCGTAGGCGTCGATGTCGGGAGCGCCGAACAGTTCAAGCGGCCGCGTCGTGCCGCGGCCCTCCGACAATGTCGTGCCCTCGACCATCACGGTGCCCGCATAGGCGCGCGCCATCCACAGGTTCGGCGCGTTGGGGCTGGGATTGATCCAGGCGCGTTCGCCGAGCGGCCAACCGAAGCCCGGTGCCGCATCCGGCTGCCAGCCCTGCATGTCGATGACACGGTAATCGACATCGAGCTTGAGTGTTTTGACAAACCAGCCACCGAGTTCGCCGAGCGTCAGCCCATGACGCATCGGCAGTGGCCCGGCGCCGACGAAGCTTTCCCAGCCGTCGAGTAGCCGCAGCCCCTCAACCGGGCGGCCGATTGGATTGGGCCGATCGAGCACCCACACGGCCTTGCCGTGCTCGGCCGCGGCTTCCAAAACGTAGCGCAGCGTGGTGATGAAGGTGTAGATTCGGCAGCCCAGGTCCTGGAGATCGACCAGGATCACGTCGAAAGTGTCGACCATTGCCGCGGTCGGCCGGCGCACGTCTCCATAGAGACTGAACACCGGAATGCCATGCGCCGGATCGCGAAAATCCGGCGACTCGATCATGTTGTCCTGCTTGTCGCCGCGCAGCCCGTGCTGCGGACCGAACGCGGCAACGACCTTGATGTCGCCGCAGGCGGCGAGCGCATCGAGCGAATGCGTCAGGTCTGCCGTCACCGACGCCGGATGCGCCAAGAGCGCCACGCGCTTGCCGGCGAGCG
>Ga0265339_10001529_pt1 | contig 17070 bp, 13 predicted proteins | sample 4CB219metaG_FD_202085 | JGI IMG/M metagenome (GOLD analysis project Ga0265339, IMG submission 202085) | Rhizosphere microbial communities from Carex aquatilis grown in University of Washington, Seatle, WA, United States - 4-CB2-19 metaG | ecosystem: Host-associated > Plants > Roots >... | reverse complement strand
CGCACGTGCGTCCCCGTCGCGAAGTCGGTCTTGAACTGGTTCCAGAACTCGGGCGGCTGGTCGCCGACGTCCCAGGCGTTGTTCTTGTCGCGCGGCGAGAAGTAGCGCTCCTTCGAGCGGCTGCCCTCCTCGTCGGCACGCGCGCCCACGATCACGCCGGTGTACGGCTCGCGATCGGTGTCGGGCTCGTACTTGCCGGTGTCGAGGTTGAGCCGCATGCGCAGCCCGGTCCCCTGCAGCGTCGCCTTGAGCGCGTCGCGCTTGAGGATGCCGCAACAATCGACGCGCGACAGCTTGTCGGGGTGGCCATCGGGCAGGTGCTGCGTCGCCGGGAAGGTGCGGCCCTGGCGGATCGCCTCGGCGTCCTGGCCGACGATCATTGTGAGCCGATACTCGCGCGCGAGCCGGTCGCGGTACGAGATCATCTCGGGCAGCTTGTAGCTGGTGTCGATGTGCACCAGCGGGAAGGGAATGTGGCCGAAGAACGCCTTGCGCGCGAGCCACAGCAGCACGGTCGAATCCTTGCCGATCGACCAGAGCATGCAGAGCCGCTCGAAGTGCCGGAAAGCCTCGCGGAAGATGTAGACGCTCTGCTGCTCGAGCTGCTCGAGGTGGGTCATGCGCGAGGGGTGGTCATGTCACGATAGAGACGCGGAGTCCAGCATTGAAGACAGAGGGGGCGGGCGGCCGCGCCGCGCGCCTTTTCTCCCTCTCCTCCGCGTCCGCATGGAGGAGAGGGTCGGGGTGAGGAGGTCTGGCGGCGAAGTGCAACGCTCGACTCCTCAGCGAATCCCCCTCACCCTAACCCTCTCCCCCGCGGCGGACCGCAGGGGAGAGGGGACCAGAATTCTCAGCTCGGCGCGGAGAGGGGACGGGAATTCTCAGTTCGGCGCCGCGAGGGGACGAGAATTCTCAGTTCGGCGCCGCGAGGGGACCGGAATTCTCAGTTCGGCGCAGCGAGGGGACCGGAATTCTCAGCTCGGCGACGCGAGGGGACCGGAGTTCTCAGTTCGGCGCCGCGAGGAGCTCCCGCTCCGCATCGCGCAGCGTCTGCTTCCATTCCGGATCCCCCGGCACGGCCGCCACGGCGCGGCGGTAGAGCTTCACCGCGTCACCGATGCGGCCAATGCGCCGCAGGTGGTCGCCGTAGTCGACGAGCGTCTGGTGACAACCGTCGCGATCGTTTCTCAGCGCCGCCTCGAACAGCTCCGCGGCGCGCGCGGTGTGGCCGGCGTAGCCGTGCTCGACCGCCGCCTGGTGCAGCGCCCAGTGATCCTCGGGCTCGACGCGCAGCGCGTGATCGTACGACTCCGCCGCCTCGCTGTGGCGCTCCATCTCGGCGTAGATGTCGCCGCGGATCGCCGCCAGGAAGAACGGGTCGCCGCCGCGGTCGGCCGCCGCCGTGATCGACTCGAGGGCCTCCAGCGTGCGCCCCTGTTCCAGCAACACCTGCGCGAGCTTGGCGTAGCCGAGCCCATAAGTGGTGTCCATCTCGACGACCTTGCGGAACGCCATCTCGGCGCCCTTGAGATCGCCCGCCTCCAGGTGCGCGTCGCCCAGCTCGCGCCAGCCCTCGACCAGGAACGGATCCAGCTCGGTCGCACGGCGCGCCGCTTCCAGCGCGCCGCGATCGCGGATCGCATTCAGCGCCTCGGCGAGCAGCGCGTGCGACGAGCCGAGCTCGGCGGCCGGGCCTGGCGCCACCGCGGCGCGCGCCTCGCGCACCGCCTGCTCGGGGCGCCCGGCTTCCAGCGCCTCGCGCGCGCGCTGCAAGCTCTTGAGGCCCGGGAGCAGCGCGGGCGTGCGCTGTTTCAGCTTGGTGGCGTCGGTGTCCTCGGGCACCAGCGCCAGCACGATGCGCAACGCGAGATCGACCGTCGCCGCCGACTGCTCCGCGGCGATCGCCTGCAACGCCTCCGCGCGCCAGAACGCCGCGGTCGCCGCCGACGCCGCACCCAGCACGCGACGTGCGCTGGCCATGGCGACCGCGTCGCCGCGCTCGGACGCGAGCACGTAGACCAGCGCCGCTGCATCGAGCCGCGCGTCGTCGTCGCGCGCGGTGAGCGGCTCGAGCGCGATCGCGTCCTCGAACGCGCGCGTCGCCGCGGTCCAGTCCTCGTGGCGAACCGCGCGCATCCCCAGCGTCAGCAGCAACGCCGGTGTGGGCGGCAGCGCGGCGCGCAACGCCGCGGTCAAGGTTGCGTCGATGTCGTCGAGCCGGCCCGCGTGCTCTTGCAAGTCCGCGAGCGTGAGCCAGTGATCGGCCAGCCCGGGATCACGGCGGCAGCGCTCGAGTGCCAGCGCAAGCGGTTCTGCGTCGGGGCGCGCGGCGGCCGCGAGCTCGGCGGCCAGCACATGCAGGAAGCGTAAAAAAGAAGTGCCCACGCGATCGACGCCGCGGTCGCTCACCTCGACGACGGGCCACTCACCGTCGGTGGTCGCCTCTTCCGCGTCGAGCGCGAACCGGCGCCCCGCGCGCTCCATCACGGGCCACAGCCCGGCCGGCCAATGAGGCGAGGGTGACGGCGACGGCAAAGGCGCGCGGCCACCGTCGCGTTCGGATTGGGCGCGCCGCTGCGCTGACTCGGCGAGCGTGAGGATCTTGATCTCCGACCCGAGCACGCCGCCATCGTGCGCGCTCAGGAATGCCGCGAAGCCGGGCGGCGCCCAGCGTCCCATCGCCGATTGGAATCGGGCAGCCGCATCGGAACCGGCTCCGGGAAAAAGCGAAGCCCCCGGAAGCGCTGAGACTTCGCGCTCCAGCTCGCCGATGAGGGTATTGGCGGGGTCGACCATTTTGTATGTCTAGCACGGCTACAGCGCGCGCAAGGTCCGTCACCCTTCTACCCACATTGCCATATCGACGCCCACCGACGCGTGCGCAACGGAGCGTCACCGCTGCACGTTCACCGACGAGACCCGGATCTTTTTTGAGAATCGATTCGGTACTGCAGAAAACTCACGCAAGCGACCCGAAAAGAGAGAAACTCAGGCGAATCGAAATGGGTCGGATTCTTCTCTGCGACGACGAAGACTCGCTTTGCCGGAGCCTGGGGCGCATCCTGCGGTCCGCCGGTCACGATGTCGTGACCGTCGACGGTCCGGGCGGCTACGCACGCCTGCGGCAGGAGCGCTTCGATCTGATTCTCACCGATATCCGGATGCCCGGCTTCAACGGGTTCGAGATCCTCGCCGCCGCGCGCACGCATGCGCCCGGCACGCCGGTGATCGCGATGAGCGGCAGCGCCGAGATCCCCGACGCGGTCAGGGCGATGCACGCCGGCGCGCGCGACTTCTTGATCAAGCCGTTCGAGATCAAGGCGCTCGAAGAAGCGGTCTCCAACGTGCTGAAGCCGCAGCCACCCGAGGTCGCGCCGCCGGATCCGATCGTCTGGCGCGATCACAATGCGCCCTGGATGCTCGGCAACGACCCGGCGATGTTGCCGGTGTTCAGCCTCCTGTCGCAGGTCGCCGACACGCGCTGCACGGTACTGATCACCGGTGAGTCGGGCACGGGCAAGGAGCTAGCGGCGCGCTCGCTGCACGCGGGCTCGTCGCGCGCGTCGAAGCCGTTCGTCGCGGTGAACTGCGCGGCGATCCCCCCGTCGCTGGTCGAGTCGGAGCTGTTCGGCCACGTGAAAGGCGCATTCACCGGCGCGACCACGTCGCGCGTGGGGCGATTCGCGCAGGCCGATCGCGGCACGATCTTCCTCGACGAGATCGGCGAGATGGAGATGGGCGTGCAGGCCAAGCTGCTGCGCCTGATCCAGGACGGCGAGCTCATGCCCGTCGGCGACGAAACCGCGCAGAAGATCGACGTGCGGATCCTGGCGGCGACCAACCGCAACCTCGAGCGCGAGGTGGCGGCCGGACGCTTCCGCGCCGACCTCTACTGGCGGCTCAACGTCATCCCGGTCGAGATGCCGAGCCTGCGCGCGCGGCAAACCGACATCACACGGCTGGCCGAGCACTTCCTGACGCGCGCCAATGAGCGACACCGGCGGCAGGTGACGGCGCTCGACCCGCAGACGATGGCGGCGCTGCGCGCCTACCCCTGGCCGGGCAACATCCGCGAGCTCGAGAACGTCATCGAGCGGATAGTGATCGTGAAGGGGAGCGGCACGCTGATGCCGGTGGATCTGCCGCCCGCGATCCGCACGCCACGCGAGGTGACACCGCCGGCGTCGCCGCAGCTCGAGCTGCCGAGCAACGGGACCGACCTGCGCGCGATGCTCGAGGCGGTCGAGGAGCGCATGATCGGCGAGGCGCTCGAGCGCACCGGCGGCAACAAGAACCGCGCCGCGGAGCTGCTGGGGTTGAACCGCACGACGCTGGTCGAGAAGCTGCGCCGAAAGCGCGGCGTGACGCCGCCGCAGATCTGACGAGACTCGCCGCTCGCAAGGCCTGCTCGAGCGTCGCCCGCTCGCAAGGCCTGCCCTCACCCCGGCCCTCTCCCGAGGACGGGAGAGGGTGACTTGGCCTTGATGCCTTGGCTCTCGCAAGGCAGCGGTCCTCGTTCCTTCTTATCCCCTCTCCCCCGTTCCGACGGGGGAGAGGGTTAGGGTAAGGGGGGCCCCGACTTCTCTACGGCACCGCTACGTCAGCTTCGGAAGCGCCTCGGCCATGCGCCTGACGCCCTCTTCGACGTTCTTCATCGACGTCGCATACGACAGGCGCACGAAGCCCGGCGCGCCGAAGGCCGAGCCCGGCACGACCGCCACGCGAGCGCCCTCGATCAGGTACTCGCACAGCTGGCCGTCGTTCTCGATCTTCTTGCCCTCGGGCGTCTTCTTGCCGATGAACGCGTTGAGGTCCGGGAACGCGTAGAACGCGCCCTTAGGCTCGACGCACTTCACGCCCGGGATCTCGCGCAGGCTCTTGACCATCGCCTTGCGGCGCTTGTCGAACTCCAAGCGCATCATCTCGAGGTCGGTCGTCGGGCCCTCGATCGCCGCGAGCGCCGCCGCCTGCGCCATCGACGCCGCATGCGTCGTCGACTGGCCCTGCAGCGTCGCCATCGCCTCGACCACCTCTTTCGGCGCCGCGGTGAAGCCGACGCGCCAGCCGGTCATCGAGTACGCCTTGGACACGCCGTCGATGATGATGGTGTGCGCCCGCACCTCGGGGCTGATCGTCGCCGGCTGGAAGAACTTTGCATCTCCGTACAGCAGCGTGCGGTAGATGTCGTCGGTCATCAGCCAGATGTCCTTCTCGACCGCCAGCTTGGCCAGCCCGCGCAGCGTCGCCTCGTCGTAGACCGCGCCGGTCGGATTCGACGGCGAGCAGACCAGGATGATCTTCGTGCGCGGCGTGATCGCGCGCGCCACGTCTTCGAGCCGCACATTGAAGTTCTCGTCGGCCGAGGTCGGCACGTTGACCGGCCGCCCGCCCGCGAGCTTGACGATGTCGTTGTAGCTGACCCACGCCGGCGTCGGGATGATGACCTCGTCGCCCTCGTCGACCAGCGCGTGGATCGCGTTGTAGAGCGACTGCTTCGCGCCCGAGCTCACGATGATCTCGGACATGTCGAACGTCAGGCCGTGGGCCTTGCCCAGCCACACGGCGACCGCCTTGCGCAGCGGGATCGTGCCCTCGACCAGCGTGTACTTGGTGTCGCCGGCGTCGAGCGCCTTCTTCGCCGCTTCCTTGATGTGGGCCGGCGTGTCGAAGTCGGGCTCACCCGCTCCGAAGCTGATGACGTCGATCCCCTTGGCCTTCAGCGCTTTTGCCTTCGCAGACACGGCCAGAGTGGGCGAGGGCTCAATGACAGACAATCTGCGCGCCAGCTTCACGGACCTGCTCCTTTCAGTTTCTTCGCCCGCAAGGCCGAGACGACCGACGGCGGAACCATCCGCGCCACATCCCCGCCCATCAGGGCAACTTCTTTTACCAGAGAAGAGGAAACATAAAAGCTCTCCTCGCTGGTCATCAGAAAGACCGTCTCGACCTCGGGCGCCAGGTGCCGGTTCATGTGGGCCAGCTGAAACTCGTACTCGAAGTCTGCGAGCGCGCGCAGGCCGCGGATCACGACCCCGGCCTTGCGCCGCTTGACGTACTCGACCAGCAGGCCCTGGAAGGCGTCGACCTCTACGCGCGCGTCGGTACCGAGCGCGTCGGCAATCATCGCGCGCCGCTCCGCGATCGAGAACAGCGGTTCCTTGCGCACGTTCTCGGCCAGCGCGACCACGACGTGGTCGAAGAGCTTCAGCGCGCGGCGCAGGATGTCGACGTGCCCGTTCGTGATCGGGTCGAATGTCCCCGGATATACGGCGAGCAAGCTCATGCAGGCCCCGGCCCTGGCGCGGCCAGGTTACAACACCCCTCCGCTCGTCACGAGTCGGAGCTTCTAAAGAATGAGAGCTCCGTATCGCCGTAGTGACGGCGATCGGTGAGGAAGAGGCCGCCGATGGACGCCGACGGTTGATGACGCCGGTCATGCTCGACGATCACCACCGCGCACGAGGTCAGGAGGTCGCCGCCGCAAAGCTCAGCCAGGACGCCCTCGGTCTCCTTGGCGTACGGCGGATCGAGGAAGACCCAGGAGAAGCGCTCGCCGCGCGCCGCCAGCCGGCGCAGGGCGGCGCAGACCTCGGCACCGACGACGCTGGAGCGGTCCTCGAGGCCGAGCTCGCGCAGGTTGCGGCGCAGCACCACCAGCGCCTGGTGGTCGCGCTCGACGAAGACCGCGCGACGCGCGCCGCGCGAAAGCGCCTCCAGACCGAGCGCGCCGGTGCCCGCGTACAGATCGAGCACGCTGCCATCTGGCGGAGGTCCGAGAATGTTGAAGATTGCTTCTCGAACTTTTGCTGCCGTCGGCCGGGTGTGCGCGCCGCGGGGAGCCCGGAGTCGACGCCCACGATCCGACCCGCCAGTGAGCCTCATTACGGCCCTCTTACTACCTCGCGCAGCACCGCAGGTCAAATCAGACCCAGCAGGAACGTCGCTAGGCACGCCGCGCTGGTGGACGCGGCACACACAGGAGACCTCCCGGTGGGAGGAGCCCCAAATCATCAATGTCGCCTAAGGCTTAAGCGACTGTATCTGATACACTGACTACGAATTTTATGGCGCTGGTGGGAGCTTTCTTCGACGTCGACCGAACTTTGGTGGCTTGCAACACGGGCCGCCTGTTCTTGCGGGACTTGCGCCGGAGGGGCGAGATCTCGTTCCTGCGCGCGCTCCGCGCGATGGGCTGGATGCTGAAATATCATCTGTCCCTAATTGATCTCGACGCGGTGGCCGCAATGCTGGCCGAACAGATGCGCGGCTGGTCGGAGCGCGAGTTCTCCGAACGTTGCAAGCGCTGGGTCGAGGACGACATCCTGCCGCTGCTGTTGCCCAGCGCCCTGCGCCAGATCGAGCACCACCGGCAAGAGGGGCACCTGTTGGCAATCCTGTCGTCGTCACCGATGTACGTGACGCGGCCGATCGCGGAGACGCTGGGCCTCGACGAGGTCCTGTCGACGCAGTTCGAGGTCGCGGACGGCGCCTTCACCGGCCGCCTGCTCGGCCCGGCCTGCTTCGGCAAGGGCAAGGTCCACTGGGCCGAGGATCTCGTGTCGCGGCGACCGGTCGATCTCGACTCGAGCTTTTTTTACACCGATTCGTATAGCGACCTGCCAATGCTGGAGCGGGTCGGGCACGGCGTGGTGGTCAACCCTGACCCCCGCCTCAAGCGCACGGCCAAACGGCGCGGCTGGCCGGTGCAGAACTGGCAGGAGGTGCAGGCATGAGCGTCTATTCGGCCCCTTGGTACACGCCGGCGGTGCAGCGGCTGCTGGATCTCGCGCTCGAGGAGGATGTCGGCCGCGGTGACGTGACGACGTCGTCGGTGATCGACGAAGCCCAGGAGGCGGAGGGCGACATCACCGCCGGCGAACGGCTGGTGGTGTGCGGACTGGGCGTCGTCGAGGCGGTATTCACGCGCTTCGACTGGCGCACGCGCGTGCGCATGAAGGTCGCCGACGGCGATCCGGTCGCGCCAACGACCACCGTGGCGACCGTGCGCGGGCCGGCGGCGGCGCTGCTGGCGGGCGAGCGGACCGCGCTCAACTTCCTGCAGCGGCTGTCCGGCATCGCGACGCTGACCCAGGCGTTCGTGGGCGCGGTCGAGGGCGCCAAGCTGCGCATCACAGACACGCGCAAGACCATGCCGGGCGCACGCGCTCTCGAGAAGTACGCCGTGCGCATCGGCGGCGGCGGAAACCACCGCGCCGATTTGTCGTCGGGGCTCCTGATCAAGGACAACCACGTCGCGCTCTGCGGCTCGGTGCGCGAGGCGGTGCGACGCGCACGCGCCACGGCCCCGCACAGCCTGCGCATCGGCGTCGAGGTCGACACGCTGCCGCAGCTGGACGAAGCGGTCGAGGCCGGCGCCGAGGTGGTGCTGCTCGACAACTTCTCGACGCGCGACCTCAGCGAGGCGGTGCGCCGCGTACGCGACCGCGCGCCGCGCGTGGTGCTGGAGGCATCGGGTGGCGTGACGCTCGACCGCATCCGCGAGATCGCGAAGACCGGCGTCGACGTGATCTCGATCGGCGCGCTCACCCATTCGGCGCGCGCGGTCGACTTCTCGTTCTCGGTGCGGCCAGCGGAAGCCGGGCGCGGCTCCGCGGACCGCTAGGCGTCCGCTCGGCACCGGCTCGCCGCCAAAGTTTGGCTTCGGCTTCTTCATCGACGTTCGAGCCGCTCGACGCCGAGCGGGTTGCGCGCGTACTGACGACGCGCTGGCTCGGGCGCCCCTGCGAGTGCCTGGCGTCGTGCAAGTCGACCAACGACGTCGCGGCGGCCCGCGGACGCGCGGGCGCGGCCGAGGGCCTGGTGGTGCTCACCGACGAGCAGACCGGCGGGCGCGGGCGGCTCGGGCGCAGCTGGCACGCGACGCCGGGTGCGAACTTGACGTTCTCGTTGCTACTGCGCCCGGAACGGCCGCCGGTCGAAGTGCCGCCGCTCACGCTGCTCGCGGGCGCGGCGGTTGCGGCGGCGATCGCGCCGTTCGGCGTGAATCCCCAGCTGAAATGGCCCAACGACGTCCAGCTCCTGGCCATCTCTGGTCCGCGGGGAACCCCCCAGCCGGAGCCGCCCCGGAAGGTCGCGGGTATCCTCACCGAGATGGCCACCGAAGGCGATCGCGTCGGGCATGTGGTGGTCGGCATCGGCCTGAACGTCAACGAGGCGGCCTTGCCGACCGGGCTCGCGGACCGCGCGACGTCGCTGGCATTGACGACTGGGCGGACCTTCGATCGCGTCGAAGTCCTCGCTGCCGTGCTGGCGGCGTTCGAAGACGCCTACGACGATTTCCGAACGAACGGCACAGCGGCGGCCGTGCGCTGGTGGGAAACCTACGGCGCGATCGGGTCGCGCGCGCGCGTCCGTGTGGGCGAGCACGATCTCGAAGGCAAGGTCCTGGGCCTCGACCCCGACGGCGCGCTCCGAATCGCTGCCGATGACGGCCGCGTGCATCGCGTGGTATCAGGGGAGATCACATGAACGCGATTCAAGCCGCGATCCTGGGGCTGGTACAGGGCGTGACCGAGTTCTTGCCGATCTCGTCGACCGCCCACCTGCGCATCGTCCCGGCGCTCGCCGGCTGGGACGATCCGGGTGCGGCGTTCACCGCCGTCCTGCAGCTGGGCACGCTGGCGGCGGTCATCGTCTTCTTTCTCGGCGAGCTCATCCGCATGTTGCGGGCGGCGCTCCAGGCGCTGCGGGCGCCGTCCGGCACCCGCCCGAGCACCGACGCGCGCCACCTGGGTTACCTGATCGTGGGCACGATCCCGATCGGCGTGGTCGGCCTGTTGCTGCGCCACGCGGTCGAGGGCGCCTTCCGATCGTTGTGGGTCGTCGCGATCGCGCTCATCGTCGTGGCGCTGGCGCTGGCCTGGATCGAGCGGCGCCGGCAGGGCACGCAGGGCCGCGACCTGGACGACATCACCCTGCGCGACGCGATCTTGATCGGCTGTGCTCAGGCCCTGGCGCTGGTGCCCGGCGTGTCGCGCTCGGGGATCACTCTGCTGGCGGCGATGGCGCTGGGCATCCGGCGCGACGCGGCCGCGCGCTTCTCGTTCCTGCTGTCGATCCCGGCGGTCGGTGCGGCCGGCATCTTCGAGCTGCCCAAGATCATGCACGCGCACGACATCGGTGGCACACCGCTGGCGATCGGTTTGATCGTGGCGGCGCTCTCCGGCTACGCCAGCATCGCCTGGTTGCTGAAGTTCCTGCGGACGCGTAGCACCATGCCCTTCGTGATCTACCGGGTGGCGCTGGGCGTAGCGATCATCGCGATGCTCGCCTCCGGCCGCCTCGGCTGACCATCCGGTCCCCTCCCCCGTCCTCGGGGGAGGGGACCGGAGAGGGCGAACCTTGCGAGAAGCGACGCACGAGCGGACACCTAACCGACCGTCGACTGAATAGCCGCCCAAACGTAAAGAACGCCAAGTCCAGACGCTCGATGGTCCGGAGCTTGGCGTTCTCAACGCCTGGTCGGCGTTGACCTAGCTGAAGCGCAGACTAGCCGCCGGTGGTGGCGTCGCTGGCTGCCGTATCGCCGCCCGACGCGGTGTCGGTGCTGGACGGCATGTCGATCGGGGCGTCGACCGTCGTGCTGGTATCGGTGGACGTGCCGGTGTCGTCCGGGCCAGCGTCGACGACCCCGCCGGGACCTGCAATCATGATGGTGTCGATGTGCACCACGCCGGTCGTATAGGTGCCGCTGGCGCCGGTCTGGATCAGGATGTCGATCTCGCGAACGTCGCACGGATCGTACCCCGAAGGGGGGACCCCCGGGGGGTTGCTGACGTCGATACTGAGCGGTTGCCAACCCAACGAGGAGTCGAGGGCGACCGAGTTCCCCGGAGCGTAGTTGTACGAAGCGGTGGTCTTCAGGGCGATGGCGGCGGTCCCCACGTTGGCCGGGCCGGTGTTGAGGGTATTAGGGCTCAGCTTGACAAAGGCGGTGACCGTCTCGCCCGCCATATTGAGGCTCGTCATGTTCTGCGCGAACAGCAGCGTCTCGTTGGGCGCGTCGAACGGGATGGTCAGCTTCACCGAGCCGAGGACTGGCGTCGCCGGCATGCCGTCGGTGGTGTCGATCTCGACGATGGTGCCAGAGGCTGTGCCGCCATCCGGACCGGGAATGGGCGCGAGCGTGCCGGGGGTCGAGTTGGCGGCGACGACCCAGCCGTCGAGGATAGCGCCAAACGTGCTGGTGTGGGTGTACTTGGGGCCGTTGCAGGCCGGGTTGCCCGCGGCGCCGCCCTGGGCACCACCCTGGCCCCGATTGCCACCCACGCCCTTGCCGCCAGAGCCAGCGTCATGACCGGCGTCTTGTCCAGTTGCTCCGCCCACCCCGCCGCCGCTGGATGAGCTTCCGCAAGCCGCGGCCGAGAGCCCCAGCGCGGCTGAAAAAACGACTACCAGATATTTCATGTTCGCTCGTGAAGGTGTCGGACTCATGTCGCCATACTAGGGCAACACCCGTGTGAAACCTTCAGAAAAATTTTCGAAGGGTGCGGGAGTTCCCGCTCTGACGAACACGCGGGGCTGGCGATCGCGCTTAGCCGACCAGGCCCGGCAGCGGCCCGGTCCACTGCGTGGAGTCGCCGAGTGACGGCAGGTTGACCCCAAAGATCGGGGCCAGCGCCAGCCACAGGTCGTTCCAGGGGCGGTTGCCGGTCACGTTCTCGAGGCCGGCCATGGGGCCGTCGGTGATCTTGAGATACTGGCCGCCCTTGATACGCGTGTTCTTGCCGCCGAAAACCAACAATGGGACGTTCAGCTGATTGTGGTCGTAGGCGCGGCCGATCTCGCTCAGGTAGACGACGACGGTGTTGTCGAGCAGGGTATTGCCGTCGAAGTCCGTGACCTGATCCAGCGCCTGGATGGCGGCCGACGACTGCATCGCGTACCAGGTGTCGAGCTGCGCGAGCCATGACATGACGTCGGTAGACGTGGTGTGCGAGGGCGGATGGTGCGGCGACGACGCCGGCCGGCCCGCAAGGTTCGCCGTCGCACCCTGGAACGTCGACGGGAAGACCACCCAGTTGGTGCCCGCCGACCACATGAACGTGCCGACGCGGGCATAGTCACATTGAAACGCCGCACGGATCATGCCGAGCTGCTGCATGCCGAGCCGCTGATGGGGGTGGTTGGCAGGGTCGCCCGGGTCGAAATAGTCGACGCCCTTGAGCTGACTACCCGCGGTCGGTGCCTGCATGCCCGAGGCTCCCGCCCCGGTCATCGCGAACGACTCCGGCATCATCGGCTGCGAGCACGCGCTGGCGGTCAGCGACAACCGGATGCTGGCCTCGAGCTGCTGTATCGACGTGGCGAACGCATCCAGCTTGCTGGTCTCGGCGGCCGGCACCAGCGTGCGCATGCGCGAAAGGTCGCCACGGATGAAGTCGACCACGCTCTCCTGCTGCGCCAGCTTGGCGGCGGCCACGGCGGGATCCCCGCCGGGGGAGAGCACGCTGCGGAACATGCGGTTGTAGACGTTCAGCGGCGCGGTCTCGGGGAAGATGGGCTGGCGCGCAGAGGCGCGGCCCGCCTCGCTGGATGGCTGATCGAGCGGCAGCGACGGCCGATACGACAGCACGCGTGGCGCGACCTCGTCGCGATCGGAGCGGATGTCGGCGGCGAGCGCCAGGTACTGGAAGGTGGTCTTGCTGGCCGACGGCGAGTTGTTGCCGCCCAGAATAGGCGACTGGTCCAGGAAGATCTGATCGATCGAGGCCCCGCCCGCGGCGTGATCCTGCGTACCGATCGGTCCCAGCGTGGGCACGCCGGTCATGACGCCGACCACGCCGCCCTCGTGCGTGTTGAAGCCGCCGTTGTTGCCACCGGCGACCTGTGATGCCGTGACGATGTTGAGGCCGTCGACCATCGCCATCTTCGCGCGCAGCGGTTCGAAGGGGGCGCTGTTCTGCGGCAGCGTGAAGTCGGTCGTGGTGGCCGTTGTCGGCGTCGGGCGCCACAGATCGTACGCCGACGCCGGGCCCCGATGCTGTGTGCCCAGCGGGTGGTGGATGATCAGGAAGCGCAGCGGAGCCGCCATGCCCTGCGCGTTCGCCTCGATCCGGCGCAGGATCGGGGACAGCAGAACCGCCGCGCCGCCGGCGCTGCGCAGGAACGCCCGCCGGGCAATCTTGTACGAGCTCACTGTGCACCTCCCGTGCGCGCGCGCGTGAAGGATGCCGCGGCGACATTGTGAAACAGCGAGGTGATCGTGCCGTCTGACATCTCCAGCTCCTTGCGCTGGATCTGTACCTCGCAGGTCGAAGCGTTGTGGATCAGGCGCCCGATGAAGTAGCTCGAGATCATCTGCGCCGCGCAGTTGATGAACTGCTCGTCGGCCAGGATCGCTTGCGCGAGCGCCACGGGACCGTCCAGCGTGCCGGACAGCGGCGCCGCGCGCGAAAAGTCAGCGCTGGAGTCGACGGGAAGGCCGTCTGCGACGGTGCGCACGTTGCCGACCGGGTCGAAACCTTCCAGAACGCGGCCGTAGGGATCGATGTTGCCGTGGCAGCCGGTGCACACCGGGTTCTCGAACAGGCGGTAGTCGGACTTTTCGATCTCCGTCGGACGCGCCGCCAGCGCCGCCACGATGTCGGGCGAGTTGATGAGGCCGCTCGGAAAAGTGATCGGCGTGGCGCAGATGATGTTGTCGTGCACCTCGATGCCGCGGTGGACGATCGACGTCGTCGCGATGTCCGAGACCGCCCACAAGAGGGCCGGCTGGGTGAGCATCCCGGCGCGGCCCTGATCGGTGCCCGATACGGCGACGAAGTCGTCGGGCGAGCCGACAGATGTCGGATCGAACGGAAGGTTCAGCAGGGTCGCCATCCGCTGGTTGACGAACATCTTGTCCGACGTCAGCAGATCGGTGATGAGGCCGCTGCCGTGCCAGTAGATGTCGTCGACGAACAGAGAGGCCGATTGCAGCATGTCGTTCTGTAGCGACGTCGTGAGATCGGTGATGGTCGCGTCGGTAGGGTTGAGCGGCAGCAGCAGCGACTTGTCTTTCTGCTTGGCGTAAAGCTGGTTCACGTTGAACCAGGCGAGCGTGATGCGCACGAGGTTGGCCTGCACCGCCGGCAGCATCAGCAGACGGTCGACCTGCTTGGTCACGCCATCCGCGTTCTTCAACGAACCGTTGGCGGCCGCCGCCATCAGCTCCGCGTCGGGGGTCGAGTCGAGGAAGGTGTAGGCGAGCTGAGTCGCCACCTCGTAGGGATCGAGGGTGGTGGTGGCGGTGGCGTTGGGCGCGCCCTTGCCCAGCTCGGAGCGGAACATGAAAGACGGTGACTGCAGCAGCGCCTGCACCATCAGGCTGATTCCGGTCTCGAAGCTCTCCGGTTGACCCGCGGCATAGACGTTCATGAGCGCGGTCGTCTCCGTGCTGTTCAGCGGACGTCTGAACGCGCGCTGGCCGAAGGTGGAAGCGAAGCGCGTGGCGCAGGCATTGTCAGCCTCGCCGGACTTGCAGGCGGCGAGCTGGCGCATGTCGACGCCGGCCAGCACCGTACGCAGCGTTTCGCTGACGTTGAATGCCAGCTGCGGATCGACGGTCAGCGTTTCGTCCGCGAAGAAGGCGTACGTGCTCTGCCCGCCGAGCGTGCCCAGGTCCGGCGCGGCGGACAGGCCGAGCAAGTCGCGCACCGAGTTGCCGTACTGATTCACCGACAGACGCCAGATCCGTCGTGGAATGGGATCGAGGGGCGAACACCCGTCGTCGCCGGTAACCGCGGGCGGTGCTGGTTTGTTGTTCTGGCACCCCGCTGTGAGCGCGCAGGCGAGCAACGCCCCGGCCAGCCATGCCCCACGCGATATCGACAGCCTTTTGGGACGAAAGACGTTCATGACTTCCCTCGAACGATACTCGCCGCCGTCGCAGCGCCAAGGAGAGAGTAGCGTTTCTACAGGGAAATGGTCCAAGAACTGGGCCCGCCGTGATCGACGCACATGATGGAACGGCCGCGTCGGGGTACCCGGGGTAGCAGGGACTCCGACAATCTTCGTCTCCGTCCGCTCAAACCGCGTTGAGCTTCCGGCTAGTTACCGGCGAACTTCACACTAACGAACGATCGGCGAGCGGCGCTCCGCCCAGGCGGCCAAGCAACGTGGCGACGTCGGTCTTGGCGCCGGTGGTGATTTTCACCGTGAAGAGACTCTTCGCGTTCCCGGCGCGCGTGATGTCGCAGGGCGCGCCGAAGAGCTCGCGGCAGAAACCGTCTAGCTCCGGCTTGAGCGCGGCGAACGTCGCGTCCTCGTTGGGCGCGCCGAGCCGGTCATTGACGCGCAACTGAACCTCATCCGTGCGAAAGCGCACCTTGGCGCCACCGGCCGCGAGCGTGGCGTCGTTCTCGATCAGCGACGCCGCATGCAGGGTGCGTCGGAACGCGTCGGCGACGCGCTGGCCGGGCTCGGGCGCGCCGCGCTTGCGGCTGTAGAGCAGGCCCAGGCGCCCTTCGCCCTCGTCGATGAAGTAGTCGTTGCCGTGGCCGATCAGCGCCACGCCCGGTCCCTTGGGCACGTGCGCGTAATTGGCGACGTCGATCATCAGCTCGGGCAGGAGCTTTTTCTTGATCCAGTTGTGAAAGACCACGACGAAGGCCTCGGGGGAGATGCCGGTCGCGCGGTCGGTGTAGAGCTTGATCTGCAGCTTTTCCGGTTCCATCACGCTTTCAGGCCGGTCCGATGCCGGGGGTGGATGCGCCCAGCGACGAGCCGAGGCGCGTGTAGCACTGGTGGGCGGCGTCGACGAACAACGTCGCCTCTTCGATCAACTGGTGCGCCGCCTCCGTGGTCGACGCCTTGTCGTGCTCCTCGTGCACGCGGAACAGATACTGCGCGAATTTGCCGCCCGCGTAGGGATCGAAGAAGAGCTGCGTTTCGTAGAAGTGCTTGCGGAACTCGCCGACCACCTCGTCGGGCTCCGCGCTCACGTTCGGGCTCTTCTCGCGCGCGAGCGAGCGCGCCGCCTCGAGCATCGCGCTGTAAGCGCGCGACACCGCGTCCTTGATCTTGCCGTCGTCGAGCAGGATCTGCGCCTCGAAGATCTCGCGCTCGCTTGCCGCGAGGCCGACCTCGACCATCGGCACGACCTCGCCGGCGCACTCGCCGACGCCCATGTCGTCGATGGTGTACTCGCGCGGGTCGCCCCAGTCCGAGTAGAAGCTCGGATCCTGGTCGTAGCTCGGCAGGACTTGAAGCTCCTCGACCATCGCGCGGATCGTCTTCTTGCCGATGCGGTTGACGAAGGCGGCGAAGCCCTCGCCCGGCTGCTTCTCGGCGGCGTAGCGCGACGTGAGCCGCTTGACGACCTCGGGCACGCGCTTCGACGGCACCGCGCCGATGGCCAGGCCGTAGGCGCCGCCGTTCTTGGTCCACTGGCCGCCGACCACCAACTGGAAGTGCGGCACGCGGCGGCCGCCGACGTTGCGGCTGACGCCGAGGAAACCCAGATCGGCCACGTGGTGCTGTCCGCACGAGTTGAAGCAACCGCTGGTCTTGATGTGCAAACCGCGCGCGTTGGGATCGTCGGCGATGCCGCTCTGCTGGAGCTGGCGGCCGAGCTCCGCCGCCAGCGAGCGCGACGACGAGATGCCGAGCTTGCACGTGTCAGTGCCTGGGCAGGCGGTGATGTCGCTGATGGTGCTAGCGCCCGGCGACGCGAGCTCGATCGCCACCAGCGCGTCGTAGAGGACCGGCAGGTCGGCCAGGCTGATCCAGCGCAGCATCATGTTCTGCTCGACGGTCGTCAGGATCGCGTCGCCGCAGAAGCGGCGCGCGACATCGGCCAGCGCGCGCGCCTGGTCCGACGTCATGTCGCCGAGCGGCAGGGTGATCGTGGCCATCGCGTACCCGGGCTGGCGCTGCTCGACGACGTTGCTGGCGCGCCAGACGTCGAATCCGGGAGCGTGCGGCCCCGGCGGCAGGGCGCCGGCCGGACGGATCGGCGTCTCGTCGGTGACATGCAAGTCGGACAGGAACGACGTCCAGCGCGGATCGGGGCGCAGCGTGGCGCGCTCCTCAAGGACCAGCCGCTTGAACTCTTCGATGCCCAGCTTC
>Ga0265339_10001527_pt1 | contig 17084 bp, 13 predicted proteins | sample 4CB219metaG_FD_202085 | JGI IMG/M metagenome (GOLD analysis project Ga0265339, IMG submission 202085) | Rhizosphere microbial communities from Carex aquatilis grown in University of Washington, Seatle, WA, United States - 4-CB2-19 metaG | ecosystem: Host-associated > Plants > Roots >... | reverse complement strand
GCGATCTTGCGTGCCATTTCGTCCTGCACCTCGAATACGTCCTTCATCTCGCGGTCAAAGCGCTCTGACCACAACGGAAAATCCGTGCGGGTATCCACGAGTTGAGCGTTGATGCGCAGCCGCGCGCCAGAGCGGCGCAGCGTGCCCGTCAGCACGTATGCGGCGCCCAGCTTCTGCCCCACCACCTGCGGGGTCACGGTTTGGTCCCGGAATGCCAGCACCGTGGGCCTCGAAAAAATATTCAATCCGCGAATCTTTGACAGCTCCGTGATTACGTCTTCCGTGATGCCATCGCGCAGGTATTCGTCTTCCTTCGCGCCACTCAGGTTTTCGAAATAGAGCACGGCCACCGACTTACCCTGCTTGGGCGCGCCCGAATCTGAATCCGTCTTGGCCTTGGCGCGGCTCCTGTTGGTCTCCAGGTTGCGCTTCATCCGGTTCAGGTCAGTTTTCAACTCCGTCGCCGTCTGGCAGCGCAGTGCACGATCCTTCTCGATGCACTTCTCCAGAATGCGCACAAAGTCCGCCGGCAATGATGGATTGATCTCCGCCGCCGGCTGCGGATCGCGATTGAGGATGGCGTCGAAGATCACGGCCGACGTGTCTCCCTGAAAGGGCAAAACGCCGGTGGCCATCTGGTAAAGCACCGTGCCTGCCGAAAAAAGGTCCGTCCGCGCATCCACAAGCTGCCCGCGAGCCTGCTCCGGCGACATATATGAGATGGTGCCCACCGCTGAGCCGGGTGAGGTCAACTCGTCACCGGCGGCCATCGTTCTGCCTCCATCCGCCGCCTGCGTCGTCTGGCTCATTCCGATCTTCGCCAGCCCAAAATCCAAAATCTTCAACTGCCCGCGTTCCGTTAGAAACATATTCGCCGGCTTGATGTCCCGATGCACAATGCCCTTGGCGTGGGCCGACTCCAGCGCATCGGCCATCTGGACTGCCAGCGGCAGGATCGCTTCCACGTCCATCGGCTGCCCCTTCATCCGCTCCGACAGGGTCTGCCCCACCAGCAGCTCCATCACAATGAAATGCTGCAGCTCGTGCCGCTCAATGGCGTGGATAGTGCAGATATTCGGATGATTCAGTGACGAGGCCGCTCGGGCTTCGCGCTGAAAGCGCTCAAGCAACTGGCTGTCTCTCGCCAAATCCGCGGGCAGAAACTTGAGCGCCACATGACGATCCAACTGGGCGTCCTGGGCTTCGTACACCACGCCCATACCGCCCGAGCCCAGCTGGCGAAGAATGGTGTAGTGCAGGATCGATTGTCCGATGAGGGGATCTGGATTCATACTCGTGCCGTTTAGTATAGAACGGCGCATGGGCCGTTAATGTCGAGCGGGCCGGAATGAGGAAGTCAGGAAGCGGCCACCTGTTCAACCCAGGCATTCGGCTTGTGAACGCCCAGCTTGAGATGGAGAGTCACCGGCCTTCCCTCGGGCAGGTGCAGATCGCAGTTCGCGGTGTCTTTGCTGAGCGGCGCAGTCAGAACCCCTGCCGGTGCGCTGATATCTTCAATGCCGTAGCGGGCGATCAAAGTCACGTCCTGCGCGCGGAACGATGTCACCGTCAACTCTGTGGTTCTGGTCTCCATGTTCCAAGCCAGATTGTCGATTCGCGCAAAGGTCCTGGCCAGCATTCCGTTGATCGAACCCTTGGTTAGTGTCTCCGGAAGAGCGGGAAGCAGTTCAATCACGCCGGGACGCGAGTAGAGCAACATCTCCATCATGATGGTGGGAATTCCACCCTGCGCATCCGGCATGGGGAAAGCCCAAGGGTCATGCGAACACCGGAGCGTCGTGGCGACGTAACCCTGCTCGATCAACTGCCGCAGTTCGGTATCCACCATGTAGCAATCTTTGAGCCGCGCTCCCACAAGGGCGCGATGGCAACGGCCGTGAGCGGCCAGCCTTTCCGGCACGCGCCTCCTGTCGGCCATCATCGCGGCCAAGGCAAGTTTCGGCGTGCGATCGGGATCGATCTCGTCGCCCGGCCATGCACCATACAAATGGGAAATATGCCGATGGCTGTAACGCTCCTGAAGCGTGGGCCACGCCCATTCTTTCAAGGTACCGTCCGGTTCCATCAGGTAGGGCGGCATCTTGGCCAGAATGGCCTTCCATTTCGGCACGCTGTCAGCGTCGCTGCCCAGAAGCTCGCACGCCTCGATCAGGTTGCTAAGCACCTCGCGGCACACCGTAATGTCCATGGTGGCATTGATCGCGATCATGGCGCCCGGACCGGTGTTCGCCGGGTTGTTCTCTGGAGAAAAAGATGGGGCGAAGATATAGTTCCCATCTTTGTCGGTGACCGTCAGGAAGTCTTCGTAGAAGAGCGCCAACTCTTTGTATGCCGGCACGATGCGGTTGCGCAGGAAGTTTACATCGCCCGTTGTCAGATAGTGATCCCAGAACGGGCGAACGCACCAGCCCCCGGCAGAAAGCCAATAAGGATGAGGCCAGATTTCTCCGGTCGATTCGGCCCAGGAGTAATGGAACGAGACGCCGACGTTCTGCTGCGGGATGAGGGAGTAATGGGTTCCGCGCATCCCGAAGATGTTCTTTGCGTTGACCCGGAAATCAGGGACCAGGCTCTCCATCCAATTGAAATAGGCATCCATGCCTTCCCGCAAATCACCCTGCGGACCGGGCGCAATCTGCAGGTTGATATTGGCGTTGGTCTCGGCGGCCATGCTGCAGTACTTGCCGCTGGTGAGGATGAACCAGTAGCGCCCCATCTGAAATATTTTTTCGAGCAGCGCGGGCGAGTAGTCCCGCCGCGACCTCTGATCGGCAAGCAACTCCTCCGTTGACATTCCAAATTGAGAGGCCCCTCCAAAATTCACAGCGACCCGATTAAAAGCTTCCGACTGCACTTTGCGGTGACGCTCCAGGATTGCGTCATACTCAGGGCTCAACTCTTCGACAGCCTGCCGCAGAGCCTCGACCTTGTCCTCGCTGAAATCTGCGAACCATTCGATGCGCGTCAGAAGCATCAGGGACGAGGCGTTCTCGACGACCAGAGTGTCTCCATCCATCCGGGCCGTGCCGCCGCTGCGAACCACGCGGACCACCCCGGCGTAGCCGTTGTTATTCACCGAAGGATCCAAAATGCACTTGTAAATGAGCCGCTCTTCGCTGAGGTCCTGCTTTGTCTCGCTTTCTCCGATGTTCCCGCCGAACAATCCTCCCATGGCTCGCGTTCCACGAGAGTATTTCTGCACTGCGATTCGGGCATTCACTTGTTGCCCATTCGGTGCGGTCAATAATTGGACCACCACATCGTCTGGCCGGGACGTGAAAGTCTTTCGGACCCATTCGCCGCGGTCGTCGCTCCAATGTACCTTCACTTCGCTGGTCTCGAAATTGACAGTCCGCAGATAATCCCTCGCCAACGCAGTCTTGGGAAGATCGAGACGCATCATGAATGCCGAAACAGTGGGGTGAGGCCCTGTGTTTTGCTTGATGGGGCCCTTGTTCATCTCCTTGAATGCAAGCTCAATCGCATCCTGGTATTTCCCATCCAGTACCATCTGCCGCACTTGCAGGAATACGTCCGCTGCCTTGGGCGCCTCAAAGGGCCTCTTCCATGGCACGAGAAGGCTTTCATGGTGGAAAAGGATCTGTTCCGAGTAGGGATCACAGGTTGCTTCGATACTCATGTGGCCATTACCCGAGGTGAGCCCCTCGCTGATGGTCGTTCCGGGGATCAAGCTGCAGAAGCCCTGACGCGGCACAATGCCTCGCCGGAGCCGTTCTTCGAGCGGCATCGGCGAAACCCTCACATCGGGCGACAGGTGCGACGCGGCAAACTCCGGCATTTTAGGAAGAAATCTGCCATTCCGGGCGCGGCGAAGAAACTCGGACGAACGAATCTCTGCTGGCGCCGCAGCCTTGCCTGGCGCGGGCGTTGGCTTTTGCGCCTGCGTTTCGCTCGCCTCGAGCGGTTGGAGCAATCCTGTCGAACTCGCCAGTCCAACAGCGATCGTCCCCTTCTTAAGAAAATCTCTGCGCTTCATCGCTTCCTCGCCGCGAAGGTGCAATCCAATAGGTTCTTGAACACAATGTCCCCATTATGGCTCTCGGACGTCGCACGAGCCCCCCTGAAACTGTGCGAATCGGAGTCGTGCAAACTCTGCGCAAGGCCGGCTCGCCCTCAACTTCATCGTCCCTCGTATTGCTCGTCGCTCACATGCTCCATCCACTCCACAACTTTCCCGTCGAGCTTCTCCTGGATCGCGATGTGCGTCATGGCCGTTGTCTCACCGGCCCCATGCCAATGCTTCTCTCCCGGCGCGAACCACACCACGTCTCCCGGCCTGATCTCCTCGATCGCGCCGCCCCACCGCTGCGCCCGCCCGAACCCCGCCGTCACAATGAGAGTCTGTCCCAGCGGATGCGTGTGCCACGCCGTCCGTGCGCCCGGCTCAAAGGTGACGCTCGCACCCTGCACCCGTGCCGGCTCAGCCGCCTGAAACAGCGGATCGATCCGCACCGCTCCCGCAAACCAATCCGCAGGTCCTTTCCCTGATGCCTGGCTGCCGCCTCGTTTAATCTCCATCTCGCATTTCCTTTCGCTCAAACTCAACGTTCTGTGCTTAAAGTAATCGAACCGATCCGATCTCCACCCTCTTTCGCATCTTCCACTCAACGCCGGTCTCGCCCAACCCAGTCCGCTGCCCCTTAACCCTCGCCCTCTCCCACACCCGAACCCAGCCTCCGCCCGCGCTCCCAGCCGGTCCCCGCCCTAATTCAGTACTCAAATACCCTCCAACTCTGCACATTATCGGTTGCATTAGCATCGAAACCCCTTTAATATGCGTCAATTGAAGAGAATGCCTCTCACCGTCTCCAACACGATCGACGCTCCGGCCGCTCCGGCCGCGGTTCTGCCCCGCCTGCGTGTCGGAAAGCTGTGTATCGCAGTCCAGGGGGCCACTCCCGCCGAGCTTTTCTCCCGTGTCGAAGCCGCCATTAAGGACTCTCCTTTCATTGAGTTGCGTCTTGACACCCTGCCCAAGCCCGCCGCCGTCCTGCCCGACGTCAAGGCCCTCATTATCCGCCGCCGCGACATCACGGCCATCGCCACCTGCCGGCGCAAGCCCTTTGGCGGCAAGTTCACCGGCTCCCTCAACGCAGAGCTTGAAATCCTCCAGAAAGCCGCTGAATCCGGCTGCCACATCGTCGATCTCGAAGTCGATTCGGCCGAGCAGTGCACCAAGTCTCAACTGGCCAAGTTCCGTGCCGCCCTCCGCGCTGCCGGTGCCGCCCTCCTCATCAGTTCGCACGACTTCACTCGCACCCGCCGTCCCGAAGGCCTCAACCAGACCGCTAAGCGCATTGCCGCCTACGAGCCCGACTTCGTTAAAGTTGTCACCACCGCACGCAGCCTGGCCGACAATCTCTCCGTCCTCCAGATGATTGAGGACCAGTCGCTCAACGCTCACATCGTCGGCATCGCCATGGGCGAGGAGGGCCTCATCAGCCGCATCCTCAGCCCGCGCGCCGGCGCCGCCTTCACCTTTGCCTCCTCGGTCGACGGCGCTGAGACCGCTTCGGGCCAAATCCCTGCGCGCACGCTCCTCGATCTCTACCGTCTCGATCAGCTCGATCAGGCCACGCGCATCTTCGCCGTCGCCGGCAACCCCATCGCGCACTCTCTTTCGCCGCTCATGCATTCCACGGCGTTTCGCCGCGAAAACGTCAACGCCGTCATGCTTCCGCTCAAGGTAAAGACGCTCGACGATCTGCTTACCATCGTCCGCGATCTGCCTCTCGACGGCGTCGCCGTCACCATGCCACTCAAGCAGGAAGTCCTGCCGCATCTCGCCAATATGGACCCGCTCACCGGCCGCATCGGCGCATGCAATACCCTTCGCACCGGCGCTGACGGCAAGCTCTACGGCTTCAATACCGATGTTGCCGGCATCATCCGCCCGCTCGAGCGCCGCATGCGTCTCCCTGGCGCGCGGATTCTTGTTCTTGGAGCAGGCGGGGCCGCCCGGGCCGCGGTCTTCGGCCTGGTTGAGCAGGGCGCAGAGGTAACCATCGTCAACCGCACCCATGAGAAAGCTGCTGCACTGGCTCGCAAAGCCAAGGCTCACGTGCTCAAGCAGAACGTACTTTCAAAACAGAAATTTGACGCGATCATCAACACCACCCCGTGCGGCATGACCGGCATCAAGCAGCAGTTGCCCCTGAAAGAAAACGAGCTCAACGCCTCGCTCGTCTTTGACCTCGTCTACACGCCGCTTGAAACTCCGCTCCTCAAGCTGGCAAAGTCCCGCGGCCTGGCCGTCATCTCCGGCCTTGAGATGTTCGTTCAGCAGGGCGCTCGCCAGTTTGAAATCTGGACCGGCAAGCCGGCTCCCGAATCCGAAATGCTCCACGCCGTCGAACTCGAGCTCCGCCGCCGCCCGCAATAATCCGTCCACCGCGCCCCTCCGCTCCCCACCTTCGCGTCCCGGGAGTCATTCGCTTTGGACAATCACGCGAGATGTTCAAAATTGTCCATCTTTATTGGCCAGAGAGCGGTAAAAGTAACGAACGACAGCCGTTCGCGCTGGAACAACTAGAGAAGCAGGTGAGGCGAAAGCCTGCCCGGTTCCTAAATCTGAAAGGTGGGCTCATGACATACTCGCGCGAACCGGTCAGAATGTCGGGGATCCTGCGCGGCCAGGGGCAAGTGGCAAAATGTACGGGGTCGGCTACGAGGGTGACGTTGGATGGGACTCGACTCAGCCAGGATTGTCAGTATGCAATTAACTGGGTCTCAAGACCTTTGCCGTCGGGCGACTACAAACTGGCGCTTGAAGGCGAAGGCAGGACGGTCGACATGCATCTCTCCAAAGACGGATGGCATGTCAACGTTCAGCGATTGGGGCTGTCAATTGCGTGGCAACCGCAGTACGGGCCGCAATCGTACAAGACCCCGGAGGGGCCGAAGCCGCCGAAGCCAACGAAACTCTTACGCCCGAAATCGACGAAAGTTCTGGCGATGGGAACCCTGGTGCGAGTCCGGTTTAGCTGGAAAGATTGCGATCGTGTGGAGGCCGCGGCGAAGGCCAGTAACCAATCCACTTCGGATTGGATTCGCAGCACATTGATGGCCGCGATAGGAACCCCATGAGCGCGGGGCGTTCGACGCTTGACGGCAATCTAGGGCCGGGTGACCAGGATTTCCTTGCAGCCAAATGCCCAGACTGTGGCGGGAAAGGGAAGCTGAAATGTCCCAGCGCCTGCGTAGGCGGGCACCTTATATGCCCGCAATGCGGGGGACAGAGCGGTTGTTCGGGATGTAGGCACACCAGGATGGTTCCTTGCTCAAGTTGCGATGGCAGCGGCGACATCGTTTGCAGTAGCTGCCATGGAAGCGGATTGATGTCGGCAGATTGCTGGGGAGACGAACGGTGGAATACTCCCAGGCAGAATGTTCAAAATTGACCATCACCGCTAGCGGAATCACGATAAAAAAATCAAAGGTCCTGGCATCATTCGCTTCGCCGCATCTTTTGTGCAATCCAGACCAGACGGCACCGGCCCTAACGCCGGTATAGTTCAATTCAATGCACGCCCTCGGGTAGACGATCCGCCCGGGTGAGGGCCTTTTTTTCTGAGGCCCGGCGTGCATTATCGGAAGCAGACCAATGGAATCGGAGATCCGCGGCGTCAGAATCCGAATCTATTTAGCGCAACTGGCAGTGTGCAACCAGGTGCGCGCGGCTCTTTCGAAAGAGCTTGAGAATGTGAATCTGACGCGCGACCAGAGAATTGCCATCGGCCGCCGTTGTGATGCAGCACGGAAAGAGACTCGCGACCTGCAGTTCTTGCTGGACCAGATGGAGCGCCGCGACAACAGAGCAAAATGCGACCCGTCCAGGCGGGTTGCGTAGTCTCGCACGATCCTTCCTGATCCACAGGTCCCTGTGGAATGTTTCCTCCAACGGCCCTCAAGCCGAAAGATTTTCCCGAAATCCCTCCACGTCCACCAACGGGATGCCCTTCGCGCAAAGAGGGCACTCCGCCGGAGTCCGCAAGTGATTTGGAGCAAGAGGAATGCTATCCCCAGCGCGCGATGACGGCGCAAGTGGCCGATTTGGGTTCGTTGGGGGGCGTTTCGCGCATAAATTCGACGAAAATTGTCGACGGTTTTGACGGACTTGTGTTGATGATAAAGACGTTAGGTTGCATTTGCGCCATTTTCGAGGCAGGATTTTTTTATTTTGTTTTTCGGGAGCGGGCGGGGCGAATGTGAAGCACCGGGAAAGGAGGAGAGATTGCAGCTGGCGGGTGGCGTGTTGGTGGCCGGGATTCAGCATGGTTCCAGTGTGCGCCTTTCGGGCGTAATGATCGGCAAACTTGGGGAACAGAATTTTGGGAGTGTTTTCAGTGGGTTAGGGGGATTTTGGGGTGGCGCAGGGCTTGACAGGTGAAAGAGCGGGGTTAGCGGAGCTAGCGGTGCAAGCGGAGCTAGATCAGACCGGGGATTCGTTGCGGGAGTGCGGGAACGTCCCGTCTGTCCCCAGGTTCTAGCGGTGTCATCCAGAGCGCAGGTCGCCGTGGCGACCGAAGCGAAGGATCCGCAGTTGTCTTTCGCGATCCAAACTCACCAACAACGTGGGGTGCCCCATCCTTCCGCGTTTTTCTGCGGAAGGGTGGGATAGCACGAACCCTCAATCAACAGGACTTGTATCAGGGCACGACCGTCTTGCGCCAAAAGAAGGCAGTTGCGGGCCCGGTCCGCAGGGGCTATCGTGTTGAAGAACCGCGAGAAAGCGATCAATTCATGATTTCCAAACTTGAAGCTTATAACTTCCGCTGTTTCAGGAGCCTTAAGGTCGATGGCCTGAAACGGGTGAACCTTCTTGTCGGTGAGAATTCGAGCGGGAAGAGTGCGTTTCTTGAGTCCATTTTCCTGTCTTCTGGCTCACTGGCGCCAGCGGTTGTTTTCCAGATGCGCGGTATCAGACGAATGGGGGGACAAATAGTTCTTCCGAATGATCAGAACGCATATCGCGGTCTATGGGAAGACCTCTTCTTCGACTTTGCCGAGGACAAGAAGGTGACGATTAGACTCACCGGAAATAGCTCAGATGGACGTTCTCTCCGAATCGAATACATCGCTCCGACAGACAGGCAGGAACTGCCGTTTGATAAGTTGGCGGGAACGTCAACCTCATCTCAGGTGCAACAAACCGGGATGCCGCAAATCGAATTCAAATGGAAACGGGACGGCTATCCGGAGGTCATCGCCAAGCCCAAGATTCTGCCAACGGGGTTGCAGGTAGATGCCCCAGCAGACTTTTTTCCTTGCGTCTGGTTTACGCCCGGTGCAGCTGAGGCTCCCGACGAGAACGCGAAACGCTTCTCGCATTTGGACAAGAGAGGCGAACTGGGCCCAGTAACCGATGCCATCTGCAAGGAGTTTACGTACATCGACGGATTGTCGATCGACTACCACGCGGGAATCGCGATGATCTTCGCCCAATTAAAAGGGAAGTCTCGAAAGATACCTGTGCCGCTCATATCAGACGGAGTGAACAGGCTAATGGGGATATGTCTGGGACTCGCCAACTTTAGCGGGGGCACTGTCCTGATCGATCAGCTTGAGGACGGATTTCACCACAAGCTTCTGGGCTCTATCTGGAATTCGATCTACGCCCTGGCGGTCAAGTTTAACGTGCAAGTTTTCGTGAGCACGCACAGCGCCGAATGTATCTCGGCAATGATGGGAGTCGTAAAAGATCATCAGGACGATTTCTCGTTGCTTCGCGCTGTACGAAAAGAGTCGGGATGCAACATCACCGTACTCGATGGGCAATATCTCGAATCTGCCTTGGAGCAAGATTTTGAAGTGCGATAACAAGGAATCTTACAGGTCTGAATTATTTGAGCCCGAGAGCCCTTATGTCGTGGTCTGCGAGGGATTCCAAGACGTCGGCCTCGTCTGCGCTCTCCTCAAGCACCTCAATATCGTTAACTGCGATGTAACCTATCCCAAACGATCAGAAGGAGGAAATGGAAAGGAAGCGATTCATAAGGCGATCTCCCTCCTATCTGGCCGTCCGGAAGTAGAGGGCGTCCTAGTCATTGCGGACTCCGACGGCAACCAGGCGAAAGCCTTCGCGGAGGTACGCGTCGGTCTCGCAAAATTTCCCATTCCGCCCAAAGCGTTTTCTGTGGTGAAGCAAAGGTCACTGAGAACAGGAGTGTTCCTACTTCCCGGCGAAGGCAGGACCGGGGCGCTAGAGCATTTACTGCTAGAAGTTGTGAGAGGGGATCGGCCAGACTTGATCGCGCACGTCGAAACATATCGAAATAACACCCTAGGAACCGAGCAATGGTCCGAAAATAAGAACGCAAAAATGAAAATGCAGTGCATCGTAGCTGCTACATGCAAACGGAACCCGTATTGCTCTCTTTCGTGGATATGGGACGAGAAATACGACGCAGTCCCGGTGAGACCTGACAGCCCGGCCCTCCAAGAGCTATCGGATTTCCTTGTCGCCTTCTCATCCTAGCTTTATCCGATCCCGATCAACTGAGTCCGACTATTATTGTCCTTGCGGTTCTCCTTTCTTCCAGAGGGCAGGGCGCTACGAATGTCGCCCGGTTCCTACCCGCCGCTATTCTCTGTCAAGCTCCGGTGCACCCCAAATTCCCCCTAACCCCCTGAAAACACTCGCAAAATTCTCTTTCCCAAGTCTGCCGATTAATTGGCGCAAATCGCTAGCCTTGAAGTATGGAAGGAGATTCTTCATGGCATACAAAATCAGAAACCCGGGGAAACCCGGGGACAGACGGGACGTTCCCAGAGTCGTTGATCCGTACCGGCAGGTCGGCTTGTCGGGTGGAATCTTGAGTGCGGTTGCCGGAGACGGGGCCGGGTTCGGGAACTTTCAACGGCCCAGCGAGGTTGGCTCGCTGGGCCGTACTTTGTTTTCGAGGTTCTTATGGGTGGGCTTGCGGCACGACTGAAGTCGTGCCCTGATACAAAGCTCGTTGATTCGGGTTCGTGCTATCCCACCCAAAAGCTCCTCGCCGCGCGAGGAGCTTTTGGATGGGGCACCCAGTTTTCGTGGTGGATAGAACCTGGGGACAGACGGGACGCTCCCCATGAACCCGCCAAAACTCGCCCTCTCATTTTTCTTGTCAAGAGCCGACCGTGTCCCATGAGCCTCCAGGAACCAGTTAACCCCTTCCCTCTCCATCGCTTACGCTCCGCAAATAAACTTCCCCAAGTTTGCCGATAATTTCGCCCTTTTGGCGCATAATCACTCCATCAATCCAAATTCAGCCTGGGAATCCGCATCGGCTCCTCGGGGCCGCCGCGGAAAGCTGCGCAAAATGAACGCAACTTAAATGAAATGAAGTTTTTGCAAGAAAGGCTCTTTAGAATCAAGACTTTGAACCGTGGGTCGCTCTGCAACCCATTATTTATGAGGTATTTGGCTCAAAAGGCCGGGTGGGGGAGGGGGGCACCCCCCTCGAATGGGAGACACCATGACCTGTCAGGGGACCGCCACATCAGCCCCCTAGTGCCCCTTGGTCCCCGCCTTCTTGCCCCCATGCACCCGTGCTCCCTGTTTTTTCGCTCCCGGCTTCGCTTCTCCCGGCTCGTGAGTGATCGGGATCGGCGCCGTGTCTGGCCCGATGCGCTTCACTTGCGTATCGATCATTTCGTACGTGATCGTGCGCGCCGTAACTGGTCGCGTGATGCCCGTCGCGGAATCGGTTTTCACGTTGCTGTTGCCGGCGATCTGAAAGCTGAATGCGGGGACGCTCCCTTTCGGAGTGCTTTGCGTAAAGACGTGCACAGGCAGGAAGCCCTGAATGGGATGCAGACGGAAGCCCGTTTCGTAGCGATGGTGCTTGAGGCTCCATGTGAAGACGCGGACTTCGTCGAAGTCGAAGGGCAGTCCTGATTTGAGCGGCTCGATCACGGTGAGATACTCCGGAACCTGGTGATCGGGCGCGTCGGAATCCGGATCGTTTACTTTGGTTAGAACCCACGCGCCAACGATGCGCTGATTCTCGGCGTACTGCGCAATGTCATTGGGGACGTCCACATCCAGGCGGCTCGCAAGCAGCCAGCCCACGCGGCCATTGGCATCGCGCGCCAGCCACCAATCCTCCACAACAGGAGGCTCAGGCGCTTCAGCACCCGCGCCACTCGGCGGCGCTGCGCCGGCAGTGGTCTGCGGCGGAGCCGTCTTGCCGGACTCTCCGGGTTTTGCGGTCTTCGCTGGAGGAGGCAGTACAACCAGCTTTTCCGCGGGGTTCTTGAGTGCCGAGGCGCGCGCCAAAAGTTGCACCTTGGTATTGCCGGCGAGCAGGTAGAAGCGCGGCGTTTCGCGTCCCGGCAGCAGGTGCATCGCAAGGTCGTCGCGCAGCGTGGCCGTCGCAGCCCCCGGATCGTCTTTATGCAGCTTGCTGAGCTCCGCGAATCCGTCGTACGTCTGCTCGTCGATCACCGCGCGCTCTTCAATCCAGCCGATCTGGTTCTTGTCGGTCTTGACCTTCAGAAAGCGCTTGGCGTGATCAAGCACCTCCAGCGGCTGCCCATTCGCAACCTCGCACACGCGGTTTGAGACGGGCGCCACGCGGTCGTGCAGATAGGTTGTGCGGATTGAAACGTACACCATGTCATGGTGCTCATGCCGGAATCGCGAGCATGCTGAGGCGAAGATCATGCAGCACAGCGCCGCCAGCGGCAGCGCAAGATGGATTGGGTTGCGCCGATGAGAGGGAACGGGAGAGGTTGGCAAACGAGTGAGCACAGCTCGTGGCGTTCAAGTTGAGGATAGCATTTCGCGCAGTGGGGCGCGAGAGACGGTTCGCAGTTCGTAGTTCTTAGTTCACAGTTGCGAGTCGCCGGTAGGGAGCAGCCTGCAGACTCTGATCCGAGAACTACGAACCACGAACTAAGAACTGTTCTTACGGCAGTGCCGCGACGGCCAACGCTCCAACCGGATCGCTTCCGGTCGTGGACTGGATCGCTGAAGTCAGAGCGCCGGAGCTCATCGTATAAGCGTCGAGGTCGGGATTGCCTTTTGATGTCGACCCGCCCGTGGCAACAGCGAACACGAAGTTGCCGTCGCTGTCCTCAGCCAGGCTGATCGGCTGAACGCCGGATGCAATTGAGCTCCCCGCCGCCACGGTGTAGGTGGTTCCAGAGGCCGTGATGGGAAACCAAGCGACGTTGCCCGCGGATGTGGTGCCCGTACCGTTGGCGACATACACATAGTCACCGCTGGCGAGGGGCAAAATGGCATTCGGCGCAAGGCCGCCGCTGGCGATGGGAGAGCCTGTAGCCTGCGTGAGGCTTTGAGGAGTGGCCAGCGAGCTGTAGTTGAAGACGCGCAACCCGCCGGAGGTTCCACCGGAGTTTGCCAACGTCTCGCCAATATAGAACAGCCGAGGCGTGACGCTTGGATCGACGGCCACCGAGAGCGCGGAGCCGCCGGTCTTCGCAAGCGGAATCGTCGTTGCTGTCGCTCCCAGTGGATTGGAATCGCCGGAAGCGAAGGGGACCACAATCGTCCCGCCGGTACCAAGCGCTACGAAGAAGTTGGCGTCGTCACCAGAGAGAACCATCTGCTTTACTGCGGCATTCGCAATGTTGAAGGTCTGGTTCGGTGGCGTGCCGCCGGATCCGGTATACGCTCCCGTCGACGAGTTGATCGGGATCGCGTCCAACTGCACGGTGGCGCTTCCGTTGGTGAACGCGTCCACAAGCCACGAGCCGCTGATCACCATGGCTGCGGGGATATCAGTCGAGATCGGGTTGCCGCTGTTTCCGATGGTGAGGGCACCGCCCGATCCAACGGAATAGAGATAGATGCCGTTCACGGTGCCGACGTAAAGGAAGGCCGCATTAGAGGCCACAGCGATGGAGACCGGCGCGGCGGCCAGCGTGTAGGGGCTGCCCGACACATTGTCGAGCGTGCCCGACGAGATATCGTATGCCGCGATTTGCTTGGTTGTCTGGTTCAGCACATAGAAAACGCCGCTCGATTTCGTGGTGGGCGTGGTGCCGCCACCGCCCGTGGATGCAGGCGCATCCCAAAAACCTTTGCATCCGGCCATGAGCACGGCGAGAACCAGTCCAAATGCTGCCCAACGCACGCTCTTCATCGTCATTCCTCGCACATGCCTTTTCGGGGGCCAATTCGTTCAGGCAGCAATCCGCAACTGACTCTGCTCAAAGGGTACCGCCTGGTCGCCGGCTTTGTCTTGCTGCCGGAATCAACACGCGCGAACGGCGCAGTGCTTTCAGCCGTCACAAGCGAATAGACGCGATTCGCAGGGATTTCGCTCTCCGCTTCGGCCCATGCTGCTGCAACTACTCGCGAGGCGCCAAAAGCTCGGCGTCGTTGTTGCGCACATTCCCAACGCGCTGATCGACAGGCCAGGAGACCATTTGCTCCGCCGGAAACGGCCGCAGCAAGTCCACGGGCAGGCGCTCTACGGCAGCGGGCTCCAGCCAGCGGTTGTAATCCTTTGGCTCCAGAATTACAGGCATGCGATTGTGAACCGGCTCGAGAACCTCATTGGCGTCGGTGGTGAGAATGGTGAACGTTTCAAGATACGTCCCGGGCGCCTCACCTTCTTTGGGACGCCACCGTTCCCACAGCCCCGCGAGGGCGAAGGGATCGCCGCTTTTCAAGCCGAAGGCGAACGGCTGCTTAGTTTTAGCGTCGCGCTTGGCCCACTCGTAAAATGCGTCAGCGGGGACGAGGCAGCGCCGCTTGCGCAACGCTTCACGGAAAGCCGGCTTGTTCGCGACTTCCTCTGCCCGAGCGTTGATCGTGGAATAGCCGATCTTCGCGTCTTTGGCCCAGAACGGCACCAGGCCCCAGCGAAGCATCGCAAACTCCCTCGCTCCCGTTTCCGGGCCCAGACGCACGACCGGCTGCACACTTTGCGGCGCAACGTTGTAACTGGCAGCGAAAGCCGGCAGATCTTCCAGGTCGACGCCGAACCAATCAGCAAGAACCTCGCGCGTGGATCTGCGCGCAAATCGTCCGCACATGAGGCCAATGATACGGCTGTTTTGTCGTCGGGTACTAGTTGGGTCGGCCGCCGGATGCAGCGCGGCGGCGAAAGCGCTCATCTACGGGCTGGCGCCCTTGAAAGCCCGCTTCAACGGTGTGCCAGTATTCGATTGCCGGCTCGCCCATCCGCCAACAGAGCAGCACCACTTGATCGTCAATGCGGCATGGAAAATCGAGCAGACCCGCATCGAGGTCCTTCACCTGGACGCCGATCGCATCGATTTCAGCGATGCTCTCGCGGACTTGTTTCAAGTGCTCTTCCATCTCCGCGCGCTGCTTGGCGACGCTGTCGGAGTTGATTTTCATACCGCCCGAGAGAAAGATGCGCTGCGCCAGACCGTTGAGACCGGACTCGACGGATTGAGCTGAATCCCTGTCCTCGATGGCCCGCTTGAGCAGGGATTCCACCACCGGAAGCAGGGATTGCGCTTCGTCCAGAGTAAAAGTCTTCATCGCGGGGTCCCCTTTTAACAGGATACGACGAAACGAGAAAGAAGCATGTTGTTGCTCGGGGTTCCTGAGCCGCCCCCAAATTTGCCCTGTAGATCGCTGTGGATAAGTCAAAATAGGCTTGTGTCGTTGACCCATTGTACAAATGAGCCGCACGACTTCATCCGACATCACTTTGGCTTGGAACTTGAGTATTTGCCATCACTTAGTCGATAAACTTCGTTGAGTTCGGACCATTTTGACTCGTATGAAGAAAGGCAATGCCATAGGTTACGAACGCGAGTTACCCAGGCGCAGATCTCATGACCATTGTGCCATTGACACTGAGCATCGACTCTCATATCGTCAAAGCACGAAAGCAAATCTAGCAATCGTTCATGTCATCAGTTCAAACCGCTTTTTTGGGGCACTGTTCAACTCTCCCCGGGTTTTCTAAATTGGGTTCCCGCTTTCCCCGTGGAGGTTGCCCAGTGGGCAATTGACGAATCAGCCGCAATGGATTTTGGGACGCTACGTTAAACAAAGATTCCTCAAGCGGTAAGTAAAATAAAGGCCGCTCATAAGGCTTAATTCCGCTCATACAGGCGCACGCTTTTCTGCGGATAGAGGTACTATTGCCGCACGAGCCTGTTTCTTCAGTTCAAGGGCCCTTGTACACCCTGTTCCGCTTATTCGGAAGGCGTCATTTCCTGGGGCGGGATGGGATCGCGTGACCTTATTGTTTGTTGGATTGGATTCTTAGAAAGAGGCCTTGGTGAAATCGCTTCTCCTGGTTCTGACAAATATTCAGAACGCCAAAGCGCGTTCAACGGTCAAAATGGCTCTCGAGTGCGCCGGCCATCGAGTGATCGAGGCAACCGGACACGCTCAGGCCCATGCGCTTCTGAGCAACGGGCTTGAGCCCGACTTGCTTCTCTGCGAGGTTTCGGCGGTAAGCGCATCGCACACAACTCAATTCCGCGAGCTTCTGAACTGCGCTCCCCGAAACAGAATTTGCCTGATTACAAAATTGAGCGAGCAACATCTGCGCAAAGAGGCTGCGAAGCTTGGCATCGAGCGCACGTTGACGATGCCGCTCACTCGCGAAGATGTTGAGTCGGTCATAGAATCGTTGACGCCTTCAAAGGATGCGATTTGTGGGATTGGCGACTTGTGTTCCCATGACACGGAACTTCAAGCGGCCGCGCACAATCCTGCGCCACTCGCCCACATTCCGGAAGACATGCCTGCCATGCCCTATCTTGAAGAACTTGATGGCAGCAATTTCTTTCTGGCTGCTTCGCCGCAGATGCTGGAAATCCATCGCCAGGTCAAATTGCTTGCGGATGTCGATGTCAACGTTCTAATCCTGGGCGAAAGCGGCACGGGCAAGGAAGTGATCGCACAGTTGATTCACAAGCATTCCGGGCGGTCAAAAGAGAAATTTCTGAAAGTCAATTGCGCCGCTCTTCCGGCCGATTTACTCGAAAGCGAGCTCTTTGGGCATCGGCAAGGCGCGTTCACGGGGGCCATCAAAGACAGGGCAGGAAAGTTCGAGCAGGCCAACCGCGGCACTCTGCTTCTTGACGAGATTGGCGAA
>Ga0265339_10001520_pt1 | contig 17123 bp, 12 predicted proteins | sample 4CB219metaG_FD_202085 | JGI IMG/M metagenome (GOLD analysis project Ga0265339, IMG submission 202085) | Rhizosphere microbial communities from Carex aquatilis grown in University of Washington, Seatle, WA, United States - 4-CB2-19 metaG | ecosystem: Host-associated > Plants > Roots >... | reverse complement strand
GCGCAATCCGATGGACCAGTCGTACGTCACCGGCTACGGCGAGCGCCCGCTGGAGCATCCACATCATCGGTTCTGGGCGCACCAGGCAAACGCCGCCTTCCCGAGCCCGCCGCCGGGCGCGCTCTCGGGCGGCCCGAACTCCGGCCTTCAGGATCCTTATGTACAGGCCGCGGGATTGGCCGGGTGCGCACCGGAGAAGTGCTTCGTCGACAACATCGAAGCCTGGTCGGCCAACGAGATCGCGATCAACTGGAACGCGCCGCTGGCGTGGGCCGCCGCATTTCTCGACGAGAAGGGTGTCGGCCCGACCAAGACCGCCGCGCGCGAGAAGCCCCAGCACTAGGGAGATCCGCGCGCACGGAATCCGGGAACGTCTCCTGGGCGCGCGTGATCAATCTCGCCTTCAAGAACGTGTGACCTGGCTCGCCAAAGCCCTTGCTGGTTCATGGACCAGGTGGCAATCTCCCGCACAGTGAGTAGTTTGGCTCTCGCGTGCGCGCGTGCGCTCAGGGGTTGCCTGACAAGGTCTTAAAGGAGATCGTCATGAATCGAACGAAGTCGCATCAATTGAAGATCACTCTCTGTGGGCTCGCCACCCTGGGCATGTTTGCGGCCACGCAGGGCTGCAGCAGCAGCACGACCAGCGGCAGCGGCGGCAGCACCGGCTCGGGCGGTAAGGGCGGCGGCGCCGGCACGACGACCGGCGCCGGCGGCACGACGACCGGCGCGGGTGGCGCGGGTGTCGACGCGGGACCCGCGTGCACCACCGTTCCCGCGGGCGGGAAGATCGCCGACTTCACTCCCGATGGCGGTGCCACCAGCGGCCTTGCGCTCGGCAATATCTACACGACCATGGATACCGGCTTGACCGCGCCGACGTTCAGCACCTCGACCGGCGCCCTCGTGCTCAACGTCGCCACCGGCATGCCGACGACGATGTATCCGTACGTGGGGATCGGCGTGCCGTTCGCCGCCTGCGCGAACGCATCGGCCTTCACCGGCGTCAAGTTCAACATCAGCGGTACTCTCAGCACCGGCTGCACGATCCAGTTTTCAGCCATCGACAAAGAGCACCTTCCAACCACCAACGGAGGTACCTGCCTGGCGGCGAATTGCTACCCGTCGTCCAAGGGCTTCACGCTTCCCGCGACGGCCACCGACGTGACGATCCTGTTCACGGATCAGGCGAACGGAGGCATGGACGTCGGAGCGGCGGCCCTCGATCCGACCAAGATCACGGGCATCCAGTGGCAGATCAACCCGGTGGGCGCCGCGGCCGGCGACGCCGGCATGGGGTGCACGGGCTCGGTTACGATCGACAACGTCACGTTCATGTAAGCTCCTCCGACTCTGGAGCTCGGCCGTAACGTCGGCCGGGCTCCAGCAAGTCCGTCCGAGAGGTCCGTCCGGATAGCTCGTCAGAACCGCAGCTGGCAGGAAGCGCCCGGCGTCAGCAACGACGGCGCGCACACCAGCATCGTCCCCGGGTGCGGCGACCATCGCAGCGCCGCGGACGGCGTCGGCGACGAAGACGTCACGAACAGCAGCGCTGACGTGATCGCCAGACCGCCGGCGACCGAGAATCCGATGATCGCGCCGACGCGCGCTGAATCGGCGCTGTTGGCCAGATCCTGGCAACGCGGGCCATCCTTCAGATCCGGTGGGCTCACCGTGCCGTTCCCAATGTTGCAGGGAACGTTGTTGGCATCGGTGAGCTTCGAATTGCGAATCAGGAGCTCGGCCACGCCGACGCCCGCTCCCAGCAGCGCGCCAACCGCCGTGCCCCAGGCCAGGCCGCGTTGCCATCCGCCGCCCGCGGAAGCGGGTGGAAGATGCCCTCCCCCGTCGCCGCCTTGGCCGCCCTGCCCGCCTTGGCCGCCCTGCCCGCCTTGCCCGCCCGGCCCACTGACGATTGGTGGCGGTGGCGGCGGTGGTGGTGGTGGAAGCGGCTGCAGATCGACGCTCTCGCGCGTCAGCTCTCCGGCGGCGATCGACACCGGCCGCGCCGCGGGGAAGAAGCCTTCCTTTTTCACCTCGATGTTCAACGTGCCGATCGGCACGCGCGCCGGCTTGGGCAGCGGCAGCTTGCCCGCGGTGTGCCCGTCCACCAGAAGCTCGGCGCCGGGAGGCCCGATGACGTCGAGGCTGCCGAGGTGCTTGCGGATCACGTCGACCGCGCCGTTCAACGTCGCCAGATTTTTGCGAATCCAGGCATCGGTCTTGCTCGACATGGCCTCGCCGAGATCGTTCTCGGCATCGGCCCAGCGCCCCAGCGCCTGCTCGGCGAGGCCGATCTGCGCCAGCGCTCGGGCGCTCTTCACCAGCGCGTACGCCTTGCGGAACTCCTCGAGCGCTTCCTGATCCTTGGCGTGGCGGCGTAAGTCGACGCCGCGCTTGATCGCCGCCTCGGCCTCGGCGTCGGCGCCAGAGCCATCATGGGAATCGGCGCGCGCCGGCGATGCGAGCGCCGCCACCGACAGCACGACGGCGACGGCGATCGGCAGAGCTCGACGCGCGCGCATCCCGCTACACAACGCAGTCGATCGTCACGACCGACCCCGCGGCGGCGTAGGGCACCAGGTTGCCCTCGATCGCCTTGCCCCCCACCGACAACTTCGCGGCGCCGCCCTTGCCGCTATTGGTGACGTTGATGCGGTACTCGGCGCCCCGGCACTTGCGGGTGATCGTGAACTTCGCGATCTCCTTGCCGATGCATGGGTTCACCAGCAGGCCGCCAAACTCCGGACGCACGCCGAGCATGTACTGCGAGATGGCGACGAAGTTCCACGCCGCCGTGCCGGTCAGCCACGAGTTCTTCGCCTCGCCCGGTTTCACCGCATCCTTGCCCGCGATCATCTGCGAGTAGACGTAGGGCTCGGTGCGGTGGATCTCGCTGATGTCCTCGATATATGCCGGTGTGATCTTCTTGTAGTACTCGAACGCACGCTCACCCCGGCCGATCACCGTCTCGGCGATCATGATCCAGGGGTTGTTGTGGCAAAAAATGCCGGCGTTCTCCTTGTAGCCGGGCGGGTACGACGAGATCTCGCCGAGCTCCACGTGATACTCGGTGTACGCCGGGTTGTTGAGCACGATGCCGTACTTCGTGTCCAGGCGCTCCTTCACCGAATCCAGCGCCTTTTGCGCGCGCCCATCCTTGACGCCGATGCCGGCCATCACGCAGAAGCCCTGAGGCTCGATGTAGATCTGGCCTTCTTTGTTCTCTTTGCTGCCGACCTTGTTGCCGAAGAAGTCGTACGCGCGCAGGAACCACGCGCCGTCGTACCCGTGCTGCAGCACGACCTCTTCCATCTTCGCGGACTCGGCGCGCGCGAGCTTGGCCTCGTCGCCCAGGCCGCGCTTCTCGGCGAGCGCCGCGTAGTCGGGCGCCACGCCCACGAACATGCCGGCGATGAAGACCGACTCGGCGGTGCGGCCCGTGCGGTTGCCAGTCGTCTGATACGACTCGTCGGGCGTCTCCGAGAAGCAGTTCAAGTTCAGGCAGTCGTTCCAGTCGGCGCGCCCGATCAGCGGCAACCCGTGCGGCCCCAGGTTGTTGAGCACGTGGTGGAACGAGCGCTTGAGGTGCTCGAACAGCGACGCCACATTCTTCGGATCATTGTCGAACGGCACTTGCTCGTCGAGGATCGCGTAGTCGCCGGTCTCCTTGATGTACGCGGCGACGCCGAAGATCAGCCAGAGCGGATCGTCGTTGAACCCGCTGCCGATGTCGTTGTTGCCCCGCTTGGTCAGCGGCTGGTACTGGTGATAAGCGCTGCCGTCCGCGAACTGCGTCGACGCGATATCGATGATGCGCTCGCGCGCGCGCGCCGGCACCAGGTGCACGAAGCCGAGCAGGTCCTGGTTCGAGTCGCGGAAGCCCATGCCGCGCCCGATGCCCGTCTCGAAGTACGAGGCGCTGCGCGACATGTTGAACGTCACCATGCACTGGTAGGGATTCCAGATGTTGACCATCCGGTTGAGCTTCTCGTCGGACGATTCGATCGAGTAGTTCGAGAGCAGCTTCGACCAGTGGTCGGAGAGCTTCTTCAGCGCCGCGTCCACTTGCTCCTTCGACGAGAAGGCGGCAAAGAGTTGCTTGGCGCGCGTCTTGTTGATGACGCCCGGCTTCTCCCACTTCTCCGCGACGGGATTCTCGACGTAGCCGAGCGTGAAGATGAACGTCTTCTCTTCGCCGGGCGCAAGCTTCACGTCCAGGCTGTGCGACGCGATGGGCGCCCAGCCGGCGGCGACCGAGTTCGACGACGCGCCATTGGCGACGACCTGCGGCTCGCCCATGGTGTTGTAGAGGCCGAAGAACGTCTCGCGGTCGGTGTCGAAGCCGGCGATCGGCGCATTCACGTGATAAAATGCGAAGTGGTTGCGCCGCTCGCGGTACTCGGTCTTGTGATAGATCGTGCTGCCTTCGATCTCGACCTCACCGCAGCTGAAGTTGCGCTGGTAGTTGGTCATGTCGTCGTAGGCGTTCCAGAGACAGAACTCCAGGAACGAGAACAACTTCAGCGTGCGCGGCGTGGTGCCGGTGTTCTTCAGCGTGACCTGGTGGATCTCGGCGGTGTACCCGAGCGGCACGAAGAACAGCAGCTCGGCGCGGATCCCTTTTCGCTCGCCGGCGATCTTCGTGTAGCCGAGGCCGTGGCGGCATTCGAACGAGTCGAGGGCCGCCTTGACCGGCATGAAGGTCGGCGTCCAGTACTCGTTGCCCTCTTGAATGTAGAAGTAGCGCCCGCCCACGTCCGTCGGCGCGTTGTTGTAGCGGTAGCGGGTCAGGCGACGCAGACGCGCGTCGCGATAGAAGCAGTAGCCTCCGCCCTGGTGCGAGATCAGGGAGAAGAAGTTGTCCGACCCGAGATAGTTGATCCACGGGTAGGGGGTCTTGGGCGTGGTGATGACGTATTCACGATTCGCGTCGTCGAAGTGACCAAAGCGCATGTAAGTCCCCCAAATTAATGGCCCGGCGACCCACACCGAGCAGGGCGCCGTCATATCACAGATCGACCGCCTTGGGCGGGCATGACTGTCACGCGAGTCCCAAACGAAAAGGCCGCCCCGATCGGGGCGGCCCCTGGCAAGTCCGGCGCTCCGCGCCGCTTACTGGCAGAGGAACTGCAGGTCGTCGACCCAGATGTCGTAGTTGGCGTTCGGGACCTTCACCTGGAACTGGATGCCGTAGATCGCCGACGGGTTGATATGAGCCTTGCGCGGCGCGCCCCAGTCGGGCTCCTGGGTCATCTTCTTGAACGGGAAGATGTACTTCTTCCAATCGGTGGTGACGCTGATCTCGCCGCCGAAGTCGTTGAAGCACTCGCTGCAGACCGCGCCGTCGGGGTCGGTGTTCGAGTCCGGCACCTTGACGCGCACCTTTCCGACCGAGTCCTGACCCCGCTTGGCGAAGAACGCGATGCCCGCGTACTTCGATGCATCGTACTTGTCCTTGGGATCGACGAAGTTGACGCCCATGCCGCTGAAGACGATCGCGCCGGTGGCGATCTTGCCTTTGAAGTTGGCCGCGAACTTCGATCCGTTGGCCCCGCCCTCGGACATGGCGAAGGTGCCGCCCTGCTCACCGGCCATCGGCGTCACCGTGGTGGCGCCGGTCTTGTCGATGAACGTGTACCAGTAGCCGCCGCGATTCTCGACCGGCAGGTTCTGGTTGTTGCCGTCTTCACCGTCGTCGATCATGCCCTGGGGACCGCAGTCCTTGAACGCCGATGCACCGCCGAGTGACGCCGCTGATCCCGGGGCCGCGCCGGGCGCGTTGCTGCCCGCGGCAGGAGCAATACAGCCCGCAGCGCAGAGGCCGCTCACGCCTGTCGCAAACGCAATCGCCTTCCAATTCATTGGTGTTTTCATGACTGCCTCGTCATCGATGAAGTAGGTGAGTTGTCTAGAACCAAATGATCGCGGCCATCGTGAACGCGTTGTGGTCCGCGCCCACCGCCTGGCCAGCCATGTTGTTCGGATAGATGCCGCCGTTGCCGCCGTTGTACGGGAACGAGGCGACGGCCGCTTCCGATCCGTAGAAGTAGCGCGAGTACTGGAACAGGATCTGCTCGTGGGTCACGAAGTTGCTGCGGATGATGATCCGCGGCGAGATGACCGAAAAATTCTGGGCGCTGCGGTCCAGGTTCACGTCGACCAGGTCGTAGCGCCCGCCGAGGCCGAGCCAGCTGATCGGCAGGTAGGTCAGCTCGGCGCCCGCCTTCATGCGGCTATGGTTCGACCCGGGATCGGTTGAACCCGAGACCTTGTTGAACATACCGAACACGGCCGCGATCAAATCCGGTCCATCGCCCCAGAACGCCTGCGGGTAGCGGAAGAGCTGCCCGAAGCTGAACACCTCCTGGAAGAGGATCGTGTCGATCTTGCCGGTGGTCGCGTTCGTACCGCCGGGCGGGCCGAAGTAGTTGTCGTGCAGCTGCCAGCCGCCGAACGAGTGGATCGTCTCGATCGCATCGCCCAGGTATTCGGCGTTGAGCGCGTCCAGGTGCGCATAACCGACGTAACCGTCGCCGAGGAGCGGGCTCAGCCACTTGAGCTCAGCGCCGTAGATCTTGATGTGCGGCGCCTCGACGTTCGCGGGACGGCCGCCGAAGGGCGTGTCGGGGTTGTTGGTTCCACCGCGGTAGCCACCGGCGCGCTCGTTGTCGTTGGCGAAGGTGTCGATGTAGTGCGCGCCGAACATGAACTGCTTCTTGTACGAGACACCGCCGTGGATGTGCGCGACGAAGGTCGACTCCTGCGGCACGGGCCCGGGGAAGGGATTGAACGCCAGGTTCTGGTTGGGGTTGCTCGGTGTCGCCAACCACGGAATCACCTCCAGCTTGCCGCCGAAGCCTTCTTCGACCGAGGCCGTGAATCCTGAATCACCGAGGTCGTACTCGAGCGTGCCGGTCTCGCCCGCGACGTGCGTGCGGCCGAACAGGTAGGTTTCGTACTTGCCGCCGTCGTAGCGGCCCGCGGCGCCGTAGCGATTCGTGTAGCCACCGACAGTCAGCGTGAAGCGGCTGTTGTCGTCGAAGATCTCCGGCCAGTTGATGCTGAGAAACGACTCGTTGATGCCCAGGTTCGATTCCAGACGGCGGTAGCCAGCGTCGGTGAGGTTATACGACGCAATCTGAATCGTCGCCTTCACGCGGGAGTTGCCGTAATGGAAGTTGAGCTCGGTCCAGGGGCCGACCTGGCTGTTCGTGTAGCGCCAATCGATGTAGTTGGCATCGGGCACCAACGGCGGCGTCCGGATTTGCGTACCCGCATTGGCGGTGGCGGCGCCCGCGTTGTTCAGGTCCTTGTTGTTGGCCGGCCCCCACGACAGGCGTAGCGGCGCGCGGAAATAGCCGGTCACGTCGAACTTCCACTCGCTGCTCGTGTTCTCCTCGGGCGGGGCCACCACCTCGACCGGCGACACCAGGATCGCGCCCGACTGCGGAACGCTGGGATCGAGCCCCAGACCAGCAGCGCCACCGGTGTGCTTCTTCTTTTCGGGCGCGGGCGGCGGGGCGGCCGGCGGCGTGGCAGCCTCGGCGGGCGCCGTGGCCTCGGCGGCGGGCGGCGCGCCGGCGGGCGCATCTTGCGCGAAGGCGGGCACGGCGGCGGAACTAAGCAGGAGCGCGAACAGGCTGAGCTTACGCATGCGATTTAACCTTTAAGCGGGAGGTTTTCGAGGACGCAGCGAGACCGAACGGAACACTTCTGCACGGACAAGTAGCGTTCGAAGTGGCGTTCGAGGGGAGATACAGCCACGTCTCGGCCCCATTGGTCAAGCGGATTGCCCATACTCGGCGACAACGGGGCGCTCACGAGTTTTGGACGAACAAATCGAATCCCCGTACGTCGATTTCCGGCTGCGCGGGCAGTCCATCGTCGGTGTGGCCTTTCGGTGCGAAGCCCCCTATGCTCCCCGCCTTCCACTTATGCGCTTCCTGGAACGAACCGATCGAGACTATGAATCGACGCTGGAGTCGCTGAGCCGGCGGAGCGCCGCGGTGCCGCAGACGATCGAGAACGCCGCCCGCGAGGTGATTGCGACCGTGCGTGACGGCGGCGACGCGGCGATTCGGGCGCTCACCGAGAAGTTCGAGGGGCGCAAGCTGACCTCGCTGGAGATGGATCGCGAACAATGGCGCGCGCAGGCGGCGGGCGTCGCGGCTCCGGTGCTCGCGGCGCTGGAGCGCGCCGCCGAGCGCATCGAGGCGTTCCACGAGCGCGAGCGCTACCCTTCGTTCGAGATGGAGTCGGCTGGCGCGCGCGTCGGCTCCCGCGTGACGCCACTCCGGCGCGTCGGCGTCTACGCGCCGGGCGGGACCGCGCGCTATCCGTCGACGGTGCTGATGGCGGCGATCCCGGCGCGCGTGGCCGGCGTGGGCGAGATCATCATGACCACGCCCGGACCGTCGGCCGAGACGCTGGCCGCTGCCGAGATCGCCGGCGTCGATCGCGTGTTCGTGATCGGGGGCGCGCAGGCGATCGCGGCGATGGCCTACGGCACCGAGAGCGTCCCGCGTGTCGACAAGATTGTCGGCCCGGGTAACGCGTACGTCGCGGCGGCCAAGCGCCTGGTCTTCGGCGACGTTGGAATCGATTCGATCGCCGGCCCGACCGAGGTGGTGATCATGGCCGACGACAGCGTCGAGCCATCCTGGATCGCCGCTGATCTGCTGGCGCAGGCCGAGCACGACGTGCTGGCGGTGCCGATCTTGATCGCGCTCGGGCGCGCCGTCGGCGAGAAGATCGCCGCCGAGACGTCTCGCCAGGTGACGGCGCTGCCGCGGCGGCAGATCGCCGAGACGTCACTGCGCGACTTCGGCGTCGTGATCGTCGTCGACACCATGGACGAGGCGATCCGCGTCATGAACCTGCTCGCCCCCGAGCACGCCGAGCTGGCGGTGCGCGACGCGCGCGCCGTCGCCGCGTCGATCAACACCGCAGGCGCCCTGTTCATCGGCGCGCACACGCCCGAGCCGGTCGGCGACTACTTCGCCGGTCCCAGCCACGTGCTGCCGACTGGCGGCAGCGCACGCTTCGCGTCGCCGCTGGGCGTCGCCGACTTCGTCAAGCGAACCTCGATCATCGAGTACGAGCCTGCCGCGCTGCGGGCTCAGGGCGACGACATCGAGCGGCTCGCCGAGGTCGAGGGCCTTTCGGGGCACGCTCGCTCCGTGGCGGCACGCACGCGCGGTACGACCGGCGGTTAGTTGTTTCGCTGCCCGATTGTTTCCCGTCAAACGACTTAGCTCGGACGGTTGGTGATAACTTGAGCTGTACTTAAGGAGGCCTGGAATGTCTTTGACCTCACGGAGCGCCGCGTCTCTCCCGATTGTCGTCGCTGCGACCGGCTTGGCCGCCGCGGCCCTGCTCGGCGGCTGTGGCTCGCTGTTCCCGGGAACCACGCCGAGCAACGCGGCGGGTGGCTCGACCGGGAACAACGGCGCCGGTGGCATGACCGGCGGCGGCTCGGGCGGCGCCGCCGGCTCTGGCATGATCGTCATGAAGCCTCCGTCGAATTACCCGCAGAACACCGCAGGCGGGATGTTTCCCTATCCGCAGGGACACGCGCTCCCGCATTGCACGTTCCCCGCCTACGACACCGATAAGGTCGCGGCGGCGTACACGGCGTGGAAGGCGAAGTTCTTCGTCGACAACCGCGTGGTTCGCCCCGAGAACAACAACGACACGGCGTCGGAGGGCATCGCCTACGGCATGCTCATCGGCGTCTATATGAACGACAAGCCGATGTTCGATGCGCTCTGGAATTACGCGCGCACGAAGCTGGACGGAAATGGGCTCATGACCTGGCACTGGAGCGCGACGGGCACGATCCTCGATCAGGGCGGCGCCACCGACGCCGACCAGGACATGGCGTGGGCGCTGCTGATGGCCGACAAGCAGTGGCCGACGGGCGGGTACCTCAGCCCGGCGACCACGTTGATTGGCAACATCTACAGCCACGAGGTCGATTCGGGCGGCGTGCTCAAGCCGGGCGATAACTTCGGCGGCGCCAACCAGACCAATCCCTCGTATTTCGCACCGTCGTACTATCGCGTGTTTGCGCGCGTGACCAACCAAACCGGCTGGATGAACGTTCTCAACACCAGCTATTCGATCCTCAACAAAGCGGCCGGCACTTACGGGCTGGTCCCCAACTGGGTCAACTCGTCGGGCGCTGGCGTCGCCAGCCCCGGAAGCGACGGCACCGGCCCCTACTTCGGCTACGACGCGTGCCGGACGCCGTGGCGCATCGCGCTCGACTGGTGCGAGAACGGCGAGCAGCAGGCGTACGACTATCTCGAGAAGATCGTCGGCTTCTTCAGCATGAAGAGCGCGTCCGGCGGCCTGGGTCTGATCCGTGACGGATACACCAATGCGGGCGCGATGCCCACCGGGACTACGAGCAATCTCGGCGGGTACCCAGCCGGAATGGCGTTCATCGGACCGGCGGGCGTCGCCGCCATGGACGGAAACCACAATGACTTCGCCGCGCAGATCTATGCGGCGCTGGTCTTCGATACGTCCACGCTCCTCAATTCAAACGGGATCTTCACGTACTACCACGGGTCCTGGGGCACCCTCTCGTTGCTGACCATGAGCGGCAATTTCTGGGATATGACGCAGTGATTTAGCTCCAACAGTTGGAAGCTCGGCCATATCGGCCATAGCTGATCCCGGAAGGAATCCAAGCGCGGAATCAGACGTGCGGTAGGAAACACGCTTGACGCTCGCGCAGGCGCCGAAGATACTCGCCGAATCCTGGGGTGGGGTCGAGTGTGTCTCGCGACCGCCCCGCTTTTCATTTCCCCTTACCGAAACTACGAGGCCTAGTCATGAAACAGTTGGCAAATTGTCTGTCCCTGGTGCTTCTTGGCTCGGCGGCGATCGCTGCTGGCTGTTCATCGTCGAATCCCGCGTCATCCAATGGCGGCTCCAACGGCGCCGGCGGCGGCAGCGGCGGCGGCGCCAGCGGTTCCAAGCTGACCGCGCTGGTGCCCGACGCTACCGGCTTTGTCGACGTCGGCGGGAGCATTCCGACCGGTATCACGGGCGCCTGGTACGCCTACGGCGACGGCATCGGCTCGGACGGGACGGCCATGACTGGTGACTGCGAGCTCAAGGGCGGCCACGCCGCGACGGATTGCTCGGCCATCACCTCACCGCCTTTCGGCGTATTTATGAACACCGGGGGCAAGATGTGCACCCAGGGCACCGTCGCGAAGATCCTCAACATCACCGGTGGCTCCACGCCGGACTACAACAACATCTGGGGCGCGGGCATCGGCCTCGACCTGAACAACGCCGGCGGCGACGCCGGTGCGGTGAAGAAGACCTACAACGCGACCGCGGCCGGCGTCATCGGCATGGCGTTCGACATCGACGTGGTCCCGGCGGCCAACATGCGCATCGAGTTCCCGACCAACGCGACCAACGCCGCCTTCTGGGACGGCCTGAAGCAGATCTCGCCGGTCGCGGTCGGGCACAACGAGGTCCTCTGGACCAAGGTGACCGGTCCGTTCTACGACGCGACGGCGCCCGCTTTCGATCCGACCTCGATCTTCTCGATTCAGTTTCACGTGTTGACCAGCGCGACCTCCGCGGGCACGTACAACTTCTGCATCAGCAATCTCTCCGCGATCATGGCCAACTAGCCGGATGCGCACGCAAGGCGTTCGCTGGACCAGCGCAGCGGCGCTGGCGGTCGCTGGTGTTCTGTTCGCGGCTTGCGCTGCCAAGCCCGCCCCTGCAACAGGGGCGGGCGGCGCGGCGGGCAGCAGCAGCCAGGGTGGCGCCACCGGAAGCATGGGTGGCGCGCCCGGCGTCGGCGGCGACACCATGGGGCTCAAGCTGGGAACCGGCGGTCCGTTCAACTTCCCCCAGAACAGAGTCTCGGGCACCTGCACGCTGACCACCGCGGCGGGCGCGGCGGGCGCAGCCCAGACCGCTTACATGTCCTGGAAGAACTCGTTCGTCACCAGCAACGGTGCGGGCGCGGCCGGCAACCTGCGCGTGCAGCGGCCCAATAGCAACGGTTCGAACACGAACAACGATACGGTATCTGAGGGGATCGGGTACGGCATGCTCGCCGCCGCCTACATGCGCGACCAGGCGACGTTCGACTCGCTCTTGAAGTACGGCCAGTCGCACTTCAACGCCAACGGGCTGATGAGCTGGCACATCGACTCGAGCGGAGGCACTCTGGACATGGGCTCGGCGTCGGACGGCGACGCCGACATGGCCTGGGCGTTGATCATGGCGTCAGATCAGTGGTCATCGCCGACCTACCTGACCGCGGCGGCCAACATGATCCGCGCCATGCGCATGCACTCGACCGGACCGGATGGCCTGCTCAAGCCCGGCGACAATTGGGGCGGCACCGCGCTGACCAATCCGTCTTACTTCTCGCCGGCCTACTTCCGGGTCTTCGCAATCGTGACCGGCGATCTCCTCTGGTCGCGCGACATCCTCGACAAGAACTACCTGGTGCTGTCCGAGGTCAGTGGCGCCGATGGTCTGGTCCCCGACTGGAGCAACGACGACGGCGTGGTGAACATGGGCTTCCTGGTCCCCGCGACCGGCGCGCCGGGCGGCTCGTCCAGCGATGACAAGGACAACAGTCACTATCGCTACGACGCGGCTCGAACCCCCTGGCGCATCGCCATGGACTGGTGCTTCAACAAGGAGCCGCGCGCGCAGGCCTATCTGATGAAGATCGGCGGGTTCTTCAACCCGATGGCCAACAACATCGGCAACGTCGGCGACGGCTACGCGTTGAACGGCTCGGTCTCCAGCAACAACCACAACATGGCCTTCATCGGCCCGATCGGTGTCGCTGGCATGGCCGGCTTCCCCGCGCTGGCCGACGCCGCGTTCGCCTACGGCGTCACCAACCAGGGCGACCTGAGCTACTTCCCGTCATCGCTGCGCATGATCTCCATGCTGATGATGTCCGGGAACTTCCTCGACTACACCAAGATGTAGTCGCGCGTTTGACCTCGGCTCGGGTCGCGGGATAGCGTCGCCGCCGATGAATCTGGCGGCCACGTTGCGCGGGACGACCCATCGGTTCGCCGATGTGAAAGAGGTCCTGGCCAAGGCCAATGAAGAGAAGTCCGGTGACCGCCTGGCCGGGGTGGCGGCGGCGTCGGTGTCCGAGCGCGTGGCGGCCAAGCGCGTGCTCGCCGAGCTGACGCTGCAGGAGCTCCACGAAAACCCGGTGGTGCCGCCCGAGCGTGACGCGGTCACGCGGCTGATCCTCGACGACCTGCAACGGCCGGTCTACGAGTCGATGAAGTCGTGGAGCGTGGCCAAGCTGCGCGAGCACGTGCTCGACGACGCGATCGACGGCGCCGAGCTCCTGCGCCTGTCGCGCGGGCTCTCCAGCGAGATGATCGCCGCCTGCGCGAAGCTGATGACCAACCTCGACCTCATCTATGCCGCGCGCAAAATCCGGGTCGTGGTCCACGCCACCAACACCGTCGGTCTCGAGGGGCGGCTCTCCGTGCGCCTGCAGCCCAATCACCCGTCGGATTCGATCGAAGGGATCCTGGCGTCGATGCGCGAGGGCCTGTCCTACGGCTGCGGCGACGCGGTGATCGGCATCAACCCGGTCACCGACAACCCGGAGCAAACGGCGGCGATCCTCAACGCGTCGGCGGCGTTCATGCGGCAGTGGCGCATCCCCACGCAGAACTGCTGCCTGGCGCACGTGACCACGCAGATGAAGGCGCTGGAGAATGGCGCCGAGCTGGGCCTGATGTTTCAGTCGATCGCCGGCACCGAGAAGGCGCTGCGCAGCTTCGGCGTCACGCTGCCGATGCTCGACGAGGCGCACGAGATGACCCGCAAGCTCGGCCAGTGCGCCGGCCCCAACGTGATGTACTTCGAAACCGGCCAGGGCTCGGCGCTGTCCGCCGACGCGCACGAGGGCGCCGACCAGATGACGCTGGAGGCGCGCAACTACGGCCTCGCGCGCCACTACCGGCCGTTCCTGGTCAACACCGTCGTCGGTTTCATCGGGCCTGAATACCTCTACGACGCGCGCCAGATCACGCGCGCCGGCCTGGAAGACCACTTCATGGGCAAGCTGCACGGCATCCCCATGGGCTGCGACGCCTGCTTCACCAACCACGCCGACGCCGACCAGAACGATGTCGAGAACCTGGAGGTGCTGCTCAGCACGGCGGGCTGCAACTTCTTCATGGGCTTGCCGATGGGCGACGACGTCATGCTCAACTACCAGTCGACCTCGTTCCACGACAACGCGACGCTGCGCCAGCTGCTGGCGCTGCGGCCCGCGCCCGAATTCGAAGTTTGGCTGGAGGAGCTCGGCATCATGCGCAACGGCAAGCTGACGTCGCGCGCCGGCGACGCGAGCATCTTCGGATGATCGACCGCACGCGCATCGAAGCGATGGTCCGCGAGGCGCTCGCGCGCGAGTGGGGCCGCGACGCGCGCGAGGCGCAAGCGGCGGCGATCGAGTCGTCGGGTGCGCTGCTGATCCCGCCCGATCGCGGGGTCAACATCGGCGAGCCGTACGACCCGCGCGTGATGCCGGGGATCCTCGCCTCGACGCCGGCGCGCATCGTGGTCGGCCGCACCGGACCGCGCTATCGCACCAACACCATGCTGCGCTTTCGCGCCGACCACGCCGCGGCCAAGGACGCGGTGATGTCCGAGGTCGATCCGGCACTGCTGGAGCGGCTGGGGATGTTCGAGCTCGCGTCGCGCGCGCCCGACAAGCCGACGTTCCTGCAGCGCCCCGACCTCGGCCGCGCGCTGTCCGACGAGTCGCGCGAAGAGCTCACGCGGCGGATCGGCCGCGCGCCCACGCTGGTGGTGATCTACGGCGACGGGCTCTCGGCGGCGGCCATCAACCAGCACCTCGCCGAGTTCAACGGCGCCTTGCTGCCAGCGCTGGCGGCGCGCGGCATCGGCCACGCGCCGCCGTTCTTCGTGCGCCGCTCGCGCGTGAAGATCATGGACGAGATCGCGCGGCTCACGGGCGCGCAGGCCGCGCTCTTCACCTGTGGTGAGCGCCCGGGTCTCGGCTTCGCTGACTCGCTCTCCGCCTACTACATCTACCAGCCGGCCGCCGGCGCGACCGACGCCGACCGCGAGGTGCTATCCAACATCAACCCGCGCGGCCGGGCACCCGCGGCCGCCGCCGGCGACGTCGCCGCCGCGATCGAGCGCGTCCTGCGCGAGAAGAAGTCGGGCGTGGTCTTCCCGTGAGCGCGCTCCGGATCAAACCGGGATTCCCATGAAGATTGACCTGCGCCCGGTGAAGCCGCGCGCGCTCGCCGTGCGAACCATCCCCGAGGCGGCACCGGATCTCGCCGCGTCGCTGAGCTTACCCGCCGATCGCCGCGCGCTCGGCATCATCACCGCGACCTCCGACGATGCGCTCTTCAGCGCGCTCGATCAGGGGACCAAGGCTTCCCCCGCCGACGTCGTCTACGCGAAGTCGTTCTATGCCGGCGCCGCACATGCGTCGGGACCGCTGTCGGGCGAATGCATCGGCATCTATGCCGGCCGCGATCCCGCCGAGGTCGACGCGGCAATGCGCGCCTGCCTCGCGTATCTCGAGAATGAGGCCTGGTTCTACGCGATTGCCGTCGGCGGCGCCGGCGAAGACGTCGTGTTCTATCCGCACGTCATCGCGTCGACCGGGCGCTACCTGGCGCCGCTGGCGGGAATCTCCGTCGGCGCCGCGATGGCATACCTGATCGCGCCGCCGCTAGAATCCATCGTCGGCCTCGACGCCGCGTGCAAGGCTGCGAACGTGCGGCTCGCGAAGTGGTTCGGGCCGCCGTCGGAGACCAACTTCGGCGGCGGCTACCTGGTCGGCGATCAGACGGCGTGCGAGGCGGCGGCGACGGCGTTCGCGAGCGCGATCGCCGACGTGTGCGCGGCGCCGATTACCGAACGCGCCGCGCGCGGCGGCGGTGAGGGCAATCCGAGCGCGAAGGCTGCCGGAGCCGGACGCGCGGGGCCGGCCGCCGACGCCGGCCGCTTCAAGGCGCTGGCCACCGGCGAGCATTTCGCCATCAAGCCGGATCACCTGACCCACCTGGTCGACGACGCATCGCTGGTCGTGAAGACCCACCCGCGCATCGTCCTGCGCGGAAAGATCGATTTCCTGCAGTCGGCGATCCTCGACGCGCAAGTCGCCGCCGATCAGGACAACGCGCGCGCTCTGGTCGGCGAGCTCGGCGAGCTGCTCGAGCTCGCGCGCACGCTGGTGGGCGCCGAGGTGACCGGCAAGCCGCTCGCGCCGTTCCAGCTCTTCGGCATGAGCCCGGACGAGGTCCGCGACGCCACCCACCACACCCACGAGCTCTACGGCGTACCGTTCATGTATCCGGACGTGCGGCAAGGGCCGGTCATCGCGAAGTTGAACCTGGCGCGCGCGGTTGCGCGCGAAGCGGAGGTCGCCGCGCTGACCGCGTTCGACGCCGGCCGCACGAGTGACGCGTGGACGGAGCGAGGCTCGCCGAGCGGAGTCCTTCGCGGGAGGGTCCGGGAACCCTCCGAGGGTTCCCGGTTGAACGACGGGGCTAACGCCGCGCCGCCGGCGGCGAGCCCGATCGCGCCACCCGCACGCGCCGACATTTGCCTGGCGCTGAACCGGATCTCCTCGGCGCTGTACCTGCTGGCTTGCAAGTACGTCGCCGGCCGCTACGATGGCAGCCGCCGCCCGATGGGACCGGTCCGCGGGTGGCGCCCACCGCGATGAGCAGCCCCGCCCCGCCCGCCGCCCGGGTCTCCGAGAAGCAAGAGCGCCTGGCCAAGGTCTTCGACAGCGACGTATGGCCGCTCTTTGGGCGTCGCTTTCTGCAGCTCCTGCTGCGCGAGCTGGATCTGCGGCCAGCGGCGGCGACACTCGAGATCGGCTGTGCCACGGGTGAGCTGACGCTGGAGCTGGCGCGCCGGCTGGACGAGGCGAGCCAGATCACCGCGCTGGAGCTGTCGGCGCCGCTGGCAGCGCGCGCGCAGGCGAAGATCGCGGCGACCCCGCGGACGCGACGCCGCGTCTCGATCGTCCAAACGGCGACGCCGCTGCATCCGACGCTGGTGCTGCCCGACAGTACGTACGATATCTGCGTCTCGAA
>Ga0265339_10001518_pt1 | contig 17130 bp, 16 predicted proteins | sample 4CB219metaG_FD_202085 | JGI IMG/M metagenome (GOLD analysis project Ga0265339, IMG submission 202085) | Rhizosphere microbial communities from Carex aquatilis grown in University of Washington, Seatle, WA, United States - 4-CB2-19 metaG | ecosystem: Host-associated > Plants > Roots >... | reverse complement strand
GTCGTCTCGAATTCTGGCCCCGTTTCAGGTGAACCAACGCTGGCCCACTCCGCGACGCAACCGCCGGTGGATCACGAGACTACGTGAGAGCCAACACACACCAACGCCGGCAAGCGCCTGGTGAAATCGCCCAAGGTCTACCTGCGCGATAGTGGAATCGTCCATGCGCTGCTCGACATTCCGAACAAAGAGGCGCTGCTCGGACACCCGGTCGTGGGCGCGAGCTACGAGGGCTTCGTGATCGAAACTCTGCTCGCCTGCGCGACCAACAAGGTGCAGGGCTACTATTACAGGACGAGCGGCGGCGCCGAGATCGATCTGATCCTGGTTTGGCCTGACGAAAGAATCTGGGCGATCGAGGTCAAGCGCAGCCTCAGCCCGACGGTGGGTCGTGGATTCCACTCCGGCTGTGCCGATCTACACCCCACGCGCAAGCTGGTGGTCTACCCCGGCAATGAACCCTTGCACGTGACCGCCGACATCGATGCATTGCCGCTTTCCACGTTGGCGCGCGAACTAACAGAGTAGCGTGTTGGGCGCGGCGGGAACCGTCCTTTGCAAGCGTCTCCCGATGAGTTGCTCGGCCGCCGTGGTCTTCGTGGATGTTGAGACCAACCCGCTCTTCGATTGACGAAGATCAGGCGCGGCTACCCCGTCACCGGCACCAGGCCAAGGGCGGCAGCGGCCTTGCTTTGGTGGGCGTCAAAGGTCATGAACTCGGTGAAGTCGTGGCGCATCGCTGTGACCAAGTGAATACAGTCCGATGCGCGTAGGAAGATGGTGGAAGGTAGCGTGGCATAAGTCTCGGCTGCGGCCCCAAGGATGAAGCTGTCGACCGGCAGCCAAGTCCAGAAGCCAGTCACATCGTCGTGTTGGAATTGGCGGACGGCCGCGACGAAATCCCGCTGACGCCAGAATCCTTCGCGCAATCGACGGTGAAAGACGGCCATGATCTCGGGCCGCGCCAACTCCGACAGGCAGACTTGATCCGCCTCCTCCAGTGATTTGCGAATCGAGCGCGATTCCTTCTCGGGCACATAGAATTTGGCCACCGCGGACGTGTCGCAGGCGATCATCGATCACCCCGGATCGCATCCAGATCGTCGAGGACACTTCCCCGCGACTTTCGCAAGAGCAGCGCCTTGTACTCGGGCAGGAGCGTGCGGCGCCGGCGTTTGCGCATCAGTAGGGCGGCTCTTGTCAGCACGGCCACGGGTTTGCCCCGATCGGTGACCTGAATGGCCGAGTTCGACGTTGCGGCAAGCCGCACCAGTTCACCGGTCGTCTGATGAAGCTGTTTGATACTGATACTCGTCGCCATGGTGTAACAGTGTCACTTGGCTTGATTGGGGTCAAGATGTCGTGGCGGGAAGCGAGGCGCGCAAGCGCAAGCGGCCGCCGAATGCCTCGCGCGCCCGGACCAACCTGAGGATCTTGGTCGCGATGGAATCGGCCGAGCAGGTGCGCACGCCTTCGCTCGCGCCGCTGTGTCGATTCGCGCAGTCCCAAGACGTGCTGAACGCATTGGCCGACGAGGCCCTGGCCGATTCGGCCGCGGGAGCCACCAAGACACCTCGAAGCCCGAGGCCTGGGCATCACGCGCACATTGGACTGCTACCCGTCGCTTGCGAGGTGTTCCCGCTGGGGCTGGATCAACGCGAGGCCTTCACCTTGCGCACCCATCGAGGTGCGATCGACCGAGGCTCTCTCAGGCACAGAAGCAGATCGGGCAGGGGGATAACCGTGACTTTGTCTGCGACGGGATAGGTCTTGGTGCCGGGATACACGATGAATGCCTGGTCCAATGTCAGGTCTTGCATGGCCACGTGAAGCGACTTGGTCATGGCCGGGGCGTCGCCGTACTTCATCTCGAAACCGAGCAGCTTGCCTTGCCAACGCACGAGCAGATCAAGTTCGCTAAGTCCCTGGGTGCCCCAGAACCAGGCCGCGCGATCGCCCGTGATGCGCAGGATCTCTTCGATCACGAACCCTTCCCACGAAGCGCCCAGCTTGGGGTGGCCCTCGACGGCGCGCAGGTCCGCGAGGCCAAGGAGTGCATGGAGCAGCCCTGAGTCGCGAACGAAGACCTTGGGTGACTTTACCAGCCGCTTGCCCAAGTTCTGAAACCAAGGCTGCAACTGCCGCACGACTAGAGCACCGGTCAGGATATCGAGGTGACGCTTGACTGTGGTGTGGGCTTCACCGAGGGATCGGCCGATCTCCGAGGCGTTCCAGATCTGGCCATGGTAGTGCGCCAGCATCTGCCAAAGGCGGCTGAGCATGAGCGGTGGAACCCCAACTCCGTACTGGCGTAAGTCTCGTTCCAGAAAGGTCTGGATAAAACCGTCGCGCCAACGCCGGCTCTCGGTGTCCGAAGGTCCAAGGTACGAACGGGGAAATCCGCCGCGCGCCCAAAGCGTTCTCATCGATCGATTGCCCACCTCCTCCAGGCTGAAGCCACCCATGTCGATGAATCCGACGCGGCCTGCGAGCGACTCCGAGGCGCCGCGCACGAGATCGGGAGATGCGCTGCCGGTCAGCAGGAATCGGGCCGGGCTCGGTCGTCGATCCGCCAGCACGCGCAGGACGGGAAAGAGATCAGGCCGCAGCTGGGCCTCGTCGATAACCACCACGCCAGACAATGGGGCAAGCGTGGTCTTGGGTTCTTCCAAAGCGCGGCGGTCCGCGGGGTCCTCAAGATCGAAGAAATGGGCACGGGTTTCCTTCGCGATCCAACGCGCGACGGTCGTCTTGCCACATTGCCGAGGCCCAAGAATCGTTACGATGGGGTCGTGCTTCAAGCGCAACCGAATCTCGGAAACCAGGCTCGTTCGACGAATCGTTCGAAAGGCCATGGTCTGCATTTTGAGCGTTGAATGCTCAAAATGCAAGCTCACACCGCGCCTGAGAGCTGGGGCAATGAAGCAAGTGCCTCCATTCTGCCCGCGAAAACCTTATGGGATGGCTAGATTCGGCCCTCACCCAAGTGGCAGACCAGCCCGCGCCGTTTGTCCCGCTCCGGCTAATTGAGTGGACCGGCGGCTATCCCGCGATTCATCATCGCAAGATCCCTCCCGCCGAATGGCTGGCCAGCTACGTCGCGACCTAAGTCGAACGCGACGTGAGGCAGTTGTTGAATGTGTCGGACCCGCTGGCGTTCCAGACCTTCCTAGCACCACCTGCTTCACCGTCTGGTCAGCGCATAGAACAGAATGCCGTACCATTCGCGTAGCGCGGTCTCCGTCTTTTGCAGGCCCTCGGCCCTGGGTAGGAAGTCGAGCAGAATCAGCGGGCCTTTGCGGCTGGTCTGGTAGTCGACCGGAAAGGGCACGAAGCCGATGCCGGCCTTGCGAAACAAGCGGGCCGCGCGCGGCATGTGCCAGGCCGAGGTCACCAGGATGATCTTTCGCCAGTCCCGCTCGCGCATGAGGTCGGCTACGGCCATGGCCTCGTCGACGGTGTTGCCCACTTCGCGCGTGACGAGGATGTGTTCGTCGGGAATGCCACGCGCGACGGCGGCGCGCCTCGAAGCCGCGCCTTCGACCTCGGCCTGGTTGGCCCACGGAATGCGACCGCCGGTGAACACCAGCCAGGCGGCTTTCTTCTTCTGCCACAGCAAGATCCCGGCCTCTAGCCGCTCGCCGGCTTCGCCTACGTTGGGCAGAAATCCGTCGGCCACGGGCGGGCCGAAGATTCCACCCAGCGGCACAATGGCGTCGGCGTTTTCCACCTGGTCGATGGGAAGCGCGGGATAGCGCGATTCGAGCCAGTAGGTGAGCCGGTTGCCGACGATGGGCATGCTGCTGACGTAAAGCAAGGCCAGCGCCGCAATCACCGGCCAGCGCTTTCTGCGCAGGATCGCGAGCACCAGCAGCATCACCACCCAGCCGAGCGGCAGCACGAAGATGGGCAGGAGTTTGTTCAGGTAGAGCACGGGACTGGATGAATGGGTTGTGTCTGCTACGCCTTGACCACGTTGTCACGCCGGGCGCGGAACACGCCGCGGGTGTCGACCACCAGCGGCGCTATCTTGGCTACGAGTTCGTAGTCCACCGTCGAGTGGTCGGTGGCGATGATGACAGCATCACACGATTGCAGCGTGGCAGCGGTCAGGGGCACGGAGTGAAGGGGTGGCAGGCTCGGCCACGAACGCATGGCTGGGGCGGCCGGAATGAAGGGATCGTGGTACGCGACGACCGCCTTGTGGGCAAGGAGAAGTTCGATGATCTCGAACGACGGACTTTCGCGCGAGTCGCCGATGTCTTTCTTGTAGGCCAAGCCCAGCACCAGGATACGGCTTCCGCGCAGCGACTTGCCGTGTCCGTCGAGGGCGTCGCGCAGTTTCTCGACCACGTAGCGGGGCATGGAAAGATTGATCTCGCCGGCCAGTTCGATGAAGCGCGTGGCGATGCCGAATTCGCGCGCCTTCCAGGTCAAATAGAAGGGATCGAGGGGAATGCAGTGGCCGCCGATGCCGGGCCCGGGGTTGAAGCGCATGAAACCGAAGGGCTTGGTCGAGGCGGCGTCGAGGACATCCCAGATGTCGATACCCATGCGCTCGTAGATGACCTTCAGTTCGTTGACCAAGGCAATGTTGGCCGCGCGAAAAATGTTCTCGGTCAGCTTGGTGGCCTCTGCGGTGCGCGCGGAGGCCACGGTGACGACTTTGTCGAGAGCGCGCGCGTAGAGCGCGGCGGCCACCTCGGTCGAGACCGGATCGACGCCGCCCACGACCTTGGGAATGGTCGCGGTCGAGAACTTCTGGTTTCCTGGATCCTCGCGTTCGGGCGAGAACGCGAGCAAGAAGTCCTGGCCGCAGCGCAGCCCGGACTGTTCGAGAATCTGGCGTAGCGGTCCGTCGGTGGTTCCGGGATAGGTGGTGGATTCAAGCACGACCAGTTGCCCCCGGCGCAGATGCGACGAGATCGCGCGCGCCGTCTGCTCGACATAGCGCATGTCGGGTTCGCGCTGGGGCGTGAGCGGGGTCGGCACCGCGATGATGAGGGCGTCCGGTTCGCCCAGCCGGGAGAAATCGGTGGTGGCGGCAAACAGACGCTTGGCCGCCTCGCTCACCAGCCGATCGGCATGGACGTGGGCGATATAGGTCTCGCCACGCGCGATCATGTCGATCTTTCGCTCGTCGATGTCGAAACCCGTGACACGAATGCTGGCGCGTTCGACGAAGGTCAGCGCTAGGGGCAACCCCACATAGCCGAGACCGAGCACACCAACGTGAATCGAACCATCGGCGATCTTTCTTTCGAACTGGTCTCGATCGAATTCCACCCTGTCTCCTGTCGCTGGCCTGCCGCGAGCTTACCTCAACCCTGTCCGCATTCTAGAGGGCCTCGGGGGCGCCGTCGCTTTCCAGGGATTTTTGCGCGGCTTCCAGCACGCGCACCACGCGCAGCGCGGATGGCCCGTCGGTGATGGGGCGCTTGCCTTGGGTGATGCAGTCGATGAAATGGTGGCACTCGCGCTCCAGCGGCTCGACCATGGGGATCTGGGGAATGTGAATGTCGCCGTTGCGGATGGAAAGGAACTGGGCGTACTCGGTGAACGCCTGCGGGCGGTCGACGCCTTTGTCGTAGATACGGATCTTTTCCACCGGGTGGACGTCGTCGAACTCGACCATCTTGTGCGAGCCCACGATGGTCAGGCGGCGCTCTTTGCGCGGGTCGAGCCACGACACCTGGATCTGCGCGCTGACCCCGCTGCGAAAGCGCAGGTTCACGAACACCACGTCCTCGATGCGGCTTTGCAGGTAGGTGCCGCCGCGCGCGCTGACCGACTCGGGCTCGTCCGAGAGCAGGTACTCGATCATCGAGACGTCGTGCGGGGCCAGGCTCCACAAGGCGTTTTCGTCCTGGCGGACGCGGCCCAGGTTCACGCGCACGGCATAGATGTAATAGATGCGCCCGAGCTCGCCCTTGTCGATCATGGTCTTGAGCTTTTCCACCGCGGGATGAAAGAGCATCAGGTGGCCGACCATCAAAACGCGCTTGTGGGTTTCGGCGGCCGAGACCACGGCATGGGCGTCCGCGGCGTCGAGAGCGAGGGGTTTTTCCACGAGCACGTGTTTGCCGGCATTCAGCGCCATGCGCGCCTGTTCGGCGTGATCCCTGGCCGGGGTGGCCAACACCACGGCATCGACGTCGCTGGCGGCGAGCGCGGCGGCGATATCGCATTCCATGCGTGCATTGGGAACGATGGCACGCGCGCGCGCGAGCGCGGCCTCGGCTCCGTCGCACACCATGACCAGTTCGGCGCCCTTGGTGCGGCTCATGGCGCGCACGTGGTTGATTCCCCAGGCACCAGCTCCGACGACGGCGATGCGAACCGTATCAACCATTGTCAGCTCCCTTGACGATAGAAGGTGGCGATCTGTTCGACGACGAAGGCCTGCTGCGCCTCCGTCAGTTCGGCGTAAATAGGCAGGGCCAGCGTTTCTTGGGTGGCGCGTTCGGCGTGGGGAAAGGCGCCAGGCTTGTAGCCCAAATGCGCGAAGCAAGGCTGCAAGTGCAGCGCGAGCGGATAGTAGATTTCGGTGCCCACGCCGATTTTGGTTAGATGCGCGCGCAGGGCATCCCGCTGCGGGGCTCGAATCACGAATTGGTTGTAGATGTGGCCGGGCGCGTCCGCGGGCAGGACTAATTCGGACGGAAAACCGGCCGTGGCCGCGAAGAGACGCCGGTAGCGCTCGGCGTTCCGGCGACGGCCGGCCGTCCATTCGGCAAGCCTGGCCAGCTTCACGCGCAAAATGGCCGCCTGCAGGGCGTCCAGGCGGAAATTGCCGCCCACCTTGTGGTGCACGTACTTGGGCTTGCTGCCGTGGGCGCGCAGGATCGCGACCTTGTCGGCGAATCCTTCATCGTCGGTCAGCAGTGCGCCGCCGTCGCCAAATGCGCCCAAGTTCTTCGAGGGGAAGAACGACAGGCAGCTCGCGATCCCTTGCACCTTGCACGCCCCGATGGCCTGGGCCGCGTCCTCGACGATAGGGACGGAAACCCGAGGCAGCTCGGCCGGACGGCCGAAGAGGTGAACCGGAATCACGGCGCGCGTTTTCGGCCCGCACACGGCCGCCGCGGCGCCCGCGTCGAGATTGAAACTTTCCGGATCGATGTCCGCGAAGACCGGCCGCGCCCCCAGGCGCGCGATGCAACCGACGGTGGCATAGAAGGAATACGGCGTGGTTACGACTTCGTCGCCTGGACGCACCTCCAGCGCCATCAGCGCCACCAGCAAGGCATCCGTTCCCGACGACAGCCCGACCGTGCGGCGAGTTCCGAGCGAGGCTGACAGCTCTTTCTCGAAGGCCTCGACCTCGGGGCCCAGGATGAAAGCTCCGCTATCCATCACGCGTGCGATGGCGGCCAAGATGGCCTCGCGCAAGGGCGCGTTTTGCGCTTTGACGTCAAGCAGAGGCACCTTCACGTGGGTGCCTCGGGGAGGAGGATGTCGGCCCCGCTGGTGTCGCGGCCATGCTTGTATTTCTGAGCACAGGAAGCGCAGGCTGGTGTTTCGCCGCTGGGCAGGCGAACCCCGCAGCGGCACATCCAGCCCACCACACGACCCGGCACGCCGAGCACGAGTCCGTAGGCAGGAACGTCTTTGGTCACCACGGCTCCGGCGCCGACGAAGGCGTATTGGCCGATCCTGTGCCCGCACACCACCGTGGCGTTGGCGCCGATGGAGGCCCCGCGCCCGACCAAGGTGGTCCGGTATTCATTCTTGCGTTCGATGAAGGCGCGAGGGTTGTTCACATTGGTGAACACGGCCGAAGGCGCGACGAAGACGTCCGCTTCCAGCACGACATCGTCGTAGAGCGAGACGTTGTTCTGAATCTTGCAACCGTCGCCCAGCACCGCCCGGCTGGCCACGAAGACGTTCTGGCCAAGTACGCAGCGGGCGCCGATGCGTGCTCCGGCCATCACGTGGCTGAAGTGCCAGATGCGCGTGCCGTCGCCGATGTGAGCCGGCTGGTCGACCACGGCCGTCTCATGAGCCCAGTAGCCGTCGCTCGCCGTCTGGTTCGATGTTGGCCCGGCCATCACCCATCATAGTACACCACTCAGGAGCCGAGCCCCACTGGCGCTAAATTCGACCGCGTAGGCGGAGCCGGGCTTCGCCCGGCGTAGCCATAGCGCGGGAGGTTTGGGAACCCTCCCAGGGTTCCCATCTAGATCAATACATCACGCCAAGGCGGAAGAGCAGGATGTGCTTGGTGTAGTCCAGGCCGGGATCGGCGCCGACGGCGTGTGAGGTGCGATTGAGATTCAGCGAGTAGCTGGCGCCGGCCAAGAGGAACTTGCCGGCCATGTAGTCGAGGGCCACGCCGCCCATGACGTTGTTGTCAATTCTCCCGTTGCCGAATCGGCGATTCTCGTACCTGCCAAAGAGGTAGGTCACGACGCGACTGGCGACCATCTGCTGGAAGGTGCCGTAGATCGCGTCCATGTTGTAGTACCCACCAAGGAATGGCGAATTCACGAAGTCGTGGTGGTATCCGAGGCCAGCCCGTGTGAGGGTGGAGATGGTGTAGTTGACCTCGGCAAGGATGCCGACGTTGCCGAAGCCGGTTGGGCTGCCGCCGCTCGAATAGAACGCGTTGTTGTAGCCGGCCGCGATGTTGACCGAAAGCTTTTCTGTCAACAAACCGCGAAGACCCAAGAGCGTCCGGAGCGGAAACGAGGCGCTTGAGCTGGTTCCAGAGTTGAAATAGGTGATCGCCCCTTGCGCCACCTGCGCGTAGATCGTGGTTCGCGGCAGCCAGCGCCAACCGATGTCCAGCACGCCTTCGTTCCCCATATTGCTGCCGGTGTCGTAGGTGCCCTCGTACTTGTCGATGAGGTTGGTGTAGCGAAGCATGACCCTCAGACGACCGCCGCCCGGAGCGAACCTTAGGCTGGCCGACGCCATGTTGTCATCGCGAATGATGACGGATCCCGTGGCCACATAAGGCGCTTGCGTGTATCGGCTGAACGTCTCGGAAAGCGAAAAACTGAGTGCCTGTCCCGAGGAGAACTCGGCGCTTCCTCCCAGGCTGGGGTTGACGGCACTCTGATTGGTCACGTCGCTGTTGCTGCTGAGGTATCGGACGAAATCAACTGATCCAACGAGGTCGTAGTAGGTGCCCGAGGGAATGCTGCCATCGCGCTCGGCGTTGGTGATTTCCAGCCTGGGCATGACGTGCAGGACTCCCGAACCTTCCTGACTGCTCGAACCGTAGAATACGTTCGTGTCATAGCCGATGTCGGCGAACACACCTGCGTGCAGAATCGCCTCGTCGCCCAACTTAAGCCCAGAGGCGATCCCTCGGGTCGTCAGAGACCTCCCGGCACCCGCGGACATCGTCTCAAGCGAAGCCGGGGCCGAACTCGTGAGCTGCATCTGCGCCCACGCGACGGGACTTGCCGCGAAGGCAGCGCAGAAGGCAAGTACAAGTGGCCTAAGTCTCATGGATTTCCGATTAGGTATAGTTGGTACCGTGCATGTCCGTGTCTGTCAGGCTTGGCAGGAAGGGCTACTTTTGATACGGACTCGCTATGGGTGGTCGCTCGACAACAGGAGGCGCGGCCGGAGCCGGTTGGTCGACGGTAGCTGTCAGGCCGGGCGGCGACTCTACCACCACCTTGGTCGGCCCGACGTAGTTGGTTTCTGCCCCGACGCAAGCATCGGCCTCGGTCCGCAAAACCTGGGCCTTCTGGTTGATGATGGTGATCCGCGTGTACTCGTGCAGCTGGGCGCTTTCGTCGTGGCGCGAGACGCTTTCCTGCAAGGATTGCAGCGCCTGATCCATGATGTTGCCGTTGACTTTCACCTGGGTCAGCTTGTCGAGCAGGCAGTTGAGGCGAATCACGTCCTTGTCTGCCTTGGCCTGCTCGGACTGCACCTGGATCTGCATGGTGATACTATTGATGTCCCGGCGGTACTCGCGACCTTGGCTAAGCATCTCGTCGCCACTGATGGTCGACTTTTGGATGGTCGACGGGTCGACCGGGGCCGGCGCCGGAGCAGGTGCTTCCCCCCCAGCAGGCTGGGCCAACGCCATCGGTGAAACCAACAAGAACAACCAAGTGACTCTGAATGCCCTATGCATGATAGACCTCGCAATTATCGTAGACGCGTACTACCCATGACGCGTATTGCACTCCGTAGTGGAAACCAACGGAATATATGGCCTGGATAAACGTCGTGTCAACCTGACCTCCAAAATTACTGCGACGATTGGAACACGAACGGGTAAACGACATCGACCGATCCACCAGACGGCGCCGGGAAGCGCCAACGGCTGACCAGTCCCTTAATGCATGAAGACACTTCGTTGTCGCCCATGCTGTCCTCTTCAATCTCGACGGCCGAAACCGTACCCGCCGCGGTGATGGTCCAGCGCACTTTGACCTTGCCGCTCAGGTTGGGATTGCGTTTCAGCGCGCGCTCGTAGCAGGCCTTGATGGCGCCGATTCTCGTCCGCACCTCCTTGGAAACCAGGGATGGATCCAGCTCGCCGTCGACGGCTGGGGCCTCGCTCTTGACGATGCCGGTGATGCGCTTTTCCGTCGAGCCAGCGCCGGTGTCGCCGCCGGCGATCGAGCCCGCGCCGCGCAGACCAGAGATGTTGGCTACCTTGCCCGAGCCCCCGGTTCCCGTCTTCACGCCGCGCAAAGCGGCGTCGCCGGTGGCCACCGTGAGACCACCCACACCTTGGAATGCCTTTTCCTGGTCGCGATCCACGTCGCCTTTGCCCAGCACGTCCGCAATGGATCCAGACCCGTCGGCCTTTGCACCAAGAAGCTTGAGAATGCCGGTGTTGCGGACCTGTTCGGCCAAGCGCGCGCGGCGTTCAGCGTCGAGCCGCGCCTTCTCCTCGGCGGAGATTTCCTTCTTGGGCGCCTTGCTCGTCGAGGTGCTCGATGGAGCCTTCTTCTCGACCTTTTCGTCGTCCTTCTTTTCGTCTTTGTTTACGTTCTCTTTGGGCGGCTCGGGCGGCTTGGCCTTGACCACCATCTGCACGAAGCGGTCGGGGATCTCCTCGATGTCGGGCTTGCGCGGCCAATCCACGCTACGCAGGTAGATGACGAAGATCAGGTGGGCCAGGAAAGAGCCCGAGGCGATGGCCGTGTACGCCCAGTCCATGCCCGTGAAGAACGACCCGCGCACCGAGGCCGGGAGCTGTGGACGTGGTTGCGGCGGCGGCGGGGTGACGAACTGGAAAAGGATGCTCAGATCTCCGATGGTGACCTTGCCGCGCGAGCGCTCGTCGAGCAGATAGCGCGAGCTTTGGCCTTGCTTGCGCAGGCGCCCGGCCTGCTTGAGTTGCGCCAGGGACACGACCTCGTTGCCAACCGCGATGCGGGCATCCATGGCGTCCGCAAAATGGGCGATGTAGCCGCGTGGGTTGGCCTCGAAAAGCAGCCATTGCTTGGGCAAGGTTTCCGAGGGAACGGCGAAGGTGGCCTTGGACGACCAGCCGATGCTGATGTTGTCGCGCTTGCGGATCAGCCGCTCCTCGACGATGCGGCCACCCTGGACAATCCCGATGCGCAGAATGCGGGACTTCGCAACGGCGGATCCGCCGGTTTTGGGTGTCAAGGCCGCTTTCTGGGTCGCCATGAAGTCGTCCCCTTGCAGTTAGTCCGCCTAGAACGGCGCTTTCGTCACGCTGTCCAGGATCTTAGGTACGAACTCCTGTTTCAGCTCGTGCCAATCGTAGTTTATGCCGGATTTTTGAAGCACGTAAAATGCTTCGGGTTTCTGGATCTTGCCCTCGATCACAATCTCGCCCTCGATCTTGTAAACCTTCTTGCCGCCAGCGCCACGTTCGATCTTGACCTTGGTCTGTTGGTCGTCCGCATCGTTTGCCGACGCAGCCGGTTCGGCCTTGGTGGCGTCGGGCTTGACAGGTACGGCTTTGACCGGGATCTCCGCGCCCGCCTTCTTGTTCCCCTGGGCGTGGGCAACGGGGAAAAAGCAGAGCGACGCAAGCAAGCCAGTCGTGGCTAGCAAGAATGTGTGCTTGTGGGAGGAATGCATCGTCATGGCTGCCTTTGAACTGGGGCCGCGGGCCAGCCGGGTGGTGGCGTTGAACCTGGCGCCGCGGGCGCCGGGGCCGGTGCCGCCGGGTAGGCTCCTGGCGCGGGAGCGGCTGGGTACGTCCCTGGCGTGGTCGCGGGGGCTGGCGCGGCTGGGTAGGATCCAGGGGCAGGCGCGGGAGAGGGGGTCTTCGTGGCGTCGTCCGCGACCTTCTTGGCCGCGCGCTGACGATCGCGCTCTTCCTGCTTCTTCTGCCGCTCGATGCGTTTCTGCTCCTTCTTGATGCCTTCCTGCGCTTCGTTGAGGTACGCGTCGGCCTCGGACGGCACCGGTTGACCCGCCCCGGTCAGCATCTGCTTGTACTGCTGGAGGTAGGTGATGGCGGTGTTCAGCTTGGCCGTCGTGTCCATGTTGGGCATCTTGTCGGCGTCGAGATACAGAATGCCTAGATTGAAAACCGCGTCGGCGTAGCGTGGGAAGAGCGCCAGGGCCTGCTTGTACTCGGCCAGGGCCTTGTCGTACTGTTTGACGCCTCGGTAGGCACTGCCTAGGTTGAGATGCGCCTTGGTGAAGGTCGGTTGCAGCTGGACGGATTTTTCCAGCACTGGCCCGGCCTCGCGGTAGTTCTTGACCACGAGGTACTGGGCCCCGAGGTTGTTCCACAGGATGGAGTTGTCGGGCCGGGCTTCGGCGGCCTTCCGGAACTGCTCGATGGCGCCCGGGGTGTTCTTCTTGTCGACCTCCATGAAGGCGAGCATCTGGTAGATGTCCGAGCGCTCGGCCTCGCTGGCGCCCGCGTTCTTCATCATGTCGCCCAGGGTCTTGACCCACTCGTTCTTGCCCAGCTTGAAATAGGCCTTGGCCATGACCAGCATGGCCGGCGTGTAGCGCTCGTTTTTGTTGAGCGCGGCCTTGGCCTGAATGACCGCGCCCTGGTAGTTGCGGCCGTCGTAGAGTTTCTGCGCGGCCTTGACCTCGTCGGTCGGGATCACCGCCGGCGGGGGCTCGCGGCGCTTGCGCACGCCCGGCGCGGGCGAGGCTTCTTCGGCGGCCACGGCGAGCGCCGGCCAGGCAAAGCTGCTGGCGAGTGTCAGTGCAAGGAGCCCAGCGGGTTTCATCATGGGTACTCCACCCCGATGCGTTCATCCTTGATGAAGGGGAACTCGTCGGGCAGGTACTTCGACAGGTTCTCCCTTGCCTTCTTCACGTAGTCGTTGGTCACGCCGAGATCGGAGGCGCGGTCAAGGGTGGCCTTCCACTGCTTCTTGGCCTCGTCTTCGACAGGCGTAACGAACTGGTAGATGGCGTCCTTGTATTCGGTTTCGGCCACGCCACAGAGAGTGGGATCGATCTTGCACGCCTTCTTGGACAGCTTCTTGACTTCCTCGGGCGGATTGTCCGCTGCCTTGACCAGTTTTTGGGCGAACTCGTAGAAGATGTCGCCGCGACGGAGGAACGAGGCCAAGGTCCAGTTGGCGTCCTTGTAGTCCCAGATCTTGGCGTACTCTTCTTGCAGATCCTTGGCCTCGGTGGTGAATGCGTCGAAGGTCTTGCGCACCTGCTTGGGGTCGCTGGTGAAGTGCAGTTGCTTGGCCTGGAAGGCCTTGAACTTGTCCTCGAGGATCAGGTAGTCGGCCTTGGCGGCGGCTGCGGCGGCGGGCGTGGCGGGCGGCAGCCTGCGCGCGATGAACTCGTCGCGCACCTGCTTGTAGGCGGCCAGCACGGCCTTCTTATCGCGCCCTTGCTCGGCCAGGGTGGCGAGCTGGAGGTAGCTCTTGACCACATATTCGCCGGCGGGCGGCTGTTTGCCGAAGCGCTTGATGAGTTCGCGCAGGCAGGCCACCTGCTTGGCCGTATCCAGCGCCTTTTCGTAGGCCGTGCAAGCAAAGGCGTAGGCTTGAGCGGACTCGGACGGCTTTTCCGCGATGTTGTTGGCGTACTTCTTGTAAAGATCCGCGGCGCGCTCGTATTGCTGATCGTTGTCGAGAAGTTGGGCCGCGATCCCCAGGGCCTCTTTGCGGTGTTCGTAGTTGGCGAACTTCGGGTCGGTCGCGACCTTGAGATAGCCGCCGACGGCTTTCTCGAACTCGAAGAATCGGTACTCGTTGCGGGCCGAGTTCCACACCGCGTCCTTGGCCAACGGGGTTTCCGGGTAGTCGCGCGCCAAGCGGTCGTAGCACTTGGTGGCCTCGCCGTACTTGAAGATCTTTTCGTAGATCACGCAGGCGTTGTTCAGGTTGCTGGGCGCATCCTGATCCTTGGGATTGGCGGCGATGAGATCCATCAGGTCGAGCGCCAATCCTTCGTCGAGTTCGGTTCCGGTCTTGCTGCGCGCTTGCGCCCCGCCGGCGGCCTTGCCACCCGGTGTCCCGACTTGGGCCAGGGTGGCTGCGCCGGTCACGACCGCGATGCCGCCCGCGCTTTCGCGGCACTGCACGAGCTGCTTGTCGGTGCCCTTTTCTTCGTTTTCGAGGGCGATATCGAGGCGCTTCTTGATGACCGTGGTCTTGACCGAGGCCTTGATGTCCTGGATGCGGGAAAGGTACGGCTTGGCCAGCGGCGACTTGCTGCACGCCGATTCGCCGAACTTGTCGACGATCTGAAGCAAGCGGCCGAGCGCGCAGTCCTTGGCCTCTTCGTCCTCGATGTTGAAGTCGATGAAGTAGGTGGTCAGGATGGCGTCGTAGGCCTTGAAGCCAATCTCGGGCTTGGTCGCACAGTAGGCATCCGAGATCTCGGCCAGGCGGGAACGCGCCTCGGGCCAATCGCGGTGCTTGAGCAGTAGCACGGCCGAGGCGTAGCGTAGGTCGGGCACGCGCTCATCGGGCAGATTGGCGACATACCAATCGAGCGCCTGCATGTAGTTCCTGTAGATCTCGTGCATGGGCAGCGCGGTCACCGGCGGCTTGGTGTTCTTCTCGTCGGGGATGGGCGGATCCTCGATGCGTCGTTCCTGCTTGAGCTTGTCGATGATCTCTTCGAAGGCCTTGATGACCTGGAGGGCGGCGTCCTTCTGGTACTTGTTGTCGACATTGGAGTCGCGCACGGTGATGTAGGCGGGAATGGATTCCTGCACCTTGCCGCCGTAGTAGAGCGCATCGGCATAAAAGGCCGAGAACTCGTAGGCGCGCTTCGAGTTGGGATAGGCGCCGAGATACTTCTCGTAAAGTTCGGCCGCGGTCCGATAGGTCTGCTGGCACTCCTCGCGTTTCTTCAGATCGGAGGGCGTTTCCTGCGCCTTCGACCGGCAGGCCTGCGCCGCCGCGTGCACGTTGGTCGCCGCAGTCAAGAGGGCGTCCTCGGCCAGTTGCGCGGCCACCGCCAGGGCCTCCGGATTGTTGACGTTCTGCCGGTACCAATCTGAACCCTTGCTGTAGGTGCGGCCGAGCATTTCCCGCTCTTTGGCCGCGGCGATGAGGTTGCGGTCGCGCTCGTAGGCCTTGACGATCTTCTCTTGCAGCTTGGGCGCGTCGGCGAAGTACGGCCACATTTGCAGGATGTACTTGTAGACCGCGATGGCCTCGCCGTACTTGGTGGAATCGAAGTAGATGTCACCCAGGCGCTGGAAGACTTCCTTGACGTGCGGTTCGGTTTCGCGGCCGTGGTAGAAACCCTGCGCGCGCTGCAGGCCGGTTTCCGGATCGGGCAGCGTGTCGCCGTCCCAATCGGGCTCTGAGAAGCTGATGCCGAGGTACTGCACCGCCTCGGGCCGCAGGTCGGAGCCGAACTTGTCGCCAGCGGCTTTCTTGCTGTCGGCCCACTTGACCAAGCCGTCGAACTCGCGGATGGCGTCGAGGAAGCGATTGTCGCGATAGTACGACCAAGCCAGTTTGTAGATGGCCTTGTCGTAGTATGCGGAGTCCTTGAACTGCAGCACGCGGCCGTAGGCCGAGATCGCGTAGGCCAGCTCGCCCGCGTCGAAGTGCATTTCGCCGACGCGTGTCCACGCCTCGGGCAGGAACTTCGAATCCTTCTTGATCGGGGTGCAGTCCTTATAGTAGTCGACCACCGGTCCCTTGTTGAGGCCGGTCGACAGTGCACGTTGCGCTGGCGGATCGAGCGGCTTGTACTGGTTCGCGCACACGAGCGCGAGCAGGGCCTGGCGCGCCTCGGGATCCTGTCCCATCTCGCCCAGGCAGAATCCGAGCAGGTAGTAGGTGGCGTCGAGCAAGCGGTAGTTGGGGAACTCGACCAGAAGGCGGCGGTAGAGGCTGACGGTCTGGGTGTAATCGGCCTTGGGCGGCTGCCCGGTGGGCGGAGTCGGCGAATCGAGGGCCTTTTGGTAGTCCTCTTGCGCGGTCAAGAACTCGTCCGACGACTTTTCGTAGAACAGCTCGGCAAGGCGGAACATGACGTCCGGGGTCCACTTTTTGTCCGTCGGGTACCTGCGCAAGAACCCTTCGAGCACGGCGATGGCGTCCATGCGCCGCTGCTTTTCCTCCTTCTCGTTGAAGGAGATCATCGGCTCGTACTTCTCTTTGATGGCCTTCATCTTCTCGAGGTAGGTACGCTTGATGATGCCCGAGGCGGCCTTGCGAAAACCGCTCACTTCCTCGGCGTAGCGGGTAAGATCGGCGGCCATTTCGTCGATCAACTTCGGATCGACGGGTGCCTGCCTGGCCTTGGCCGGGGCAGCGGCAAGCGCGCCAGGCGCGCCGAGCACGCAGAGTACGGCGAGCGTGCGCCCGACGCGACGGAATGTTCGAGAATGCCCCGCCACGCCTATTTCTCCTCCTCGAGCAAGGCGCGGAAGTCCTCGTCGACCGTCTTGAGTTCGAGCTTCTGTTGGTTGATGAGCTTGGAAACCGTGGAGGTCCGCTCGTCCTTGAGGCCCCACGCCACGTCGACCAACCCAACGTCGGACTGCACGACCAGATCGTAGAAACGATCGGTGACCTTGGAGAGCATGGCGAAGGCCAGACCTCCGCCCACGCTCTGCGACTCGGCAAGGATGCCGCCGAGCTTGGCGTTCGCGGCCTCCAGATCGCCTTTCTCGGCCACGAGCTGTTGTTTGAGCTCGCCCAACCGCTTCTGGGCCGCGGCTTCGATCTTGGCGTCGAGCTCGGCCAGGCGCGCCTGCACCGAATCGGCACGCTC
>Ga0265339_10001515_pt1 | contig 17161 bp, 21 predicted proteins | sample 4CB219metaG_FD_202085 | JGI IMG/M metagenome (GOLD analysis project Ga0265339, IMG submission 202085) | Rhizosphere microbial communities from Carex aquatilis grown in University of Washington, Seatle, WA, United States - 4-CB2-19 metaG | ecosystem: Host-associated > Plants > Roots >... | reverse complement strand
ATAAGCTGCTGCAAACCCTTCAGCGCTGCAAGGTCAGCGTGATCGGCACGCAGGGCCGACAGGAGGCGGTAGGCGTTTCCGAACGCGCGTTTTCGGTATCCAAGCAAAAGTCAGGCCTTGGTGCCTGTCGGAGCCTCGTCCGACGGCACCGACTTCAACCGTCTCAGGTGTTGACCGGAATTTCTACGACCGGCCGCAACGCTTCCAACTGCCTGGCGTATTTGCGAACGACCTTGTCGTAAAGGTCGCCGAGATGCTTGGCGTGAACGCTCACGACCAGCGCGTACGGCAAGGGATCCTTCGGCGAAAAATTCCGACCCGCCTGGCGCGCATTATAATGGATGTCGAGCACCGGGTTCCGCAGCGACTTCCCCATGAACGTCACGCTGGTGTGAAGGCAATTCTCCCACTTCCACGCATCGCGCCGCAGCTCATCCTCCATCAGGCCGCTTTGCGTCTTGCCGAAGAAGCTTTTGCTGTCCGGATGCACCTGCTTGGGGTCTTTGCGCTTTTGGTCATGCGGCCGGAAGGTCGGCTCAAGACCGGCGCGCGTGTAATTTCCCGGATGATGCGGATCGACCCCGGTCGGGTAGCAGAGCGTGGCCGTGATGGCCACCTTGCCCGGGATGATCCCGGATGGCACCGGGATTGGCGCGCGAATGTAGCGCGCCGGCGTGATTTCGCCTTGATAGACGACGCGCACAGTGTCGTCGTCGCAGAGAACGATCTCTTCCAACGAGCGCGCGACCCGGCCGCGGCCAACTTCCTCGCAGGCGTACTCGCTCGGCTCGGTCGTGTGCACCAGCAGCGCGCGAGTGGCGAGGATGCTCAGGCTGTCACCGAAATGCGCGCGCACCCCCGCCCCAAGCCGCATGACCGACGGCGCGGAGAACGATGTGCCTTCGGTCGCTTCCAGGGCGAGCTTGTTGCCGTCGTACACCACGATGAAGGGACGCTTCAGGTCGCCGCCGAATTCGACAAAGTCGGGCTTCACCACGCCGGGGCTGCGGCCCGGGCCGACCGAGCTGTAGGCGCAACGCTGCCACGGCGTCTCGTAGTTATCGCACGCACCAACCGCGAGCGCGTTGACGCAATCGGATGGCACCTGGATGCGGTTGAGCCCGGCCGTCGCCGACAGCGCGCCGTTATTGCCGACAGCAATCGTCGCGAGCGTGTCGCCGCGCGACAGCCGGTCATCGAGCACCGCCGTCCATGCGTGCACGTCATCGTCCTCGACTGGCGGATACGGGCCGATACTGAGATTGATGAAATCGTACTTCTTGCTCACCAAGATGTTGTCGATCCGCCCGAGCACTTCGTAGAGCTCGTGCGGATTCTGTCCCGGCGTCGTGTCGAGAACGCGATAGTGGTCCACCGGCGCATACGGACGGCTGAGCGGTTTTGCCGGATCAATATGTCCGAAGAGAAAAGCCGAGGTGACACCGACGCCGTGCTTTTGGAATTCATCCAGCGCCGTGCCGATTCCGGGCGGATCGATCAGCTTGGCCCATTTTGTCACCGGATGGCCCTTGGGGACACCGCCGTCGAAAATCGCCGCACGGATGTTCGGATCAACCGGTCCTTTCGTCGGGAGCTCGATGGTCATCGGCACACGTGACGAACGGAAACTCGGGCGCAGGATGCGCAGCGTCGGCATCTGGCGCACGGCGCGGACGGGCGTGAAGGTTGCGATGCGCTCGATCGTCTCGGCCGGTGCTTCAAGCTCAACAAAAGAAAGACCGCCGGCGTCGAAGTGGCGCCCGAGCGGCTGTTCGATGCCGATCTTTTCCAGATAGTCCTGGAACAGGGTGACGACACCCTTCACGCCACCGCTCCCGCGGCTGTGCAGGACGACTTCGAAGACAACCTTTCCGGTCTTCGGCACGCGGCCTTTGACCTTATCGCGTGCCGCCGGAGCCGCTACCTGCTCGATGGACGGCAAGTCTTTCGCGCCTTGCGCGTCTTCGACGAAGTTGGCCAGTTGCGAGGGCCACGCGCGAAACGCCGCGCGCGGTCCCATGACGAAGAGTTCCGTCGTGATCGCTTCTTCGGGCTCGCGCCCTTTGGACCGTTTCTCCGGCGTGACACGGCGCGGGCGGCTGCCGACCGGTTCCAATCCTACCGTCTCAAGAAGTTTCTCGGGGAAGTAGGATTTGGCGATGTATTCGGGGTTGAGCGTCACCGCCGCCACGGCCACGTCGTTCGGGCACGCGTCCTTCGGCAACTGATCAATGCTCCGGACGACGCGCGCCAACATCGGCGCGATGCGCTCTTTGGCTTCGGCGAACGTATACGGATGGCTCTTGGGAGCGCCGCCGCGAACACCCGCGACGTCTTCTACAAGGCGTTCGCCCTTGCCGAGCAGAAAATTGCGCTTCGCCATGGCCTAGCTTCCTTTTTTGCGTTTCGCCTTCTTTTTCGAGGCCGTCGTCCGGCTCCGGATGGTGTCGCGCGCGACGCCGGTGAGCTCGCGGGCGCGGCGCTGCGACAAAAGCCCCTGATCAACAAGCGCGGCCGCAAGATGGATACGCTTGCTTCGGGCGATGGATTTTCCGGTCACGAGCCCGGCGAGACTCTCTTCCAGCGGCGTGCCGGCGAGGGCCGCGTTCCGGCGCGCCGCCGAAAGGCCGCGCTCGATGTCGCTGAACGAGCGCCCGTCGAACGCGACCGCGAGAAGACTGCTCCACTCCCCCGCCGCCGAGAAATAAGGGCGCAGCGTCCCTTCCACGAAACGCGCGATCGCCGCCTGGTCGGGAATGGGAAACTCGACATGCAGATCGAAGCGCCGCCAGATCGCGGGGTCGAGTAAGTCCGGGTGATTGGTTGCCGCCAGCAGCACGCCCGACGACGGCCAGTCATCGATTTGCTGGATCAGCACGGTGACGAGCCGTTTAAGTTCACCGATTTCGCCGCGGTCATCACGGCGCTTGGCGATCGCATCAAGCTCATCCAAGAGCAGCACGCAGTCGATCGTCTTTGCGTATTCAAGAACTTGCCGCAAGTTGCTTCCCGTCCGCCCCAAGAGGCTGCTCATGACGGCAGCGAGATCAAGGATCAGCAGCGGGCGCTTGAGTTCGCGCGCGAGCCAGCGCGCCGCCATCGTCTTGCCGACACCGGGAGGCCCGAGGAACAGCGCGGCGCGCGTCGGCTCAAGACCCGCGCGTGCCAGCGCCTGCAAATTCCGCCGTTCCTCGATCAACTGACACAGCGACGCCTCAAGGCTCGGGGCGAAGACGGGCTCGTGGTCGACCACAGGCTCGGCCTCGACACGCATCAGGTGAAGCCGGGAATCGAGGTCAACCGGCAGCGGTACCTCGGCCTGCTTGCGAAGCGGCGACGCCTGCGACGGCGACTCGTGCAGAAGTGTCATCAATGCTTCCGCAAAAGCGGGCACAACGGGATGATACCGCTTGACGGCACGGCGCAGGATGACTTGCACGTCCTGCGGCCGTCCGGCAAGCGCAATACGGGCCAGCTGCAGGAAGTCGCCTTCAATATCCGTCTTCTTCTCGTATTCCGTCATCGGTCTTCCGGGTCTCGAACTATCGGATGGAGAACCGTAGAGACCGGTGGACGAGTTTTCAAACATTGATTCCGAATTCGTCCACAAGATCGTAAAATCTTTTTCTGTCAGTTAGTTATAACCGGACGAATTACCGACCGATTTTAACCAGCTCAACTCCACAACCGACTCCATACGCGTCGCCACCACGATACCGCCGGCGCGGTGACGCTCGGCCGCGCTTTCGCCCGCGGCTGGAACACCTGCGTGCGCATGTCGAACAGCGGGTCGCCAACTTCATCGGGCGGATGGTGCGGGCACACATGGTTCTTGAGGAGATCCATGCGCGGATTGCGGCTGATCGTTCCACGGTTTCCGTCGTAATCGAGGAACACGAAACCGGGCGGGTTCGGATACCAGGGGGTTAGCACTTGCGTCAGCAGCCCGACCGCGGTCGACGCCAGCACACCGTTCGACCACACGACTTGCGGCCGCGAGCCGGCAGCGCCGTAGAGCTTGGCTTCCTCGGTCAGCCGTTCGTCGGTGATAAAGCCGCAGCAGCGCATGCACGGCCCGCCGGGCATCGACAGAATCACCTGGCCGCTGACGAGGAAACTCTTCCCGCCGAGCTCGTGCACGTCCATGCCGACATCGATGTACGGAATAAGGTGGTGGCGCGCGAAACGCTCTAGCTGTTCGCGTTCCTTGAAACTGTCGACCGCTCCCACTATCACGTCGCAGAGCTTCAGGTCGTCGACGGCGCCGCGCCAGTCCGCCTGGACCGACACGATCCGCGCGCCGGGGTTCAAGCCCCGGATCATGCGCTCGGCGATCGCGACCTTCGGCAAGCTCACCGCCACGTCGGCCAGCGTGCCGCCGATCAGGCGGTTAGTGTTGGTGTCTTCGATCGTGTCCGGGTCGGCGTTGACTAAACCGCCCACGCCCATATGCGCGGCTTGCTGAACCACATGCGAACCGCCGCCGCCCAGGCCGACGATCCCGATGGTGGCGGCTTCGAGGATGGCCTTGCTCTGCGGGCCAAGGAAGCTTTGCCGGTCGAGGCGGCTCATGCGGCTCTCCATGTTCGAAGGGGCATGCCGACTTCAGCGAAGTCGTTGATGAAGGGTTGCGGCGATGTGCGGTCGGGCCATACCTGGCCGAAGGCCGCGGTGTCGCTGAGCACAATCGCGCCATGCACCCCATGCGGCGCGACCGAGAGGAAGTTCGGCACAAACTTCGCGTTCTCGCGAATGTCCACGCCGCTGAACGCCGGCACACCGCGTCCGCCATGCGTATGGACGTGAAACATCGCTGCGCGCGCGTTCATCGCCCATTGGCGCGCGCGCCGGATGGCTTCGGCGCTCATCATCGCGCCGACGCTCGAATCCTTCAGATATTCGTCATCGCGCACCGGCTGATAGGCGCGCGCCAAAATGAGCAGGTCATCATGCGCCGCCGCCAAGCCGGCCGCGATAAAGCCGACGCGCTCATGCGCAAAGGGATGCGGCCGTTGAAGATCGATACGAATGGTAGCGAGCAGCGCCCGCGTGACCTTGAAATGTATGTTCATTCGACGGCCCTCAAATGTGCCAGCAACATCTGCGTCCATCGCAACGACGCCGGCACGTGGTTCCATGACGGCGCCCACCAGTTCCGCTCCAAGAGGCGATGCTGATTCCAGTTGCTGCCGCGGCCGACGATCTGGTGCTGGAAGAAGAGGCGCGTGATGTAACCGGAGTGCTGGAAGGGCACGAGCAGCAAGTCCATGCGGAAGGCTTGGCCGCCGGCGGCGGTGAAGCCGAACGCCGGCAACAGCGCCACCGGCTGACCGCCCTCCGTTTGGAGGACGGTGCCGTTGTGCATCGCTCTCAGCGCCGCAAGCTCCGTGGCGCTGTCGCTCACGAGGAGCCTCCGCACGGAACCTGCTCGAAGAACTGCATGCCGTTCTTTACCCGGGTCTTCTGGCCGGGTTTGAGCGGCGTGAGGTTACCCTCCTCGTTGACGACTTCGAGGATGTAGCCTTCTTGGACGCCGAAGCGGCGCTTCAGTTCCTCGGTGGTGTAGACACCGCGCGGCAGCTCCTTCGGCTTGTTCTCAAAGAACACCGTGACGAGCTTCTTCTCGGTGCGCAGGTGCTCGGTACCGGCCGTGGCGAGATCGAGAACATCCTCCGGCGTGAGGTCCACGTCATGGCCCTCGCCTTCCAGCACGATCACCTCGTCGTCCGGCACATGCGCGATGCCGCGCAGTTCGGGCTCCGGGATCTTGGCCACACCCCACTCGAAGCTGTGGCCGTTGAGCGTGAAACGGAAGATACGGTCGCTCTTGAAAGCGCGGAACACTTCCGTGCCTTCCATCGCCAGATCGACCGTCTGATCGAGGCCCACCGACTGGCTGCTGTGACGCAAGAGCTGGATGAGGACGTAGTCCCCCGCCGGCGTGTACCCCGCCTTGTCGAGGACCCGCTCGCCCGTCGGCGTCGGCTCCTTGAATTTGATGATCGCGCCGTTCACTTCTGTGAAGAACTGACCGTCCGCACCCGGGGCACGTGGCCCATGGCGCTTGACCTTCTCATCGCGGCCCTCGCCGCCCGTAACCACGTTTTCCATTGTGTTTCCATTCCTTTTCGATTGTCCCGGCACCCCGCTGGATGGTATTGCTAAGATAGGACGGCGTGCTAAGAATGTCAAGCAAATACCGAGCACGCTTGACATCCCGAGCAAAAACGCATTATTAATTAAGTTGAATCAACTATCTAAACAGGAGACCTAACCATGGCCAGGAAGAGCGTGGGGGCCGAGATCAAGCTCACGCTGGGGCAATATCTTGCCTCGATCCGCACCGACCGCGGCATCACCTTGCGCGAAGTTGAAAAGCGCACCGACAAAGTCGTCTCGAACGCCTACCTCAGCCAGATCGAGAACGATCAAATCAAGAAGCCGAATCCGAACATTCTGAACGCGCTCGCCGAGCTTTACGACATTCCATACGAAGAGCTCATGGAGCGAGCGGGTTTCGTTGTGCCGACGCGGTCACGTGGCAACGATCAGCGCCACGGCCGCATCGCGACCTTCGCTGGTCACAACCTGACGTCCGAAGAAGAATCGCAGCTTCATCAGTTCCTGGGCTATCTGCGCAGCAGGAAAAAGCCGGGTGGCCAAGGCTGACGACAGTAGCATCGACTCCGATGCGTTGCGCGCCGTGCACGCCGCTGCACGGCGCGCCCTCGACCGAGCCTCGGCCTGGCAGGTTTACCCGACGCCGACGCCCGTCATCCTCGAAGCCGCCAATCTCCGCGTTGCCCCCGCGAGCGCCTTCGGATCCCCTACGCCTCATGGAATACCTCGTCGGCAAGGCCGAGGCTGCGGCCAGCGCCCTAAAATCGGCTATCTCCAAAGTCTTTGGCATCTACGAGGCCGGTGAAGAGCTGATCCATATCGACGATACCGTCAGCCCCTCGAAGCAGAATTTTCTCAAGCTGCATGAGGCCGGGCACCACGAGCTGCCGACGCACCGCAAGCTGTTTCGGCTGTTCCAAGATTGCGAGAAGACGCTCGATCCCGAAACCTCCGACCTGTTCGAACGCGAAGCCAACAACTTTGCACGCTTCGTGCTGTTTCAAGGCGACGGCTATGCGTCGCTGGCGGCGGACTGCACGCTTGAGATCAAGACGCCGATGAAGCTCGCGAGAAAATTCGGCGCCTCCATCTACGCGTCATGCCGCGAGTTCGCACGCACCCACGCGCGAGCCTGCGTCGTCTATGTTATGGAGCCGGTTATCTATTGTGAAGTCGCGGGAGCGCGCGCCGAGGTGCGGCGCATCGAGGCCTCCCCCTCCTTCCTCCAGCAGTTTGGACGCCCAAGCGAGCATGTGATCACCCTCGACCACTCGTTAGGCCGTGTCCTTCCTATCGGCCGGAAGATGACACGCCCGACGACGGTCTCCATCACCGACCGCAACGGACAGGCACATGAGTGTCTCGCCGAAGCCTTCGACACCACCTACAACGTCCTCATCCTCGTTTATCCGCTGAAAGCGCTGACACGATCCGTCACCGTTCTAAGCGTCGAGGCCTGAAGCGTTTGCCCACCTGGATTCCCATGGTTCGCGTTGCCGCACATTCGTCTATCCTGACCAAGTTCGAAAACTAGTTCGATGTTAATTACGAGCCGAGCGTCATCCTCTGCGACGACGCCGGCCCACAGGAATACCGAAACACTGAAGCGCTCGAAGCGATCCGCGCCGGGTGGCGCTCAAAACGGTTCACTGGCGCCACAGCGAAGGGCCTCACCGAGGCCGCTCGGTGAGGCTGACCGAACTATTGGATGTGGGCTATGGCGGGCAACACGTGGCCTTAACCATCCCAGCTGATGCGACTCGCACGCCCAAAAGGGCTCCCCACATTCCTCTTAGCGTCCAGAGCCGGGCATCGACGGATTGGCCCGCACCAACCTGCGCTTCTCCCGCGAGGTGGTCCGAAAAACGCGGCGGGTGCCGACTGGGCATCCGCAACCCAAGGAGATGCCTATGGCCCCCGCCCGGCCGTATTGGAAAGGCTACCTCAAGCTTTCGCTGGTCTCCTGCCCTGTCGCCCTCTACACCGGAACATCAGCGACCGAACGGGTCTCATTCCGCCAGATCAACAAGAAGAGCGGCAACCGGCTGCGTCAGCAGTTGGTGGATGAGGTTACGCGCGAGCCGGTCGAGAGTCCCGATAGGGGCCGCGGCTACGAATACGCGAAGAATGCCTACATCCCGGTCGATGACGACGAACTCGATGCCATTGCGATCGAAAGCAACCACACCATCGAGATCGATTCGTTCGTTCCGCGCGATCAGATCGATGAACGATATCTGGATACCACGTACTATATCGCGCCGAATGGCCAGGCGGGGCTGGAGGCGTTTGCGGTCATCCGTGAAGCCATGCGCGGCAAGGGCATGGTCGCCCTCGGCCGTGTCGTGCTCTCGAAGCGAGAGCGCGTCATCATGCTGGAGCCCTGGGACAAAGGACTATGGGCAGAACTCTTCGCTACCAGTACGAGGTCAGGGATGCGAATGAATATTTCGGTGAGATCCCCGAGGTATGGGTAGAGCCGGACATGCTCAAACTTGCCGAGCACATTCTCCGACGCAAGGCAGCCGACTTCGACCCATCCCAGTTCGTAGATCACTACGAGGAAGCTGTGGTCGAGATGCTCAAGAAGAAGCAGGCAGGCTTGGCCGTATCGCGCGAGCAGGCCACGCCGCGGACCTATAACGTGGTCAACGTGATGGACGCACTTCGCCGCAGCATCGCGCAGGAGCAAGCGGCGTCTGCTCGTCCGGCGAAAGGCCGCAAGCGTATCGACGGACAGGCCGAGATGCTGCTTCCGATCGCTGGCAAGGGCAAGAAGGCCGCCGCCGCAAAGTCCGCGGTTCGCGCGAGCACCCGCCAGACCAAGGCTGGCTAACAAGGACAGAAGCAGTCGCGCCATTGCCTCTTACCCGCGAGTTCAAAGTACAACACGATATGATCGCCTGGCCGAATCCATAGGCATTGCCATGATCGAGAACTTCCGTACCCATCCCTACACACGCGCCGTATGCCTCGAAACGGCCCGTCTGTTTGAGCGCCGAGCGGCTGAAAACTTGGTTGCCGCTCAATCCCAGGCTGATGAGGGTGTTCTAGGCGAGGCACAGCGACTCCAGGCGAGGGCCAAGCTCGCTCAGCAGCGTGCTAGCGCGTGGCGCCTTCGAGCACAAAATGCTCGTAACGGTCTCACCGTGGTGAAGGGGCCCATTCAAAACAGCGTTGAGAGGCACGGGCGGCTCAGTGCCGAGGCCGGCTTGATCGCTAACGCCTCCATTGCGGGTAACAAGGGCGGGCAAGCCACCGCAAACCAGGCTGGCGGCGAACGCGCACGCCGACAGTGCGCGGGATAACTCTATGCGGAAATTTCTAAACACCCCCTGCGGCGTCGGTCGGAGTGATACCGTGAGCAGCGATCGAACGAAAACCCCCACCCCTCGGACGGCGGACGACACCGCGCCTATCATCGTTCCTGACGGTGCCGGCATTTGGACGTTCGGGGACCATCTTAGACATCTCGCCGGACACCGGGGCACCATTCCCCTCGAACGTGATGAGTTCGGTCGCTGCGTCATCTGCGTCCGCCGAGGCTTTTTTAGCCCGAACGCTTAGCCGTTAGTCCGATAGCGCGTCATGATTGTAGCGGGCTCGGCATTGGAGGCCGGCGGAATGTGGCGAGATCGCCGGCACAATCACCGGGCTGACCGGTCGGGTGAGCATCGGCACGCATTCGGCGCCACGGCGTTGGACATATCGGAATTCCTTAGGCAGCGAATTGAGTGGTCGATCGCTGGCCGCCAAGGCCTTGTTGAAAAACGGCTCGGCGAGCCGACCGTCCGCTCGCTTTACGACGGCAGCGCCGACCGCGATCGACGGCGCCTATCGTTTCGCGGGCGACGAGCCCGGACTCGATGTCGTGCTATTCGGGACCGGTGGCGCCCACCGGATCGACAATGCCGTCGCCACCGCGCATTGCGATTTTAGAGGCCATAATGACGGATTACTGGGCCGCACCGCGGTGCCCAAAGGGACTTGGTTGGAAAATGCCGGGCCGATGAAGCGCACTACGCGAAGCCCAGCGCTGATTCGCTGTGGCAGTTACGAGAACAATCATCGCCCGGAGCTCGTGATCAATGGTGCTGTATCCATTGAGACAGCTTGCGCTCATTATAGAATACCTCGCTGCCAATCTTCGTTCGTGGCGGCCCGTATTTCTTCACATGCCAGCGTTGCAGCGTCCGTTCGCTCTTGCCAAGGATTGCAGCAGTACGAGCCGTGCTCAACAAACGTCCGCCCTCAACCAAGATTTCGTCGCGACCGAGCATTGTTGAAGAATTGACCGGTTGCGGCACTCCTATTTCTTGTCCTTTTTCATCCAGGGACGCGCTATCCTTAGTAACCGCCGGTCTTGTCATTTTGACATCATGCAAGTTGCTCCGGCCATCGGGGAGCAACTTTAGTCTCGGCAAAAGATCTGGGCCGGTTTCCACGACGCACTCCGTACCAGCTCGCAATGCCGCCTCCACGGCGACTGCAATAGGCAGCCACTTATCCCGGTTTTCCGACAGCCATTTGGCACGAAGACGATTTTCCGTGACGAGATAGCGAGCGCGGAAGCCGGAACGACCGAACAGGATTCCGTCGGACATGACCAACGGATCGTGCACAAGTAGGTTTAGATCTACGGTACCCATAACATCCTCCATGTCGCAGGTTTTCAGCCGCCTGCGCGATAAGGACTCTCTCGGGGGGAGCGATCGAGTTTTATGCTCGTTCTCGGCAGCCAGGTCTAAAAGCAGACGGGTGCCAAGCGATGAAGTGGCCGAGTTGCGGCGGTCAGCATTTGACCGTCTCTAATGCCACGGTGCTGAACCTCTAATGAGGCTCGCGATATCCGTCAACCGGTGTCTTTGTGCTGAGCCGCTCGCGATTTCAGGATCAATTTGAACGCAGCGAGCAAGTTCGTCCCTTACTCGAAGTGAGCCCTTAAAAGGGTTTCGCGCTCAGAGGCGCCACATATTGGCATGCTGCTGTGCGAGTTTGTCTTTTGCCCGAGTCGCGCCAAAGGACTATCGCAGGCGCAACCACCGTATGGCGTGCGAGCCTTCTCGGTCAAGCCGCCTACCAGAGCGTACCTAAGTTGCTTTTTTCCCATGGGGCGCGGCGATGAGCCACCCTGCGGCCGTGACGCGATTCAATGTTGATGCGGCGCGTCGAGACGGACGTGCAAGACTACGACCGACTTAGAGAGCACGCATTGCGTTTGCTTGCGCTGGCGCAAAAGGCTCGAAATGAGGGCCGATTTGCAATCGCAGACGAATTATCGCGCCTGGCGGCGGATGCGTTCTATCAGGTGGCAGATGCGGTTGACCGCACCGTGCGGATGCGCGCCAAATAGGGCTGCGTCCGCTGCCCTCTGTCGCCAGCCCGATCCAAGTGCCGTGCGCTCCGCTTCCCACGCCTCGGCCCTACGTGCTCGCCGGCAAGTCCAGGTCGCTATCGCCAATATCACGGTGATGATGATTGCCCAGCCTATAATGAGCCCATTGAGTTTTCTAGAACGCGCCCGAAGGAGTGCAACGGCCGGCTAATGGGTCCTCAATGACATGTCTCAGAAAATGAGCCACGCAATCGCGAATTCGGCTGTTGGTCATCGCTAGCGTATGGCGGAGAGCACGAGAGCCGGTAGAATACGTTAGGACCCGGGGCGCCATCGAATATCTTGGAAGGATGTTATGAGGCACGCATTCTTGGCGTTCTTGATGTTGATGTTAGAGCGGATTTCGCCTGGGTTGAATCGGGATTCCCTGGCGGGCTTTGATGGTCGACACTTGCGGCATTGATTCGGATTTTGGAGGGCGGATCGATGCCGAAGGCATGCTCCTTGGAGTTACGTGAGCGTGTTGTGGACGCAGTTGAATCCGGCGCGTCGCGTCGGGCGGCGGCCGATTGGTTCGACGTGAGCCCGAGTTCGGCAATCAAATGGATGCAGCGTCGGCAGGCGACCGGAAGCATCGCTGCCAAGCCGAGCGGCGGCAGCATATCGCCGCTGGAAGCGCATGCGGACTTTGTCCTGTCGCTGATTGCGCGGCAATCGGATCTCACGCTCGACGAAATCGTCGCGGCGATGCGCAAGCGACGGATCGCCGGCAGCCGCAGCGCGGTGTGGCGCTTCTTTCAGCGGCACAAAATCAGCGTCAAAAAAACGTCTGCGGGCAGCGGAGCAAGAGCGCGCCGACGTGGCCCGCGCTCGGCGGCGCTGGATGCGAGAACAGGGTATGTTTGATCCAACCCGACTGGTGTTTATCGACGAGACCTCAACCAACACCGCCATGGTGCGACTTCGAGGTCGCTGCCCGCGCGGTGAGCGATTGATCGGCCGCGTGCCGCAGGGGCATTGGAAAAGCATCACCTTTGTGGCCGGTCTGCGCCATGACAAGATGGTCGCGCCTTTCGTGGTGGATGGGCCGATGACCAGAGCCACGTTTCTGGCTTATCTTGAACAGGGCCTGGGACCAACACTCAAGCGCGGCGATATTGTCATCATTGACAACCTTCCGGCCCACAAAGGCGTTGCCGTTGAAAAGGCCATCAAAACTGCGCGTGCGCGGCTACTCTATCTGCCGAAATACTCGCCCGATCTCAATCCAATCGAGCAGGCCTTCAGCAAATTGAAGGCGCTTCTGCGCAAGGCTGCTGAGCGAACCATTCCCGGCCTCTGCCGCAGAATCGGGAAACTGATTGCTGCTTTCAGCGCCAGAATGCACAAACTACTTCTCCCACGCAGGCTATGGTTCCAAATGACCGGAATCCGCTCTAGCATTGACTTCACCGCTCGCGGCCGATGAGTGGCCAAACATCGCCTAGTAATGACCGTGACATTTCCGGCAGGAGGTCCCACAGACGGGGTCGCTCGCGTGATCGGGGTCGCTCGCGTGATCGCCGCCGAATTGGCCAAGCGCATCGGCCAAGGTGTTGTTGTGGAGAATAAAGGTGGGGCCGGTGGCACCATCGGCGCCATGGCTGTGGTCAGTGCCCTAGCGGACGGCTACTCGCTCCTGTTCACGTCAAGCGGATCTCTTATACCACTTCTACATCAGAGTGAGCTGACAATATAGGGGAAGGAGGTGATGGAGCGAACGAGTGTTGGATTTCGTTCGAGATAGAGGATGGCCTGCTTGAGCTTGGCGCGCACGGCGTCCATGGATTTAAGGGCAAAGTTTTTGAAGATTTTTTCGCGGATTTCATCCCAGATATTTTCTTTCGGATTGAGCTCCGGTGAATAGGGCGGAAGATACAGGAGCCTGATATTGCGTGGAACGGCAAGGGCGCCACAGCGATGGTTGGGCGCGCCATCGAGAACCAGCAGGATGTCTTGCCGGGCGAACCTGCGCGCCAGCACTTGGAGGAAGGCCTGGAAGCTTGCCGTATTCGAGGTCGGCATGATCAAGTAGACGCAAGTGCCGTCCTTGGGCGAGACCGCGCCGTAGAGATAGATGTATTGGCGGATCAGCTGCGCGGCCACTGCGGGCCGCGTGCCGAGCGGCGCCCAGCAGGGCCGGATGCGGTTCACGGCCGAAGCGTGCTTCATCGGCAAACATGATGCGCAGCCGCCGCCCACGCCGAGCGGCGGCCCGCCGCGCCTTCCTTACAGCATCAGGAAAGCGGGTTTTTTAAAAGCATTCTGTGCCGCGAGGTCGCGCTTGGGATGAAACGGTCGTGGCATCAGCTTACGCCAGTCGTGTCGGTGCAGCAGGTTGTAGACCGTGCTGTCGCTGGTGGCGTGTCCGATCGCTTTCTCGTAGGCGGCCTTAAGATCATGGATATTCAGCATCTCGCCAGCACCGGCGGCTCTGGCAAAGCGCGCCAGCAAGGCCTTTTCCTCGGCCACCGTCATGTTCTCGTGTTTGCGTCCGCCATTCGGTTTAGGCTTGAGCGCGGCGATACCGCCGTGGTCAAAGGCCATATGCGCGCGGTTCACGGTACTCAGCGACACGCCCATTGCCGCCGCAATCGACGGCTGCGCGATGCCACTTTCACGCAACAGCACCATCTGAATGCGTTGGCGCTGCGCTGCCGGTATTTTCCACCGCAGCGCAGTTTTCAGCCGCCGCACCTCGGCTTTGCTGCATTTGACCATCTGTTTCCCCCGAATCAGATGGCCTCAGCGAATCACACCTCAAGAATAATGAAAACAGCCAGCAGAAGCGGCAAGCCGTCACCGATTCAAACCGTTATAGAGGTGGTATTAGCTATTATCGGACCCTGTATAAATCGCTGGGCTATAATCCGACGACTGACCTCAAGCCTGTGGTGGTTGTCGGCACGATTCCACAAGTGATGGTCGCAAGTCCGAAGATTGCTGCCAAAACGCTGCCAGAATTCGTCGCATACGCCAAAGCCAATTCCGGCAAGGTAACAGTCGGCGATAGCGGCGTCGGAACGACATTGCATATCCTCGCAGCTCTGATCGCTCGCGACGCGAAGATCAACATCGTGAATGTGCATTACCGCGGCGCGGCACTGTCGCTCTCCGATGTCGCTGGCGGGCATATCGATGCCGCGCTCTCGGGTTATCTGCCGCAGTTTGCCTCGATGAAGGCGCTGGCCATAACCTCAAAGAAACGGTCGGATCTGCTTCCCAATGTTCCGACCTTTATCGAGAGTGGGCTTCCGATTACTTCCGGAGTCACTATGGCACTCGCGGTACCAGCCTAAACGCCATCCCCCATTGTCGGGAAGCTGAACGCGGCAGTGAACGATTTTCTGAAGAGTCCGGCAGGGCAAGTGTTTGCGAGAAAATATGCGGTCCAACTATTCGGTGGGACGCCCAAGAACGGAGCGGACTTTCTGGCGAGCGAGGCGGCACGCCTCGAACCGGTGATCAAGTCGGCCCACATCGTTGTCGAGTGACTGCCCGTCATGGGAAGGTAATGGTGCGTGATAGCGCCGGAACCGATTCCCATTGAAATCAAGACGACAACGCTACAAAGTAGCGATAAATCGCCATGTTTGGGGCAGGTCGCTTCCGATCGACACGAATTCAGGAGAAACTGTATGGCGCTTCAGCCTGTTACCATCTCTCGCAAGGCCGCCGTCGCAGCGACAAGCCGGGAGGAGCGGCAGATGCGGATTGATCTCGCCGCCTGCTATCGCCTCATCGCGTACTACGACATGGACGACATGTTCGCTACTCACATCTCGGCCCGAGTGCCGGGGCCGGAGGAACACTTTCTCCTCAATCCCTTGGGAGTTCACTATACGCAGATCACGGCATCCAATCTGGTCAAGGTTGATCTCGACGGGAACATTGTCGGCAATACAGATTACGTCATCAACCCAGCCGGATTCGTGATTCATTCCGCCGTGCACGCGGCGCGCGCCGACGCGAAATGCGTGCTTCATACGCATACTGTCGCTGGCATGGCGGTGGCGAGCCTGGAGGAAGGACTCTTGCCGCTTACCCAGAAATCGCTGCGTTTCTACAGGCGTATCGGCTATCACGATTATGAAGGCGTTGCCGATGACCTCGATGAACGTTCGTGTCTCGTTGCATCGTTAGACAGACACAATGCCTTGATCCTGCGCAATCACGGTCTCCTTACCTGCGGCAAGACGGTCGCGCAGGCTTTCATGCTAATGCGCCATCTTGAAAAGAGCTGCCAAGCCCAACTGGCCGCAATGTCGACCGGCGGCAAGCTCATCAAATTGTCGCCCAATCTGATGGAGCACGCTGCGATCCAATTCGAGCACCAGGTCGACAATCGCGCCGGCGGGTGGCCGTCTCTGCTGGCGATGCTCGACGGTATTGACCCGAGTTATCGCGACTGATGGCCGGCGGAAAACTGTGCACAGCAAACGCCCGCCGATGGAAATCAGATCCTGTCCCCTCGAATCCGCCAAAGCATATTTTTTTGATACGGCAACCTGGGGTTCGTTTTGCGACGTTACATTGACCTTGAAGCAAGCCCGCCAGTCCGATAAGGGCACTTGGATCAGGATCGACGATTATCCTTGTCGACAGGCATTCCGCCACTTCATGAAACTGCTCAATCGAGCGGTTTTTGGGACAGCGTCTCGCCGGCACGGCAAACGCCTCCGTGTCTTGCCGGTCCTTGAAAAAGGCGAGGTCTGTAGCAGTTCGCTACGCTCGGGGGACCGTAGCCCGTCCGGCCGATGGCACATTCATGCTGCAATCGAATTGCCTGCGCACTTGAATGCTGTCGGCCTCGAAAAGCTGATCCGTCGCTGCTGGTCGAACGTTGAGCTGGGTTTCGGTCGAATTCTTGTCCGCGCCGGTGCAAACGCGGGCTGGATCAACTACATGCTCAAAGGCCGACAAAAGTCGCAGTTCGATGGCTTTCTCGACTGCATCATCCTCGAGTCCTTGCACAATCCGATTGCCGACGCGTAGCCGTTCTTCGGATTTGGATTCTTCATTGATAGATCTTCATAAAGGCCGATTGGCTGACAATCGCCTTGTTTCCCTAACTGCGCGCGCGTAAGGCCAACCAATTGAGTTAACCGGGGCACTTTTCCGCTGATCCTTCAGTGCCGTCACGGCGCCGAGCAGCTCAGGGCGGAGCGATACCAGAGATCGATCGATCCGACACTGCGACCAGCACGACATTTGCCGCCATCACCATCGCGCATGGCGCTCCGCAGCGCCGTCATCAGCAGCCATCATCCCCAGCACACCATCGACGTCGGCCTCAGCCTAACCTCAATGCGCCGCACCGGCGGCTCGAGCCGGTGGCGCTGTCTGCAGGTCGAGCGCGCCGGCCGATCGCTCACGCCGCCGGGTCCAAGCGAGCGGGGCCATCAGGGCTCTACGCCGCGGTCGATCGAGCCGGGGTGGCTTCGGCGTCGACCCCGTACCTCACCACGCCGTGGGTCCGACCCGTCGCGATCTGATAATCGCGAAATAGAAATCCGCCGCCGGGGAATCCGCCACAGCCTTGCGCGCGCGTAAGGCCAACCAATTGAGTTAACCGGGGCACTTTTCCGCTGATCCTTCAGTGCCGTCACGGCGCCGAGCAGCTCAGGGCGGAGCGATACCAGAGATCGATCGATCCGACACTGCGAC
>Ga0265339_10001513_pt1 | contig 17175 bp, 17 predicted proteins | sample 4CB219metaG_FD_202085 | JGI IMG/M metagenome (GOLD analysis project Ga0265339, IMG submission 202085) | Rhizosphere microbial communities from Carex aquatilis grown in University of Washington, Seatle, WA, United States - 4-CB2-19 metaG | ecosystem: Host-associated > Plants > Roots >... | reverse complement strand
GCGGCGGCCGCATCGCGCTCCTGCCCGGCGTGACGCGCGGCGAGATAGCTGCCGGTTGCGGTGAGGCCGTTGAGATCCAGCGCACTTGGCGCCTGCGCCATCAGTTCGGCCGGCAACGCGATCAGAAATGCAGCAAGCGCGGTGCCGACTGTGCACCGGGTAAGGCGTGGACGGTTCAAAGGCAGCGCTCCAGTGGAGGCGGCTGGCCGCGAAAGCGCGGGTCGGGCACGCCAAGGGTTGAGCCGAGAATGGCCTTTTTGTGCGGCGCCCGCAAGAACGGGTGGTTGCCGCGTCATCACGAGGTTGAAAACTCCGATGTGGCGGTATCGTGACCATTGCAGGCCACCGCCAATCACATATTCGGATAATTCGGCCCGCCGCCGCCTTCCGGCGGAACCCACGTGATGTTCTGATTCGGGTCCTTGATGTCGCAGGTTTTGCAGTGGACGCAGTTCTGGGCGTTGATGACGAATTTAGGCGAACCCGCCTCGTCCACCCATTCATAGACCCCGGCCGGGCAATAGCGCGCCGATGGGCCGCCGAACACGTCGTGCTCGGAGGTTTTCTCCAGCGCCATGTCGCCGACGCGCAGGTGAACCGGCTGATCTTCCTCGTGATTGGTGTTGGAGAGGAACACCGAGGATAGCCGGTCGAAGGTGAGCACGCCGTCGGGCCGCGGATACGAGATGCGCGTGCATTCAGCCGCCGGCTTGAGCGCGGCGTAGTCCGGCTTGCCGTGGCTCTGGGTGCCGAACAGCGAGAAGCCGAAGGTGTTGGTCCACATATCGAGGCCGCCGAGCGCAATGCCGGCAAGCGTGCCGAATTTCGACCACAACGGCTTGGCGTTGCGGACGCGATAGAGGTCCTTGCCGATCGGCGAGGCGCGCCAGGCCGCCTCGTAGTCGGCAAGCTCGTCGAAGCTGCGGCCCGCGCCGAGCGCGGCTGAGACCGCTTCGGCTGCCATCATGCCCGACAGCATCGCGTTATGGCTGCCCTTGATGCGCGGCACGTTCATGAAGCCGGCATCGCAGCCGATCAGCGCGCCGCCCGGGAACGTAAGCTTCGGCACCGACTGGTAGCCGCCTTCGGTCAGCGCCCGCGCGCCATAAGCGAGGCGTTTGGCCCCGGCGAAGGTGTCGCGCACCAGCGGATGCGTCTTGAAGCGCTGGAACTCCTCGAACGGCGACAGATATGGATTCGTGTAATTGAGATGCACGACGAAGCCGACCGACACCAGATTGTCGTCGAGGTGATAGAGGAACGAACCGCCACCGGTCGAGCCGTCGAGCGGCCAGCCGAACGAATGCTGCACCATTCCCTTGCGGTGCTTGTCGGGTGCGACCTGCCACAGCTCTTTGAGGCCGAGACCGAACTTCTGCGGCTCGCGGCCCTGAGCGAGGCCGAACTTGGCGATGAGCTGCTTGCCGAGGTTGCCGCGCGCACCTTCGCCGAACAGTGTGTACTTGGCGCGCAGCTCCATGCCGCGGGTGAAACTGTCTTTCGGCTCGCCGTTCTTGGCCACGCCCATGTCGCCGGTGGCGACACCGGCGACCGCGCCGTCGGTGTCATAGAGCGCCTCGGCGGCGGCAAAGCCTGGATAGATTTCGACGCCGAGGCCTTCGGCCTTGGTGGCGAGCCAGCGGCAGACATTGCCGAGCGAGACGATGAAGTTGCCGTGATTGCTCATCAGCGGCGGCATCATGAAATTCGGCAGCCGCAGCGAGCCGCCCTCGCTGAGGTAATAGAAGCGGTCGTCGGTGACCGCGGTCTTGATCGGCGTGTCCTCGCCGCGCCATTCCGGCAGCAGACGGTCGAGCCCGACCGGATCGATCACCGCGCCGGAGAGGATATGCGCGCCGACCTCGGAGCCCTTCTCCACCACCACGACCGAGACGTCCGGATTGAGCTGCTTGAGGCGAATGGCCGCCGACAGGCCGGCCGGGCCGGCGCCGACGATGACGACGTCGAATTCCATTGCCTCGCGGGCCGGAAGCTCAGCCATATCTATCTCTCCACGCGCCCAGTATTATCGGACTGCCTATGAACCGCCTAGCTGCTTTCGCCGCCCTGACGCTGCTCATCACAGCCGAGCAAGCAATGGGCCAACATGCGACGCTCGCCGTCACCGACAGCACGGTTTCTGTGGTGCGAGGCGGCCAAGCGGGCATCCTCACGTTGCCGGCCGGGAACGGCAAATTCCCTGCCGTTGTCCTCATGCATGGCTGCGGCGGCATAACGCAGAACATGCAGGTCTGGGCGCAGCGCCTGCGCTCCTGGGGCTACGCGGCGCTGATCCTCGACAGCTTCGAGCAGCGCGGCATCGACAATGTCTGCGGCCGCGGTGCTGCGTTTCCACCCCGCGAGCGCGCCAAAGATGCCTTTGCCGCCGGCGCCTATCTGCGCGCGCGCGCCGACATCGATCCCGCCCGCGTCGGGCTCATCGGTTTCTCGCACGGCGGGGCGACGGCGATCGCAGCCTCAGTTGAAAACCGGGTAAAGGCCTTTGACGGCCAGCCCTTCGCCGCCGTCGTCGCCTATTACCCCGGCTGCCCGGCGGTGGCACCACGGCTAGCGAACGACCTGCAAATCTTGATCGGCGCCGCCGACGACTGGACGCCGGCAGAGCATTGCTCGGATTGGGTGGCGCTCTACGCCAAGGCCGACGGCCACAAGCCGCTGTTGAAAATCTTCCCTGACGCGGTCCATGCATTCGACGCCAAGGCGCCGTCGCGGTTATATTTCGGTCATCGGCTCGGCTATGACCCGAAAGCCGCCGAAGACTCGTTCAAAATGACCAAGCAATTCCTCGACAGCCATTTGCGGCCAGAGCTTCCGCATGAATAAGGACGCCGCCCGCGCTCTGCTCAACTTCTACGCCGAAGCCGGCGTCGATGCGCTGGTTGGCGAGACGCCGGTCGATCGCCTTGCCAAAACCGATGCGCCACGGGCGCGCGCACTGCAACCCGCCGCAACGGCAGCCGATCTCGAAACCAAAGGGCGCACGACGCCGGTTGTCGCGCCACCTTCGCCTGACGTCGCCGTCATGGCGGCGCGCGACGCGGCCAGAAGCGCAGACAGCCTCGAGGAGCTGCGCACCATCCTCGACAAGTTCGACGGCTGCGCGCTCAAGGCGACCGCGACGCAACTGGTGTTCGCCGACGGCAATCCACAGTCACGCGTCATGTTCGTCGGCGAAGCGCCCGGCCGCGACGAGGACATCGAGGGCCTGCCTTTCGTCGGCCGCTCCGGCAAGCTGCTCGATCGCATGCTGGCGGCGATCGGGCTCGACCGCACGAAGGTCTACATCGCCAACATCGTGCCGTGGCGGCCGCCCGGCAACCGCACGCCGACGCCGCAGGAGTCGCAGATTTGCGTGCCGTTCATCACGCGCCAGATTGAACTTGCCGATCCCGACATTCTCGTTTGTCTTGGCGGGCCTTCGGCACAGACGCTGCTCGGCATCAAGGAAGGCATCACCAAGATCCGCGGGCGCTGGTTCACCTTCAACACCGGCAAGCGCGAGATCCGCGCCATGCCCACCTTCCATCCGGCATTCCTGCTGCGTAGCCCGTTGCAGAAGCGCTTCGCCTGGCGCGATTTCCTCGCGATCAAGAAGGCGCTGGCGGGTTAGCCTACGATGGGCCCGTTCGGCCCACCGCTTGTCATGCCAAATCCCACCTGCCATTGTGATTTCGCCGCGGCGAAGCTTCCTGTCGCATAAAGCGAGGCACGCCACGCGGCGAACGGGAGGACAAACGCCATGAATTCGATCGCGTGGGCGCGTGCGCGCAAGCAATTTGCCATTCTGACAATCGCAGTGATTGCGGCTGTCGCCGGCATCGCCGGCCTGGGAGACGCGCGGGCGCAGGAAACGGTGCGCATCGCGTTGCCGACCAAAACCTATTTCCCGACCATCATCGCCGAGACGGCGCTGCGGCAGAAGCTGTTCGAGAAGGAAGGCCTCAAGGCCGAGCTCACCGTCTATCGCGGCGGCGCGGAAGCCTTCGAGGCGGTCGCGGCCGGCGCTGCCGACGTCACGCTCGGCTCGTGCGCGATCGTCGCCGCCGGCATCAACAAGGGCGTCAAGACCAAGGCGATCTCCGGCTCCGGCCTCGGCTACAACGGCTGGTACCTGATGGTGAAGGCCGACTCGCCGATCAAGGACGTCAGCGAACTCGCCGGCAAGAAAGTCGGCATCACCTCGGCAGGCTCGGCCTCCGACCTGCTCGCCAAATGGACGGTGTCCGACAAGAAGGTGAACTTCACCAGCGTGCCGCTCGGCGGCGGCGGTCTGGTTCCAAATTTGCTGTCGGGGAACGTCGAGGCCATCGTGCTCTACTCGCCGCTGTCGTTCAAAGTGATGCAGGACAAGAGCGTGCGCGCCCTCATCGACTACGGCGCCGCAGTGCCGCAGCACTTGAGCGGCGTGTGGCTCGTCTCGGACAAGTTGATCGCGGAAAAGCCGGCGGTGGTGCAGAAGATCAACAACGCGCTGTTCGGCGCCATGGTGTCGCTGAAATCGAACCGCGCCGACGCCATCAAGCTGATCTCCGAGATCGACGAAATCCCGCCGCAGATCGCCGAGGCCGAGCTTGACGGCAACATCCTCAAGCTGTCGAGCACCGGCGAGATGAAGCCGGAATGGGTCGATCGCGCGCTCGATCTCGCCAGGCTCATCGGCATGAAGGACCTGGCGCCGGCATCGGAGGTCTATACGACCAAGTTCACCCCGGTGCCGACCAAGCCGTAAGGCGCCGGAGACGCCATGCGCGGCTCGATCCTCATCCTCACCCGGATCGCGCTGCTGGCCGCTGTGCTGCTGGCCTGGCAGGTGCTGCCGGCGAGCGGGATCGTCAACCCGGTGTTGCTGCCGCCGCTGTCCGAGGTGTTGCGGGCGCTCGGCGATATCCTGCAACGCGCCAGCGTCCATCAGGCGATCGCAGTCACCAGCGCCGAGGTCATCGTCGCCTTCCTCATCGCCGTGCCGCTCGGCGGCGCGCTTGGCGTGCTGTCGGCGGAAAACGAATATTTCGGCGCGATCTTCCGGCCGATGCTGTTCTATGTCTTCAGCATCCCCAAATCGATCTTCCTGCCGCTGTTCATCCTCGCCTTCGGCATCGGCTTCCCGCAGAAGGTCGCCTACGCGACGTTCTCGACCGTCTTCATCGTCATCATGAGCGCGAGCGCGGCGGTTGAATCGGTGAAGGCCGAGCATCTGCTGGTGGCGCAATCCTACGGCGCAACACGGGCGCAGATCCTACGGCGCGTCTACGTGCCGAGCATGATGCCGATCCTCTTGGAGACGCTGCGCATCTCGATGATCTTCAACTTCACCGGGGTGATGATCGCCGAGATGTACGCCTCGCGCGCCGGCATCGGCCGCCTGATCGCCGACTGGGGCGAGAACTTCGAGATGCCGCAACTATTCGCCGGCGTCATCCTTCTCGCTGTCGCCGCGATAGCGTTCAACGAGGCGGTGCGCGCGCTGGAGGCAAGATGCAGCACGTGGCGGACATGACGATCTTCCGCGGCCAGGCGCTCCGGCCCGCCGTCGAGGTGCGCGGGCTCAGCCACGTCTATGCCGGGCGCGACGGCGCCGTGCCGGCGCTGGCGGACATCGACCTCACCGTGCCGGCGGGCAAGTTCGTCGTCATCGTCGGGCCTTCCGGCTGCGGCAAGACCTCGCTGCTGATGATGCTGGCCGGCCTGCGCGCGCCGACCAGCGGCAGCATTCTGTGCGACGGCCGGCCGATCCCCAGTCCCGACCCCTCCCGGGTCGGCGTCGTGTTTCAGGAGGCGAGCCTCTATCCGTGGCTGACGGCGATCGACAATGTCGAGTTTCCATTGGCCCTCAAGCACGCGCCCCGCGACGAGCGGCGCTCGCGTGCGGAAGCCATGCTCAAGCTGGTGGGGCTCGAGGGATTCGGCGGCCGCTACCCGCACGAGCTTTCCGGCGGCATGAAGCAGCGTGTGTCGATCGCGCGCGGCCTGGTGCAGGACCCGCCGGTATTGCTGATGGACGAGCCGTTCGCCGCACTTGACGAGCAGACGCGCATGACCATGGGTCAGGAACTGCTACGCATCTGGTCGCAGACGTCGAAGACGGTGGTCTTCATCACCCACAGCCTGACCGAGGCGGTCTATCTCGCCGATGAGGTCGTGGTGATGTCGGCGCGGCCTGGCCGCATCCTCGACCGCGTCACCGTCGACCTGCCGCGGCCGCGCACCTACCAGATGATGGCGACCGACGTGTTCGGCCAATTGCGCGAGCGGATCTGGCAACAGATCCGCAGCGCGCCCTGAGGAATTCGCCATGACGCGCCCCTCGCCCCGCACCGTGCGCCGCCTGATCGGCCTCGGCCTGCTCGTGCTGTGGGAGGCGGTGCCGCGCCTCGGCATCCTGCCGGCGCTGTTCATCCCGCCGCTGACCAAGACGCTCGAGGTGCTGTGGCTCGACCACGCGATCTATTGGGCGGCGCTCCTGGTCACGCTCTCCGAGGTGGCGGTCGCCATGCTGATCGCCTGTGGTGCCGGCATTTTATTCGGCGCCGTGGTCGGCGGCGTCGCCGGCATCCGCAGGCTGATGCTGCCGGTGTTCTCCAGCCTCTACGCCGTGCCGATCGTGATCCTCTACCCGGTGTTCACGGCCTGGTTCGGCATCGGATCGGAATCCAAGATTGTGTTCGCCGGCGTCTACGGCTTCTTCCCGGTGATGCTGTCCACTGCCGCCGGCATCCGCACCATCGACGAGCAATATCTGCTCGCGGCGCGCAGCATGGGCGCGAGCCTGCCGCAGTTGCTCGCGCGCGTGATCATCCCGGCGTCGATCCCGACGGTGCTTGCCGGTTTGAGGCTCGGCGGCGCGCTGACCATCATCGGCGTCGTGGTGTCGGAAATGCTCACCTCCGCCGACGGCATCGGCTATCTGGTGACCAAGAACCGCACCACCCTCGATAGCCCGCGCGTCTTCGCCGCGATTATCGTCATTCTCGCCCTTTCGGTCGTTTTTGACATTTTCGTTCGTGCCGTCGAGCGGCGCACGCTGGTGTGGCAGACTGCCGGCCGCCGCGAGCGCCCTTCACAAGCCGTGCCCGCTGCCTCGCTTCCAACGCCGGCCGCCGCGTGACCCGACCTCTCATTTCCGGAGCAGACGATGCCTGACAAACTGTTTCCCACCACCGTCGTCGGCAGCTACCCGCAGCCCGACTGGCTGGTCGACCGCAAGATGCTGTCGAAGGTCGTGCCGCGCGTGCGCATGAAGGAGATGTGGCGCGTGGCCGACGAGTTTCTCGAGCAGGCCCAGGACGACGCCACCATCATCGCCATCCGCGACATGGAGCGCGCCGGCATCGATGTCATCACCGACGGCGAGATGCGGCGCGAAAGCTACTCCAACCGCTTCGCCACCGCGCTTGAAGGCATCGACATCGAGACGCCCGGCTTCGTCAAGGCGCGCTCCGGCGCGATGACGCCGGTGCCGCGGGTGGTCGGCAAGGTGCGCCGCAAGGGACCGGTCGAGGTGCGCGACATCCAGTTTCTGCGCCGCAACACCGACAGAACCGCCAAGATCACGTTGCCCGGGCCGTTCACGATGAGCCAGCAGGCCAAGGACGAATTCTACAAGGACGCCGAGGCGCTGGCGATGGACATGGCGGTCGCGGTCAACGAGGAGGTGCACGATCTGGTGCGCGCCGGCGCCGATGTGATCCAACTCGACGAGCCATGGGTGCGCAACGATCCCGAGGCCGCGCGCCGCTACGCGGTCAAGGCGATCAACCGCGCACTTGAAGGCGTCAAGGTGCCGACCGTCGTGCATCTGTGCTTCGGCTACGCCGCGGTGGTGCCGGGCGAGACCAAGCCGCACGGCTACGCGTTCCTGCCGGAGCTTGCCGACACGGTCGCGACGACAATCTCGATGGAAAGCGCGCAGCCCAAGATCGATCTCGGCGTGCTGGCGGATCTCGCGCCGAAGAACGTCATGCTCGGCGTGCTCGACCTTTCGGACCTGACCGTCGAGACGCCGGAGACAGTCGCCGCGCGCATCCGGCGCGGTCTCGAGCATGTGCCGGCGCAGAAGCTCATTCCGGCGCCGGACTGCGGCATGAAGTACCTGCCGCGCGACGTCGCCTTCGGCAAACTCAGGGCCATGGTCGAAGGCGCGGCAATCGTACGGCGCGAGCTCAGCTAGCCGGCGTTACTCGATCGGCAGGCAAACCGCCGCGACCCAAAGGACGGTGCTCTGCTGGTTGCCGGAAATCTGATTGTAGGACCAGTTCGTCGCCGCCGCTTTGCACGCGGTCAAGGTCGGGAATTTGTTCACCAACGTGATCTGCCCCGGCGCCGCGACAAGATACATGTTCGACTGGGGATCCTTGGCCGGCTGCGCCGACGCGGCCCCCAAAACAATCGCAACAAGCACCATCACACCGATCGCGCGACCAAGACGTCGAAGCATGCAACCCTCCACTGTTTGCCGGCACATTCGATTTTATCCGCGACGCTAGCGGTACGCCACCAGCAGCGCGCCAGCGGCGATCAACGCAACGCCGAGCCAGTTCGGCAGCGTCAGCTTCTCGCCGAGAAATATGACGCCGAACAGCGCCACCAGCACCACCGACAGCTTGTCGATCGGCGCCACCTGCGCCGCTTGCCCGAGCTTGAGCGCGCGGAAGTAACAGAGCCATGACGCGCCGGTGCCGAGGCCCGACAGCAGCAAGAACAGGTAAGTGCGCGGCGAGATCGAACCCGGCGATTGAAATTCGCCGGTGGCGGCAAGCAGGAAGCCGAGCGTCACAATGACGACGATGGTGCGGACGAAGGTGGCAAGGTCGGAATTGATGTTCTCGACGCCGACCTTGGCGAAGATCGCGGTCAGCGCGGCAAATATCGCCGACAGCACCGCCCAAATCTGCCACGACGAAAACAGGCTCATGCCGGCAACCTCGATTTTGCTAGCGAACGGACGCGGCTATTAAAGACCGGCTCGGCGCGACGCACCAGATCGTGACCGGCCATGCAGCTTTGACCCTTGATCCGGGGGCGCAGGCGGCGTCCTATGCGAGCGTTCCTTTTTGCCTTGAAGGAGCAAGCCCCATGCCTTTCGATGCGGCCTTGCTGGCCCGGCTGCAGTTCGCCTTCACCATCGTTTTTCACATCATCTTCCCGAGCTTCACCATCGGGTTGTCGGCCTATATCGCCACGCTCGGCGCCATGTGGCTGCGCACCGGGCGCGAGCACTACCACCTGCTGATGCGGTTCTGGACCAAGATCTTCGCGGTATCCTTCGCCATGGGCGTCGTGTCGGGGATCGTGATGTCCTACGAGTTCGGCACCAACTGGAGCCGTTTCTCGGTGATCGTGGGCAACGTCGTCGGGCCGCTGATCGGCTACGAGGTGCTGACCGCGTTTTTCCTCGAGGCGACATTCCTCGGCGTGCTGCTGTTCGGCTTCAACAAGGTGCCGCCGTGGCTCTACGTGATGTCGGCGATCTTCGTCGCCGTCGGCACCTCGATGTCGGCATTCTGGATCCTGTCGGCCAACAGCTGGATGCAGACCCCGGCCGGCTACGAGATGCGCGACGGCATCGCCTACCCGACCGACTGGATCGCGGTCGTGTTCAACCCGAGCTTCCCTTACCGCTTCGCGCACATGCTCAACGCCGCCTACCTCACCACCGGATTCGTGGTGATGGCAGTCGGAGCGCGCTACCTGCTGGGCGGCAAATACATCGCCGAAGGCCGCACCATGCTGCGCATGGCGATCGGGCTGACCGCCATCCTCGCGCCGCTGCAGCTCTTCATCGGCGACCAGCACGGCCTCAACACGCTCAAGCATCAGCCGATCAAGGTCGCGGCGATGGAAGGGCATTGGGACGGCTCGCAGCCGGGCGACCTCGAGCTGTTCGCCTGGCCCGATGAGAAAGCCGAGACCAACCGCTTCTCCATTTCGATCCCGCATGGCGCATCGCTCATTCTCACGCATAATTGGGACGGCCTGTTCCCCGGACTGAAGAGCGTGCCGGCGGCCGATCGCCCGCCGGTCAAGCCGGTGTTCTTCGCCTTCCGCATCATGGTCGGCATCGGCCTCGTCATGATCGCCACGGCGCTGTTCGGCGCCTTGCTGTGGTGGCGCGGCAGGCTGTTCGAGACGCGGTGGTATCTCCACATCATGGCGCAGTGCTGGTGGATCGGCTTCGTCGCGGTGATTTCAGGGTGGGTGGTGACCGAAACCGGCCGGCAGCCGTGGATCGTCGAAGGCGTGCTGCGCACCGCCGAGGCAACTTCCCCGGTACCGGCCGCCAGCATCGCCTCGACGCTCGCGCTATTCGTGGTCTGCTACGGCGTCGTGTTCTGGATGGGCATCTACTACATCAACCGGCTGATCAATCGTGGGCCCGAGCAGCCGGTGGCCGACACCGAAGGCCTGGCGAACCGCCCGCTGATGGCGGGCAAAGACGCGCTCGAAGCAGGGAGGTGACGCCATGGAATGGTATCTCCCGGTGATCTGGGCCGGCCTGATCGGCACCGCCGTCGCGATGTACGTGATCCTCGATGGCTTCGATCTCGGCATCGGCATCCTGTTTCCGTTCGCCAATGACGAGCGCGAACGCGACCAGATGATGCGCACGATCGCGCCGTTCTGGGACGGCAACGAGACCTGGCTGGTCCTCGGCGGCGGCGGCCTGTGGGTCGCCTTCCCGCGCGCCTATGCGGTGATCATGCCGGCGATGTATCTGCCGGTGATCGTCATGCTGCTGGCGCTGGTGTTCCGCGGCATCGCCTTCGAATTCCGCACCGTGTCGTACAGCAAGACCGGCTGGACCATCGCCTTCACGGTCGGCTCGACGCTCGCCGCTTTCGCGCAAGGCGTCATCCTCGGCAGCCTGATCGAAGGCATACCGGTCAAGGACGGCGCCTTTGCCGGCGGCGCCTTCGACTGGGCAACGCCGTTCGGCCTGCTGTGCGGCCTGGCACTGGTCGCGGGCTACGCTTTGCTCGGCGCGACCTTCCTCACCATGAAGACCGAAGGCCCGGTCGCCGAGCGCGCCCGGGCGCACGCCAAGATCATGCTGTTCGCCGTGCTCGCCTTCATGGCAGCGGTCAGCCTGTGGACGCCGCTCGCCGAGCCGCGCATCGCGGCACGCTGGTTCACCCTGCCGAACCTCTATTTCCTCTGGCCGGTGCCGCTGGTGACGGCCCTCACGGCCTTCTTGCTCTGGCATTGGCTGGACAGCGGCCGCGAGGTGCCGCCATTTCTCGCCGCGATCGCATTATTCCTGCTCGGCTATCTCGGGTTGGTGATTTCCAACTTCCCCTACCTCGTGCCGCCGTCATTGACAGTGTGGGAAACCGCCGCTGCGCCGGCGAGCCAGATCTTCATGCTGCTCGGCACGCTGGTGCTGCTGCCGATCATCCTCGGCTACATCGCCTTCATCTACTGGCTGTTCCGCGGCAAGGTGCGCGAGGGCGAGAGCTATCACTGACGCGTCGGCGCATTCGGCGGCCGGATCACCGCCCAGCCGAGGCGGATGAGCGGCAATACGCCTTGCACAGAACGCGCGAATGAACGCGGCACTTCCGGCACCATCGTGGGAAATTGCGTTTTGACGCTTGCCGGCGGCGTGCCGACATTATCGGCCGCGGGCCACACCAGCAGGCCGCCTTTCGCCTGGAAATCGGCGGGGCTCGCCCACGGGCTGCGTTCCGGCGCCCAGTCGAAATAGACGTGCGGACGGCTCGGGCTGCCGAGCGCGATCAGCGGCGCCAGGCGCTCGTCGCCGGTGACGTAATCGAGCGGCCGGCCGGTGCGGCGCTGGAAGTTGTCGGCGAAGAATGAGCCTTCGCCGTTGGCCGGCTGGCTCACTTTCAGGTCGACGCCGAAACTCCACGGAAGGAACGCAATGCCGATGACCACCAGCACCGGCGGCGCCACCAAAAGGCCAACCCAGGTCGATGACACCAGCCGCTCGCGGTAGAGCAGCACGCGATTGCCGGCGAGCACGATGATCGCAAGGCCGGAGAGCACCACCAGCGGCGCCACGCGCTGCATCGGGCCGATGCTGCCGCTCGCGACCGCGGCCGCGACCGCCGCGATCGACGGCATCAGCGCGAAGAAATAGACGAAGACGCGGGCGAAGGTGCCGACCGGAGCGCGGTCGATCTCGGGCGCCTGCGCGCGCCGCTGCCGCGGCCAGCCGCTGGCAAGGCCGGCAAGGAGGAAAAGGCCGAGATGGGTGAGCAGCAGCGCGACGAGCAGCCACAGGCCGGGCGCGAGCGACGTCTCGAAGTTACGGCCTTCGCCGAAATACGCGACGACCAGGTCGAAGCGGTACCACAGCCAAACCAGATGCGGCGCGATCACCAGCACGAACAGCACGAGCGCAATCCAAGGTTCTGGATGCAGCAGCGAGGCGCGGCCGCGCGGCGTCACCAGCACGAACATAAACATCAGCAGCAGCAGAATGACGCCGACGTAGTTCGCCAGCAGCAGCAGTCCGAGATCGACGGCTAATAGAAACCAGGCGCCACGGTCGTTTTCGCCGACGGCACGCCAGTAGTGCAGCAGCCCCAGCGCCCATAGCGGTGCCGCCAGAATCGCCGGGCCGAAATCGGCGCTCGGCACGCTGAAAGCGGCGACGCCGACCATCAACAGTACCGCCAGCACCGCGTGGCGCGTGCCGACGATCAGGCGGCCGAGCGTGAACACCGCCCAGTAGGTGACGACGATGCAGGCCTGCGCCAGCAGATAAAGGCCGAAGGCGCCGGCGATGCGGAAGGCGATTTCGCCGAGCCAGAACGACAGCGGCGGCCCGAGATAGCTGCCGAGCTGAAATTCGTGGCCTATGGCCAATAGAATTGGCACGTCGCCGGGCGGCGCGCTGTAGAACAGCGACGGCAGCAAGGTCCACAACGCGGCCTGCGTCAGCGCCACACCCCAGAACACCAGCTTCGGCCGCCCGCGCAGGAATTCGATGATGAGGGAGACGTAATGCATTGGCCCGGCGGGGGTCCTTCTATCCCTCCCCGCCTGCGGGGAGGGTCGGCGAGCGAAGCGAGCCGGGGTGGGGACGGCGTCCACTCAACCCCACCCGGCTCCTCGCTTTGCTCGGAGCCACCCTCCCCTTTCGGGGGAGGGATAAGAAGGCAGCAATAGAGAAGCGGCGCTAAAGAGGCAACAAGTCGTCGATGGCCTCGTCGGCAACGCCGATCAGGATGCCCAGCTTTGCCGCGACCGGAGCGAAGGACCTGCGGTGGTGCACCGTCGGCCCGAGGCGCTCCAGGGCTTCGAAATGCTCCGGCACGCTGTAGCCCATGTGCCGCTCGAAGCCGTAGCCGGGATGCGCAAGGCCGAGCCGTCCCATCAGCCGGTCGCGGGTCACCTTGGCGACGATCGAGGCAGCGGCGATCGACGACACCAGCGCGTCGCCCGACACCACGGCCTGGCAATCGCAGCCGATGTCGATGCGGTTGTTGCCGTCGACGAAGACGAGCTTCGGCGTCACCGGCAGTGCCTTCACCGCGCGCGCCAGCGCCCACAGCGAGGCGCGCAGGATGTTGTCGCGGTCGATACGCGCAATCGAGCCGAAGGCGACTGCGACCTGCGCGGTGGCGCAGATCTTCTCGTAGAGTTTCTCGCGCTCTTCGGCGTCGAGCTTCTTGGAGTCGTTGAGGCCGCGCGGAATGCGCTCGGGGTCCAGGATCACCGCGGCGGCGACCACCGGACCGGCCAGCGGTCCCCTGCCCGCCTCGTCGCAGCCGGCCACCGGCCAGATGCCCTTGCCGAGCGCGCGCCGCTCGCGCCGGAAGCTCGGACGGAGCGCGGGCTCGTTGAGCGGCAGGCGTGCAGCCTTTGATTTGCGGGGCATGACACGCAGACAATGCGCGGCATGGCACTCAAGTCAATGATAACGGCCGGCGCTGTGGATTGCGCTAGAACAAATTCAGCTGCGCCGAGCCGGGCTTGGGCTTGCGGAAGTGCTCGGTCGTGAGCTGCGAGCGCGCTGCATTGATGCCGAGCTTCTCGCAGGCCATCTCGAAGCGGCGGCCGAGCATCCAGGCGTAAGGCCCGGTGCCCTTCATGCGCTGCCCCCAGGTGGAATCGTAGTCCTTGCCGCCGCGCATGTCGCGGACGAGCTTGAAGACGTGGCTCTCGCGATCGGGGTAATTAGCCTTCAGCCATTCGCGGAACAGGTCGCGCACCTCGAGCGGCAGCCGCAGCAGGACGTAACCGGCCTCCCTGACGCCGGCCGAGTGCGCGGCTTCGAGGATGCGCTCGATCTCCATGTCGTTGAGCGCTGGGATAACAGGCGCAACCATCACTGTGGTCGGCACGCCGGCCTGGGAAAGACGCCGCAGCGTCTCGAGCCGCCGCATCGGCGTGGCCGCACGCGGCTCCATGCGGCGCGCCAGCTCCGGATCGAGCGTCGTCACCGACAGCGCGACCTTGGCGAGATTGCGCTCGGCCATTCGCGCGAGGATGTCGAGGTCCCGCAGCACCAGCGCCGACTTGGTGACGATGCCGACCGGGTGCCCGGCCTTGTCGAGCACCTCGAGGATGCGGCGCATCACCTGGTAGCGCCGCTCGATCGGCTGATACGGATCGGTGTTGGTGCCGATGGCGATGACTTTGGGCTCATAGTTCGGCGCCGCCAGCTCCTTCTCGAGGAGTTCGGCCGCTTCCGGCTTCACGAACAGCTTGGATTCGAAATCGAGCCCCGGCGACAGGCCGAGGTATGCGTGCGTCGGCCGGGCGAAGCAGTAAATGCAGCCGTGCTCGCAGCCGCGATAGGGATTGATGGAACGGTCGAAGCCGATGTCGGGGGAATCGTTGCGGGTGATGATCTTGCGGGTGGCATCGGTCGTCACCTGCGTCTTGAACGGCGGCAACTCGTCGAGGCTGCGCCAGCCGTCGTCGAAGGCGATGCGGGCGAGCGGCTCGTAGCGGCCCGAGGCATTGGTCTGCGCGCCGCGGCCGCGCCGGCGCTCGAACTCGACGGCAACGCCGAGCAGGCCGGTGGTCTCCGGGCCAAACTTGTCCGCCGGGCCGGAGGGCAGCTCCAAACCCGACGGACGTCTGACGGCTGTGTTGTATCGAGCCATGTCCCTAACCTAGTCATCAAACGTGAACATAACAAGAACAATCGAAAAGGCCCGTGGAATGGGCCCGATCTCGTGGCCAAAGGGACGCGGCCTACATGATATGGTGCCAACCTGTTCACAGGTCTTTCTGTTCCCATGCTCAGCGTCATCATCGCCACCCACGACTCGGAGCGCCCGCTGGTGCCGACCCTGGCTTCGCTGGTGCCGGGCGTGACAGCCGGTCTGCTCGGCGAGGTGGTCGTCGCGGACGCGGGTTCGCGCGATGCGACGGCTGAGGTCGCCGACATCGCCGGTTGCCGCTTCGTTGCTTCCGGCGAAGCGCTCGGCGTGCGGCTCAAGACGGCCGCCGCCTCGACGCGGGCGCCGTGGCTGATGTTCCTTCGCGCCGGCACCGTGCTCGAACCGCGTTGGGTCGGCGTCGTCAACAGCTTCATCGAAAAGGCCGACCTGATGGAGGGTGCGGCGCGGGCGGCGGTGTTTCGCCCGCACACGGCGTCCGACGTGATGCGGCCCGGCCTCGCCGAGGCCTGGGCGGCCCTGCGCGCCTCGTTTGCCGCGCCGAGGCCCGAGCACGGCCTGCTGGTGGCACGCGGGCTCTACAACGAGGTCGGCGGCCACGCGCCACTGCAGGATGCGGACGCCGCGCTGCTGCGGCGGATCGGCCGGCGGCGCCTCGCCCGGCTTGGCGCGCAGGCCGGCTTCCAGGACTGATACTTGACTTAGTCAACTATTTGACCGATTTTGTCCGGCATGACAGCCGCCGGACAACGCATCGCCGCGGTGCGCCGCTTCAACCGCTTCTACACGCGGCAGATCGGCGTGTTGCGCAAAGACTACCTCGACTCTCCGTTCTCGCTCGGCGAAGGCCGCGTGCTTTACGAGATCGCGCACGGTGACGATCTGACCGCGAGCGACATCGTCCGCGCGCTCGATCTCGACGCCGGCTATCTCAGCCGCCTGCTGCGCGGCTTCGAGAAGCGCGGCCTGATCGAGCGCAAGACCTCCGCCAAGGACGCGCGCCAAAGCCACCTGGCGCTGACCGCACGCGGCCGGCGCGTGTTCGCGCCGCTCGAGACGCGCTCGCAGAAGCAGGCCGGCGACATGCTGGGCAAGCTCAAACCGGTGGAGCAGACGCAACTGGTTGCGTCGATGGACGCGATCCAGTCGCTGCTCAACGGCCACGCGCCGGCCGAGGCCAAGCCGGTCCTGCGCTCCCCGCAGCACGGCGATTACGGCTGGATCGTCACCCGCCATGCCCAGCTCTATGCGCAAGAATACGGCTGGGGCGATCCATTCGAGGGCCTGTGCGCGCAGATCGTCGCCGACTTCGTCAACAAATTCGATCCGAAAAAGGAACGCGCCTGGATCGCCGAGCTCGACGGCGAGAATGTTGGTTCGATCATGCTGGCGAAGGACAGCGACGAGGTCGCGCGAATCCGCCTGCTGCTGGTCGACCCGAAGGCGCGCGGCCTTGGGCTCGGCGCCAAGCTCACCGACGAAAGCATCACGTTCGCGCGCGCCGCCGGCTACAAGAAAATCACGCTATGGACGCACAGCATCCTCACCGCGGCGCGTCACGTCTACAAGCAGGCCGGATTCAAGTTGATGCGCAGCGAAAACCATAAAAGCTGGGGCAAGCCGGTCACCAGCGAACACTGGGATATGGAGCTTTTTTCGGGCGCATGATCTTTTCCGAAAACCGGTATCCACTTTTCGGGATCATGCGCTAGGCTTCCTTGGCGACCGGCGGCGCCGCGAGATCGAGCACGTTGTAGACGGCGAGCGGGCGGCGGATGCCCTTGAGCTCGAATTCGCCCGCCGGCTCCACGGTCACAACATCCTCAATGGCCAAATGCACGCGCGGGCTGATGAGGATCTGCCCGGAGCTTGCTTCGTCGCACAGGCGCGAGGCGACGTTCGATACCGTGCCGATGGCGGCGTAATCGAAGCGGCCCTCGAAGCCGATGGTGCCGAGCGTGGCGTAGCCGTGTGCGATGCCGATGCCGAAGCCGATCTCGTGGCCGAGCCGGCGCCAGCGACTGCACAGCGCGGTCAGGCCGACGCGCATTTCGAGCGC
>Ga0265339_10001511_pt1 | contig 17189 bp, 10 predicted proteins | sample 4CB219metaG_FD_202085 | JGI IMG/M metagenome (GOLD analysis project Ga0265339, IMG submission 202085) | Rhizosphere microbial communities from Carex aquatilis grown in University of Washington, Seatle, WA, United States - 4-CB2-19 metaG | ecosystem: Host-associated > Plants > Roots >... | reverse complement strand
CCCCCAATCGGCATGCATGTACTCGTAGTCTGCCTGGAAAAGACGGATTGCCAGGTGATGGTTGAACAACGGGGTCTCGTAGTCCATCCCGCCGCCCGCCGTCAGGTCCGGTCCCCATTTCGTAGGCTCATGGTCCGGCCCATCCACCAACGCCCCTCCCACAAGACCGTGAACGAACGGAGTGATGTTTCCGTCAGGGAAGCGCATAATCAAACCGCCACTTATGGTCTGGAAGCCGTCATCGTTTCCTTCTGTTCCGATGTTCGACTTCGAGAATCTGTCTTGGGCTCCCCACTCGTGCACTCCATACTCCGCCTGAATACCGACGAAGCGATTGAAGTAATAGGCTCCGCTAAATAACCCGCCCACGTTCACGGCATCGTAAGAAAAGGGCGCGACGGTTCCGTTCGGCTGAGGAACCTGGACAGTTCCCTTGGGAGCGAGGTAGCTGTAGCCGAGAAAAATGTCCGACCGCGAAGGGTTATCGTTGCTGCTCGACCCACGCGCTGCTGGTGCCGCCTGGCCCATCATCGCGACCGGCAACATGATTCCTGCTGAAATCATGGCAAGAATCCGACCCACATTTTTCAAAACACAAGTTTCCATGCAATTGTCCTCCGGAGTTCGTCTAAGGGATCCAAATGAAAGAGAAGCTGTCACCGATTCAATTCGCTGAGTGCGGTCCATTGTTCGAGACCCGGCGCCCCTGCACACTTTGCAGAGCGGTGGAAGCTTCCCCACAGCGTCATTAAAAAACATATCACGGGAACTGCGGCGAGAGCACATCTGTTTCAACAAGATGCTGGGTTTAAGCAGAGTCAACGAGCCAAGATTACTGGCATTAATTACTTTGGTAATCGCGCGCCAAATCACGCTATCAATGAGCCACTTCCTTCGATGGGCGCCGGGGGTGTGCGTTTTTCAGGCTTCGGCCTGCGAGCCCGAAAGCAATCTCTGGTGCCGCCTTTCGGGGATATACGAAGGCTTTCAATTGAGTCCCGCCTTGTTCGGGAGCACCATCTAGTATTTTTGACAAAGCAGATCACTGAGCCGTTCCTGGTGCAGGCTGAAAGAGCCGGAGGCAAGATTCGTGCAGGTTCCGAATGGACAAAAGGTATTGCTGTGGTCGCTTTTCTTCCTTATTTGCATGGGTCTAGGCTACCCAACGCTCAACCGCTACGACCCTCAAACGGTTCCCGGCCTGTATGACTCCGTCGGATATGCATCGCTCGTGACCGGTGCTAACCAGGCCGGCGATGAGGCACACCGCGTGCTTGTTCCTTACCTGGCCAAGCCCATTTATTGGCTGGCCGAGAATCATCTCCATTCCTGGAATCCGGTGTTCTTTGCGCTTCTGGCTGTCAACTCTTTCTTTATCGCAACGACTGCCTTCTTGTTGGTCATCCTCAGTGATCGGATTACTGGACGTTATGCTGTTGCACTGGTGAGCGGGCTTCTCTATCTCACGAACTTCGCCGTGGCGAATTTCAATCTCTCCGGATATGTCGATTCTGCCGTTAATTGCATGATGATTGCAGTGGCGTGGGCATTGCTTACGGACCGATGGTGGCTGCTGCCGATCTGGGGCGTTTTGGGGGCCCTGGCCAAGGAAACCTTTATTCCTCTTTCGGCCGTCTTTGCGCTGGCGTGGTGGTTGATGTGCTGGCGACGGAGCACCGTCAGACTGTCGCGATTGGCGTGGATAGGAGCCATGGTAGGTGTTGGCTTCGCCGTTCTGGCCCTTGTTATGTGGCTAGTCACTCCGGGGGCCACTCCAATCACCTTTGCCGTTTCGAGGTGGGAAAGTACGGGCGCCGGGTATTTCTACTTATCGGGTCTTGTCGGATGTCTCTTCTGCAGGGAGTCGTTTTATGTGTTCGGATGGCTCTTACCTTTAGGCATTTGGAGGCTAGGCCGCCTGCCAACAGCCTGGGTTGTTGCATCGGCATTCGCGGCTCTTGCGGCGCTGGCGATGGGGGCCTACGACGATGCAGCAGGAAACACAGTCCGCCCGGTCTTCAGTGCCATGGGCCCGTTACTGAGTTTGTCAGCTTCACTTCTGCTCGTAGAAGCCGGAACGCCGGTACTCGGCAAAGATAAAGTGCTCGACTGAGAGGAATCTGGTCCCAAAGTGAGAGATGCAAAACATCTCGCATGGCCCAAAGCAAAGGTTGAACGCAACAAAGTGTCGGCCGGAAATTGTGCGCCGAAAAACTAGGCGGGACAACATTCCATCAGGGAGTAAGTGCCTGCTGGAATGACGCGATTCAGTGTGAATCCGGCGGAATGAAGTAGCGAGCGGAAGTCAGCCTCGGCACGCTCACGACCGCGGAAGAACACCAGCATCATCAAATCCATAAAACCTACGGGACTTAGAGCGGAATCGATCAACCCTTCAACCAGGAGCAGTTTGGCATCAGCACCCATCGCGCGGCGCACGTTGCGTAGGATTTTTAATGCATCCGCATCTTCCCAATCGTGAATGACCTTTCGCAGCAAATAGGCGTCACCGCCATTGGGCACGTTTTCAAAAAAATTGCCGCCAATAATCTCGGTTTGCGCGGCGACCTGGCCTTTCAAGAGATCCCCGGCCTCGGCCACCACTTGCGGCTGGTCATACAGGACGCCCCGCAGGTTTGGAGTCGCTGCAAGAACATGACGCAAGAACACGCCCTGTCCGCCTCCAACATCTACCAGCCGTTTGAACTGCGAGAAGTCGTATGCCCTGAGCAATGCCGGGGCAGTCCACATAATTTCTTGCGCCATTACGCGGTTGAAGTTTGCGGCGTCTTCAGGATGTCCTTCGAGATAGGTGAAGAAGCTTTGCCCATGTAACCGCTCAAAAGCGGGTTTGCCGGTCCGCACCGACTCGCAAAGCTCTCCCAAAGGGAGCCACATGAAAGACGCGGGCAGAAGCATGCCTTCGGACCGCAGCGATAGAGGATGATCCGTGCGCAGCACTTCAGATAGCGGTGAGTTGCCGAAACGGCCATCCGGGTTCCTCACGAACACTTCTATCGTCGTAAGCGCGCGCAACAATCGCTCCAGCGTGGGCTCGTGCACATCGCAAGCCGTTGCCAGTTCGGAAATGGTCTTCGGACCTGAAGAAAGGAGATCGGGAATCCGGAACTTGACTGCTGCATGAATTGCCTGTGCAGCCACAACTCCGGGATAGATGTATTCAAGCGGCTTGACTGGCATTGGCGCTCTTCAGCCTCCAAAGTATACAAGTACGACAAGCGCGGAATTGATTTCCGCACTTCCATCCCAACAAATTGAGCGGCAGAGCGCGCGACGCCATCTACAATCAGAAGACATGAGTTCGCACTCACATCGCAATCCTTTTTTTATCAATACGATACTGCTCGGTGGAACTCCCGCCCAGAAAATCGCCGCTGCGCATTCGGCTGGCTTTGAACAAATCGAGATCTTGACGCATGACGTGGAAGGCCATGAAGGCAGCCCGGAAGACCTGGGCCGTTGGCTCCAAGAACTTGGCATAGGCTTGACTGACTATCAGGTCCTGCGAGATTTCGACGGTGCTCCGGAAAGTCTTCGTGAGAATAAACGCGCAGAAGCATTATCCATGCTGAATGTTGCATCGAGGATTGGTGCCGATACTTTGCTCGTAACTGCATCATCGGATCCCGCCTGCGTAGCTGTGAATATCGATGACGACTTGCGCTGGCTTGCCGGGGAAGCCGCGACGCGACGCCTTCGCATTGCCTATGAAGGTCTCGCCTGGAGCAAGATCAACTTCACATTGGGCGCCGCCTGGAACTGTGTCCAACGCCTCAACATTCCCAATTTAGGTCTCGTTGTTGATCCATTTCATCTCTTTGTGCGAGGGGGTACCGCAAGAGACCTCGATAACATTCCGATGGACCGCATTTTCATTCTTCAGCTTTGCGATTCCGATCTCGACAATTGCAATAATCTTCAACTTGTGATTGATACGGCTCGGCATCGTCGTCTCCTGCCCGGTCAAGGGAGGTTCCCGATCAATACGATTTTGGAGCGTTTCAAGGCTGGGGGCTACACGGGGCCTGTTGGAATTGAGGTATTCAACGATGTGTTGCGGGAGCGAGACCCCAAGGTAACTGCGGAAGAGGCGATGTCAGCCCTCAAGGGAATTTGGCAGGAGTAAACAGAGACGCCGCCGATCACTCAGGGGCCCCGTTGGCCCCGACGCTGACTTTGTAAACCGGACTCTCCCCTTGTTCTCCTGCTGCGACAAGCTCAAGAGTATCCCCGTCGTGCACGAGGCGCGCCGTAAGCCAGTTGAAATCTACTCCTGAGACCAGGTAAAACTCTCGATGATTCGACATGAAACTATCAAAGTCGTCCACCTGGAGCGGATAGTAGTGCTGAATGATAAGAAGATTAAGATCGCCAGAATCGGTATTCAAGTACCGAACGGCCGATTTTGGATCCACAATTACGCAAAGCCTTTCCGCCAATTCAGGCGGAGTGTAGTAAACAATCGGTAAGTAGTCGAGTTCTGACCCAATAACAATCGGCAGATTTGGCTGGCGAAGTTTTGCAGCAAGGGCTGTCATCTCGTGCGCAGCACCTTCACGCCGCGCAAGGAGAGCACCCATCGCCGCGTCGCGCAGAATTGGGACTGAGAAAGCCTCGTAGTTTATCAGGAACAGAATCAATAGAAGAAGCCGACTGGAGACGGAGGTCCTTTCGATCGCATAACACAATGTCAGAGCGCAGCCGAGAACAGCCGGCAGCATGTGTCGCTCTGTCAATCCGCCATGGCCGATTTTAGCGGCAGCCACAGCAACCACAGGCATCCACAAAAGAACAAGAGCCAGCACTCGTTCCTCGACAGGGACTGAGGTCGCTGCCTCCCCGGAGTTACTCGGAAAGCCGACCTTCTGCGTTTGGATAGTCTTTGACCAAATAATGATCGCAGTGATGCCGATCGCAAAAATAACTCCCCAATGATCGTCAACATTAAGAAGGTTATTGTAAGTAGTGTACATCTGCTTAAAATGAGGCTGCGCCCAAAAGTTCGGCCCATAAGCCTTAACCATGGCCCTCAGCAACCCCGCAAAGAAAACTAACGGGCACGCGCCGACGAGAAGGGATGCCCATACGGCGACTCGAATGCGACGATGGATAACCCACACAGTCAACTCTGCCAGGACAAAGGCGGGCCAAACAAAGATTGCGTAGTAATGCAGCGAGACTGCCGCTGCCAAGCTGACGGCCAACGCAACACAATAGACCTTAGAATCAACGATCCGCTGCCAAGCAAGTATTGCAACCGAGATGCAACCGACCATAAGAGAGTAGGGCCGGGCCTCATAGGAGTAGGGAGTCAAGTCGGTGCACAGGATAAACGCCGCGCCGACAAGCCCGGTTAACCGGGTTGTCCTTCTCGACAAAATAATATAGACGCAACAAACGGTCAGCAACAGTCCAAGAATCGAAGGAAGGCGCAACCCCAGGTGATCTTCTGAAACCATCTGACGTGCCAGCCGAGCCACGAGAAAGAAGCCTGGAGGATGCGTGTCTGCGGCTTTCTGGAGAGCCCTCCAGATCGCTGACGCACTCGGCAAATGGCACAAGACTACTGTTAAGATCTCGTCGTACCAAAAGGGCTGGGAAACCGCCGAAAGCCCCGACTGGAGCCCGACTGTCAGCAAAATGAACGCGAGAATCACTGCACTTTTTCTGAAACCGAATTCCGAGCTGGTTAGTCTCCACCAAGTTGCTCTCATCGCGTCGTACTCTCCTCTTCCCGCAGGACCCCGACAAGCCACGGCCTCTTTTGAGCCAAACCATCTCAGTAAACCTCTCGGGCGGAGGCCGCACTCGCCGAGACTCCCGAGCGCGCACTTGCAAATCGAAGAGGCTCGTGAGACAAAGCCACACTCACACCGAGTACGTTCGGACACAAGAAGCAGCAGCGCCTACACTACGCTCTTGATGAGAGTCTTAATTCCCGGATTAAGCATATACAACATCAAGTATCCGATTTCGCTCGACAAGTAAAGCCCGAAGAGCACCATCAAGGCGATCAAGGACGACTTCACAATGACACCGCCATACTTCGTCCGATCGACGATCTCCACGCCGGCAGAAAATGCCACTAGCGCCCCGGCACTCCCCGGAAACAGATAGCGCCCCTGCATGAGTGTCCAGACGTGATATCGCGCAACTGCTGCAATAATCACGGTCGCACTTGCGAAGAGCAATCCAAAAGCAACATACATGACCATTATCCGGCGATCATCCCGCTTTTTGCGATCAAAGCCTCTAACAAACGATGGACACTTCAGCAGCAATCTCATCAGTCCAAGCACAAAGCACGCCGTGGGGACGAGCGCAATTATGTAGATCGCCGATCCAAGATATGAAAACGGCTTGTGCACGTTACCCCGGAAATTACTCTCCGGTATAAGCTGATACCAAAACGTCCCGTAGAGGAGCAGCGGATAGGATCCACTGATGTTCGGAGTCGCCTGCCCCATTACCTCCTCATACGAAATGGTCGGCGATTCCACTAGCCGCAGAATATTAAAATCAATGAATGAACCAAGGCCGCGATATGATCCCATTTGAAACGACCATACGGGCACATCGAGACTATTGATAAACGGGCTTCTGTACCGGGCATAGTTATCGATGTATTTGTAGCTGCCCAGGGTACAGCTAATCACAACAAAGACTCCAGCCGCTCGAATTGCCCTTGGCATTGAATGATGTTCGCGGAATTGTACAAACGAGACAAACAGAAGCAGCACCGGAAGGAAAGCCAGGAACGTCGTCTTTGTGAGGATGCCAAGGCCGACTACAGTTCCAAGGAGAGTCATTTGCTTCCAGCCAGGATTGCTGAGATAGGCAATCACTTCTAACACAGTTAGGCATCCCAGCAGAATACTCAAGGAGTCGTTCGATATATACAGGCCGAACATGACGAATTGAGGGAGAAAGCACGCCAGCAGGAAGCTGTATAGACGGGCACGCGGCGAGACAATCAGATCGGCCTTGTAAATTAACCTGTAGAGAATGATCAAGGTACTGATCGAGGTGATAAGGGAGAATAGCTGAACGACCTTATCGCTCTTGAATAGAGCGAGGATTAATGCGGCTATCCAATAATAGAGTGGCGGATGGAATGCCAGGTAGTTATCTGCGATGCTGGGAAATGTCCGATGGTGAACCAAGTATTCTATAACTGTAATATGAGCGTCGTTATTGTAGGGACTTAGAAACACATACACAGCGCACCGTACTGCAATACCCAGGCTTAGCAGCACTGCCGGCGATTGAACGGATTTTATCTGGATCTTCATTTGACTGTGATTGATCTTACGGGCGAATTCCTCTTTGACCTCTTGGCTCGCGACTCATATACTAACGGGAACTTCGGTCGGCGATTCTTCGGCCCGTCTGAATGCAATTCTTGCCGAGCCATAAACGGGCTGGCACCAGAATCTCAGAGGACTTGTCAGTAGCAAAGTCGATCATGCCAACAGGCTCTAAAGTATTTCGCGTCTCGGCCGCGGTTTTCTTGATCGCCGCACTGGGTTTTCTTTATCGCTTTCTCTTTATTGCGCCATTCGTGCCAACCGAGGGCAACGGAATTGGGGATTCTCTTCTCAATCTGGCTCCGGGTCAGCGGATGTATCAAGGAGAAATGATCTATCGGGACGTTTTCGAATTCCTGACCCCCGGCACTGCCCTTGTCAATTTCGTGATGTTCAAAATCTTCGGCCTTCGGCCCTGGATTCCAGATTTACTGGCGTTGCTGATGGGGCTTGCGCTGGCGGCAATCGGCATCGCGATCTCGAGGAAGCTGATGCACCCCATGCTCGCTCTGCTGCCCAGCGCAGTTTTCATCGTTTCAGAGCGCGCATTCCTGAATGACCCTACCCATCATTGGTACAGTGTGCTGGCTACACTCGCAGCCATCGCCGTGCTGTTGGAACGACGGACCCCGGTGCGGATTGCTGCCGCCGGGATGTTTTGTGGGCTCTGCGCCTGCTTCACCCAGACAAGCGGGTTGGCGGTCGTAGTGGGGTTTGCGGTCTTTTTATGGTGGGAATCCAGGCAGAGGCATGAGGATTGGCGCGGGCTGCTGCGGAAAGAGGCATGGCTGCTCACCAGCTTTTTCGCAACCTTTCTGGCTGTGATCGCTTACTTTATCTCCGAGGCAGGCCCAGCGCGCTTCTTCTGGTGTACGGTCGTCTTCGTACTCAAGTATCACTCTGCCGAGGCCCCAGCGAACAAACTCATGGTCATGATGGCTGAGTTCCCCGTGTTGACATCCCTGCGCGCATTTCTTTATTCCTTTGCGCATTGGTTATTCCTGTTTGCGGTCACCCCGTTGATCTTTATTTTGTTCTTTGGGCGTTATTGGTGGAAGTCCTCTCGCAAGCCCTTTGAGTACTGGGAGCGTCCGATGCTGGTGGCCATCGTAGGTTTCTTCATGTTACTTAGCATCGCCCCTGCACCGGACGGATTTCGCATGGCGGTTACTGCGTTCCCCGCGCTCATCCTTCTTGTCTGGTTCCTCGACTCCCCGCGCAAACTCGCACAGGGCCTGGCGGCCGCGATCACTGTTGCAACCCTCGTCATTGCCCTTTATTCGGTCGCCGCGCACGAACCACAGCCCGTGGGCATCATGGCGACTCCGCACGGTGAACTTGCGTTTACCGATCCAACCCTGTATCAGGAGGACTTATGGATCCAGCAACATACACACCCATCGGAGTATTTTTACGAGCCACTTTCGCAGGATGCGTACTTCTATCTGGATCTCCGTAACCCAACACCTCTATCCTCGATCGAAAACAATGGCTACACTCCGCCGGAACAGGTGGCAGATATCATTCGAGGCCTGGACCGACATCGAGTTCGCTATATTCTCTGGAGTCGACAAGCTCTGGATGTACCCCAGTCTTCTAAGAATCCCTCTAACGATTACCTCGGGCCATTGCGGACTTACGTCCATAGTCATTACACCGTGGTCAAATCCTTTGCGAATTCCGACCAAGCTTGGGAGAATAACGCAGGATAATGTCCACATCGATCGTGAGGGGAGAGAGCTACCGCGATGAGCTTCGGTGGGCACAGCGCAGGTCAGGTTGATTCTGAATGAGTGGGCCTTGGAAATGAAACTCCTGTTACCGATCTGATCTCCCGAGCTGGACGGGCATCGGCCCCGAAAACCGTGGCAAAGAAGGCTAGCGTGCAAATGCGTTCCAAAGTCCATCAAATAACAACAGCCCTCTTCCTGCTCGCCGCGCTAAGTTTTCTTTGCTGCTTCCAGTTCCTTATTCCGTCTTTGGCGCCAATTAAAGTGAATAACCTCGGAGACTCTCTCCTCAATCTCGCTCCGGGTCAGCGGATGTATCAAGGAGAAATGATCTACCGGGATGTTTTCGAATTTCTAACTCCCGGCACCGCCCTTGTCAATTTCCTCATGTTCAAGCTTTTCGGGCTTCGACCCTGGATCCCAAATCTATTGGCCTTGCTTCTCGGGCTGGGGATGGCATGGCTCGGAGTCGCGATCTCGAGGAAGCTGATGCGCACCAGCCTCGCTCTGCTGCCCAGCGCAGTCTTCATCGTTTCAGAACGCGGATTTATGAGCGATCCTAATCATCATTGGTACAGTGTGCTGGCTACACTCGCAGCTATCGCCGTGCTGTTGGAACGACGGACCCCGGTGCGGATTGCCGCCGCCGGGATGTTTTGTGGGCTCTGCGCCTGCTTCACCCAGACAAGCGGGTTGGCAGTCGTAGTGGGTTTTGCGGCCTTTTTATGGTGGGATTCCAGGCGGAGGAATGAGGATTGGCGCGGGCTGCTGCGGAAAGAGGCTTGGCTGCTCACCAGCTTCTTCGCAACTTTTCTGGCTGTGATCGCTTACTTTATCTTCGAGGCAGGCCCAGCGCGCTTCTTCTGGTGTACGGTCGTCTTCGTACTTAAGTATCACCACAGAGAAGCCTATGCAAACACATTTCAGGTTATTGGAACCGCGCTCCCAACATTTGCGTCCGTTCGTACCTTCCTGAGCCCATTCGCCCATTGGCTATTCCTGTTTGTATTGTCACCGTTCTCTTTTGTTCTGTTCTTTTCGCGTTACTGGCGCGATTCACGCCGAAAGCCGTTGGAATATTGGGACCGCCCAATGCTAGTCGCCATCGTCGGATTCTTCATGTTCCTGAGCATCATCCCTGCGCCGAGCGACGTTCGCATGGCAGCCATTATGCTTCCGGCGCTCATTCTCTTGATCTGGTTTCTCGATTCTCAGCGGAAGCTCGCGCGAGCTTTTGTAGCCGCACTTGCAGCGGGAACCTTTCTGATCGCTTTTTATTCGATCGTCGAACGCAGACCGGACGCAGCGGGTATCGTCAAAACTCCGCATGGGGATCTTGCAATCATCGACCCAACCCTTGACCAAGAGTACCTGTGGATCCAGCAACATACCCAACCAAGGGAATACTTCTATGAGCCAAGTATTGCAGACCACTATTTTTACCTGGATCTCCGCAACCCAACACCAATTTCATACACCCAAAACAATGGCTACACAACAAAAGAGCAGGTCGCAGAAGTGATTCAAGGACTGGAAATACATCAGGTTCGCTACATTCTCCGTGGAGTTGGAGAAGACGATGCGCCTAAGTCCTCAGAGCTCGAGAATGCTTCCACAGATTATCTCGGACCGCTTCGGGACTATATCCGGACTCATTACTCGATGGTAAAAGTCTTTCCCAATACCGCGGAAATATGGGAGAAAAAGCCAGAATAGAGCCGGATCGATCGAAGGAGAAGTAGACGCTACAGGTTTTGGCCGGTACGCCAAAGGAACTCAAACTGTCGGCGCTCACGACTATATCCTATATAATCTCGAGTAAATTGACCCGAAAAAGGAGATCCTCGTCGTCGATTTGATCCGCAAATTGGGTCAGTTCCGAGGACTCCCGAAATGATGTCCCAAAAGGCGACTCAGTAAATGTGCTCCAAAGTTCATCCAATAACGATCACCCTCTTTTTGCTTGCCGCGTTCAGTTTTCTTTATTTCTTTCTCTTTATTCCCCCCTTTCTGCCTACCCAGGGCAGCAGCTGGGATTCTCTTCTTTATCTGGCCCCCGGTCAGCGGATGTATCAAGGGGAAATGATCTACAGGGACGTCTTCGAGTTTGTGACTCCCGGCACCGCTCTGGTCAATTTCCTGATGTTCAAGCTGTTTGGGCTTCGGCTCTGGATTCCTGATCTATTAGCGCTGCTTCTTGGATTTGGGATCGTCTGGCTCGGCGTCGTGATCTCGCAAAAACTCATGCGCCCACGGATCGCGCTGCTTCCGAGCGCTGTCTTCCTCGTTTCTGCCCGAGGTTTCCTTTCCGATGCTACGCACCACTGGTACAGCGTTTTCGCTGCAATGGCTGCCGTCGCCGTTCTACTTGAAGAACGGACTTCAGCACGGATCGGTGCCGCCGGGATGTTGTGTGGACTCAGTGCTTGCTTCACTCAGACTCGCGGGCTAACAGCTACTTTGGGATTTGCTGTTTTTTTATGGTGGGAGTCGCGGCAGAGACGTGAGGAATGGCGCAGGCTGCTTAGAAAAGAGATATGCCTCATCGCCGGTTGCTTCGCGGCTTTTCTGGCCGTGAATGCCTATTTCATTTGGGAGGCAGGTCCATCGCGCTATTTCTGGTGCACAGTCGTGTATGTCCTGAAGTATTACCCTAAGTTAGCCTCCGCAAACACATTCCAGGTCATAGGCGCGGAGTTTCCCATTTATACATCCCTCCGCACATTCCTTCATCCATTCACGCAGTGGCTATTTCTCTCTGTCTTCATTCCGATTGTCTATATCTTGTTTCTTGCACGTTATTGGCGGGAGCGCCACCGGAGGCCCGTGGAGTACTGGGAGCGTCCTATGCTGGTCGCGATTGTGGGCTTCTTCATGTTCCTAAGCATCGCCCCAGCGCCGGACTACGTCCGGATGATGGCCAGTATGCTGCCCCCGCTTATCCTATTGATCTGGCTCCTCGATTCTCAGCAAAGACTCCCGCGCGTCTGGGTCGTCGCACTCATCGCTGGAACCTTACTCATAGCATCCTATTCGGTCGCGGCGACCAGGCCTCACCCTGCGGCGATCCTTATAACTCCGGAGGGTAAACTTGCATTCACCGAGCCAGAGGTGTACGAGGAAACCTATTGGATCCAGCAACACACGCATCCGTCCGAGTATTTCTATAAGCCTGCATTTCCCGACACTTACTTCTATCTCAACCTCTCCAACCCAACACCACTTCCGTGTATCGAGAATGACGGGTACACCACTCCGAGACAAGTGGCACAAGTGATTCAAGGCCTCGAACAACACCAGGTTCGGTATATTCTCTGGACTCCGCGGGTTCTGGATACGCTCCAGTCCTGGGAAAATCCTTCAGATGCCCATCTCGACCCGCTGCGGAACTATCTTCACAGCCATTACAAGCTGGTCAACGCCTTTCAGAACGCAGACGAAGTCTGGGAAAGAGAAACCGATTAAGCTTCCGTGGCGCGTCATGGGCAACAATGAGAAAACGGTTGGCGCGGAACGCTTCTTCCGCGAGGTCGAGGGAAGGCTGGTTTCGCGTGCGCTTGAATTCACACCGAGGATCGCGAGTGGAGGCATACGGTGTCACCGCTGAGCGGGGATGGAAATATCATTCTGGAACTTAACGGCGGCCTTTCAGCCGTTCATGGTTCAGAGATACGATGTCGCCATCGCGCTCACAATCAGTTGTGTATCATAATGAATGCGAATTGGTTTTCGATTCTGTTGACTCGGAGCACATTTCATGCATCCCCGTTCTTGCGCGTCGCTCGTTGCTATTGCGCGCTCTGCCGAGTCTGCTCCGCAATCGCCAGCGCTCATTGATTCAACCGGCGTCACCCTCAGCTACCGGGAGCTATGGGCGCAGATTTTCGCCGTTCATCGCCGGCTTGAGGATGCTGGAATTGGTTCTGATGAGACCGTCGCAGTCCTTCTGCCACAAGGAGCGCTTCAGGTCCTCGCAATTGCCGGAGTGCTAAACCACTGCGTGTGTGCACCGATGCACCCACGGACAACTGTCGCCGAGGTAAAGCACTTCTTGAAAGCACTGGGGGCTGTCGCGATTGTCGTTTCTCCGGACTTTGAGGCGGAGGCCGAAGCCGCACTCAAGATGGGACTGACTCTCGTGGCCGCCCGCAATGGGGAACATCCGGACGAGTGGAAAATAAGCCGACCTGCCGCCCCGTCACAATCCGCAGCCAAAGGTTCCGATACAATCTTGATGCTGATCACTTCGGCTACATCGGGGAGCTCTAAGTTGGTGCCACTTACAGCCGCCAACCTCGATGCCCAGGCGGCGCCACGAAGCAGGTTATTGCGGATAACTCAGTCTGACCGTCTGTTGCAAATGACTTCGCTCTCTCACAGTATTGGAATTGATAACACTTTTGCTCAGTTTCTCGCCGGCGGCGCGATCATTGCGACGGGGGGCTTCGACTCAACCCTTTACTCGCGCTGGCTTGATGAGTTGAGACCCACCTGGTACGACTGTGCTCCAACGGTTCACCAGGCCGCACTTACGCAACTGAGAATCAAGCCGCCCTCTCACCCGACTTCACTTCGTTTCGTCCAGTCGGCTGGGGCTCCGTTGAACGGCGAAATCCGGCAAGAGCTTCAACAGATTCTCCATGTGCCAGTCTTCAATGACTATGGCATGACGGAAACCGGCCCAATTGCCACCGATGCATTTATTTCAGGCGACCTCATCCCAGACTCCGTTGGGCGCTCTTGCGGACTCGAGATTGGCATCCTGGGCCATGCCGGAGAGCTTCTTCCTCACGATTTTGAGGGTGAAATCGCGGTGCGCGGTGCCGCAGTCTGTGCCGGGTACCTGGACAACCCCGAGGCCAACCGCAAAGCTTTTAGAAATGGCTGGTTCTGTACGGGTGATCTTGGCCGCCTGGATCAAGCGGGAAACGTCTTTATCACTGGACGACTCAAGGAAATAATCAATCGTGGTGGTGAGAAGATTGTTCCGGGCGAGATAGACATCGCGCTGGCATCCCACCCCGCTGTGCTTGATGCTGCCGCTTTCGGCGTTCCGCATCCGACCCTCGGCGAAGACGTCGCTTGTGCAGTGGTACTGAATCCGGTCGCTGGGTTGCGTGTCACTACTACTGAGCTTCGCCGTTTCGCTGCACAGCGGCTCGCCTCGTTTAAAGTTCCCCGCCGCATTTGCATTGTCGAAGAAATACCTCGCGGCGAGCAGGGCAAGCCACAGCGGTGGCTGCTTACAGAAAGGCTGAGTGAAAAACATGCGCCCCCGCCGTCGCCGGTCGAAGTATCGGTGCGCAAGTTAGCGGACGACGTCGATGATATCTTTTACAAACTCCATGAAATTTGGGCTCGAATTCTCGGCCGAAACGATCTTGGCTTCGATGAGGATTTTTTTAACGCCGGTGGAGACTCGCTGGCAGCGATTAGCATGCTCGCGGAGGTTGACCAGCGCTTCTCAAGCCAAACCAGCGCGTTGGCGGCAAATTTCTTTGATGAGCCTACCCTGGTTCAACTAACGAGACTTGTTGGCAAGCCGGCGCTGCCCAGGCCGAGCCAGAATGCATCCAGTGACTTTCGAATATATTCTGTTCGCGAGAGCGGGGCCGGACAACGTCTGTGGTGTATTCCCGCAGATGGAGACGAGGGTCTCTACTTTCACCGCCTGGCAGCGCACCTGGACCGTCAGATGGATGTGTCGATTGTGCGACCTGTGAACACGTTTTATAGCCGGGCGCTATTTACCTTCGAACGCGCAGGGAACCAGATGGCCATGAAGATCCGGCAGGCGCAACCCGAGGGGCCCTATTTCTTAAGTGGGTTCTGCTACGGCGGTATCGTTGTTGTCGAGGCAGCGCGACAACTGACTCTTGCGGGCCAGGATGTGAAGCTGATCCTGTTTGATACACCGACGCCGGGCTCACCGGCCCCTGCTGGATATTTGCGCTTCCTGATTGGAAGTGCATGGAAAAAATGGAAAGTCATGCGCAAAGGCGGTCACTTATTAACTTCTACAAATCCGAGTCTCATTCCTCGCGCATTGCCAGGGAACAAGAACGATCGAGGCCTTATCGCGCGCGGTCTGGCTTGGCTCGCTTTGACTTTTCGTGTCGTCGCCCGCCGCTTCGCTTGGTCCGCAACGGTTCCCCTCCGCAGTCTCTTAGTTTCAATTGAATCCGCTCCGGGCGTCGAACGCTTTATTTACTGGGCACAGTTGGACAATTTCCCGTTCTATCGGCCCCGGCCGATAAATGCTCCCATCCTTCACTTCCTTTGCACTGACGAGCCTGAAATGATCGATATTGTGACCCGTTTTGGTTGGAGAAAGGTGGCACGCCGCGGAATCGAAGAACAGCCTGTACCCCTTGACCACAACAATTTGCTTCACGAGTCTAACTTGCCCAGGATAGTTGGTACGATGCTCGATTGGTGTGATGCCCTCACCCGGAAATCAACCAAATAGGCAACTGCGGAATTCTGGCGCGCCGGCTTGAGTCTCGAGGCACTGGCGCTAAGCGGGTAGAGCGTGGCCTGTAGTCGGACCTCTTCCAGTCTTCCCTGCTAACCTGGCCCAGCGGCCCCGGAAGGTTTCTAGTAGGTTCCTGCCGAGCCGGAGTCGGCACCAGATCCCAAATCGCGTTTCGCCGGGGACGAATTGGATTCGAGGCGCGAGGTGCGGGTTGGTGCCAAGGTGAAGAGTTCCCTGCCAGGCTGTAAATGCAATCTCGAAGTGGTTGCGAACTGCAGCCTCGACTCTGGGACTGACAGCGCCGAATGGATAGGCGAAACTTGCTGGAACCTTTCCTAGGAGAGCGGTCAGATCATCCTTGCATTGCGCAATCTCCAACTCCAAGCGCTCATCTTCTACAAAAGGCAGCTCGGGATGATGGCAGGAATGCCCTCCGAATTCAATCCCCCTCTTTGACCACTCCAGTATTTCGCCTCTACTCATGAGTTGAAACGATGGCAGGCCGACTTCCTCATCCCAGCGATTTGTCGATCCAATACACCTCGTCACTACCATGCATGCTGCGACGAAGCCGCACCGCTCAAGGAGTGGAAAGGCGTTTCGGCACGCCTCAGCGTATGCGTCGTCGAACACTAAAATCACCGGGCGTTCCGGTAGCGTACCTCCTGCGTCCCGCCACTGCAACCATTCGGAAGGCCGGATCCCCGTGTAACCCAACTTCGCTAGAAAGCTGATCTGCGTTTCAAACTCGGCCATTGGCGTCGTTAGCCCCGGATACTCTCCGAGGTGCGGGGTGCCGACATTGTGAAACATGATGACTGGAACACGTTTGCCGAATCGTTCCTGCAGTATTCTCCACGAGCCGGCTTCTTGAATTGCACCTCTGAGATGTGCGATCCCCGCGCGCGCACGCAAGATGCGTTTGGCAACTCTCCGAAATACGGGAAGCCTGCGAAGTGAATCCGCAAATGAGCCAGCCATGGCAAGCACAAACCCGCTGAATATGGCGTGACCAGCCAGTTGTTTCCGTACCGCACGCTTCAGAGGATTGGCATTGTTGATATTTGCAATTCCAGTCAGCGGTTTAAAAGAGGGGTGATTGTTTGAAAGAAGTACTTCGTATTTACCATGAAGATAGCTGTCGCGGAGCATCGCGCTCTCGGATTTTGTGTAAAGCTCATAAACGATGGCTCCGGGCACAAACCTTGGTCTGTATCCCTTCGCCCAAAGACGAATTCCAGCCTCCACGTCATGCATGCGCTTGTAGGTTGTGTCGAACCGGCACTCAAGCGCTGCTTGACGGCTCAATGAACTGTTTGCGCAAAGCATCATGTCGGAACGACGGGGCCCCTCCGCAGAAAGCCTTTGCCATTCCGCTTTTTCCAAGTCGCTAACAACGTCTTGAAGCGTCCCACGGGGAGACTCTGGATGTAAAAGGACGGGGCCAATTGCCACGAATTGGCCGCCTTGTGCATGCGCATCACGATGGGCCGCGATCACATCGGGGCCACAAACACAGTCATCGTCCAAAAAGAGGATGACGTCGCCTTTTGCGGCTGCGACACCGAGGTTCTGGGCCGCAGGTGCTCCCTGATTGGCTTGCTCAAGCCATCGAAACGTGAAAGGAGGCGCAAACCTGCCCAGCAACTCCAAGGT